>Ga0114942_1000530_pt1 | contig 10809 bp, 8 predicted proteins | sample LowerColdCreek_FD_88674 | JGI IMG/M metagenome (GOLD analysis project Ga0114942, IMG submission 88674) | Groundwater microbial communities from Cold Creek, Nevada to study Microbial Dark Matter (Phase II) - Lower Cold Creek | ecosystem: Environmental > Aquatic > Deep subsurface > Groundwater ... | reverse complement strand
TGCCGGCGCTGGCGTTATTCCTTGGTTATTACATTTTGCTGATTGTCTGTCGCAACCTGATTGAAAATGAAAAAATTCCGGCCTGGCTCGGCATGTGGTGGATCCATGCGATGGCTTTGCTGCTTGGTGTATTTTTATTGCTGCAAAGCCGTGCCGGTTATCAGCGTTTTGCCGCCCGCCTGAATGGCCGTGGCCGGAGGCAACATGCTTAAAATTATCGATTTGTATATTGGCCGGATCATTTTATCTACCACCTTGCTGAGCCTGACCGTGCTTTTGGTGTTATCCGGTATGTTTCGTTTTATCGATCAGTTACGTCTGACCGATCGTGGTGACTACACGGTGTTGGTGGCAGCGATGTTCAGCCTGTTCACTATCCCAGGTGATCTGGTGACGTTTTTCCCGATGGCGGCGCTGATTGGCGGCCTGATTGGCCTCGGTATGCTGGCCAGTAACAGCGAGCTGGTGGTGATGCAGGCGGCGGGGTTGTCGCGGCTCAATATCATCAGTTCAGTGATGAAAACCGCCTTGCTGATGATGGTGCTGGTGATGGCCGTGGCCGAGTGGGGCGCGCCAACGGCGGAGAAATTCGCCCGTGAACTTAAAGCCAAAGCCATTTCCGGTGGGGACTTATTGGCCGCGCAACAAGGCGTCTGGGCCAAAGACGGCGATGATTTTGTTAACATCCGCCAGGTGTCAGATGACGGTGCGCTGAAAGACATCACGATTTTTGAGTTCACGCCTGATTTAGCCCTGCAGGCGATTGTGCACGCCCGCGCTGCCAGTTTTTTTAATGGCGTCTGGCAGTTGCAGGACGTCAGCCGGCTGGCGTTTCGCGATGAAAAAATTGAGAAACATCATTGGCCTGAGCAGCGCTGGCGATCCACGTTAACGCCGGACAAACTCGGTGTGATGTCGATTAAACCGGAATTGCTGAGCTTAAAAGGTCTGGCCGAATATATCGAATACCGTCAGGTCAATCAGCAGGAAAGCAGCCGTTATCAGCTGGCGTACTGGCGTAAAGCCACGCAGCCGCTGACGATTGTCGCGATGTTATTACTGGCGTTGTCGTTTATTTTCGGCCCGCTGCGTAGCGTGACGATGGCAGCGCGGGTGCTGATGGGCATTCTGACCGGCTTTGGTTTTTATATGGCCAATGAAGTTTTTGGCCCGGTGGCGCTGGTGTACCAGCTGCCGCCATTGTTAGGCGCCATTGCGCCGAGCGCGCTGTTTATCGGCATCGCCGTCTATCTGATGCAAAAACGCGGGTAGGCCCAAGGCCTACCGCGCATCCCGGTGTAAATTCAATGCACTGCTTTGTTCTTTCGTCAGCACCACCACGATGGTGCCGGCTAACTGGTCTTGCAACGCCAGGCCTTTGCCCCAACGAATCCACAACCAGAAGTTCCCAATACCAGCCAAGGACGTCAGTAAGCGGATACAAGCCTGACGCAGCGTCAGCGGCTTGCCGTCGCTGCTGATTAACAACATCCGCCAGGCGCGCATGCCGAGGGTCTGGCCGGCTTTGACCCAGAAATACAGATAAAACCACAAGATACAGGCCGTGCTGTACAGCTGAAACCACAGCGCATGTTTTTGAATATATTCCGCTTCATCCTGATAACCCTGCAGTGAGATCACGCCGGCTTTGGCCAGCAATGCCACGGCAGCAAGAGCCAGCGCCATGGCAAACATCCAGATCGCACAAATGACCAGCAGGTCGTACATGATGGCAGACAAACGGCGCAGCAGGCTGGCGCGGGGGGCTTCAGTGTACATACAAACTCCAGTTCAGAACTGGCGGCAGTCTAACATGCCGGGCTGACAGGCGTCAGCTGGCGGCTTTGTTACGGCCCAGGGACTGCAGCAGGAACGCTTGCCCGTTGCCGATATTTCAGGCAGATTGACAACGTTGTCAAACTTCTCCCAAATCACTTCTCAACTCGCAAGGAACGCCAATGTCATGTAGCAAGATTAGCCGTACAGCACTGATGCGTCGGGCAGGAGCAGCAGCTCTGACGGCACTGTTACTAAGCAGTGCGACTGCAAGTGCCGTTGCACAGCAAGGCGGCGCCAATACCACAGTGGATAAGCCCTGCAGCAACGCGATGTTGCAAGGGACCTGGGAGCTGCATTATGCGATTTACCGGGACGGCAGTGGCAAAGTCGTCGGCGAAATCAAAGATCAGCAAACCAAGAGCCGCAAACTGATCGCCGGCCACCATTTCAGCTTTATCACCTGGGCGCCCGACGGCACATTTAACGTCGCCGCGTCTGGCAGCTTCAAGGCCGATGCCAGTGGTTATCACGAACAGGTCGACGCCACCTCATTGCCAAGGCTGCAGGGCAAAACCTACCATTTCCAGTGCAAAGTCAGCGGCGACAACTGGCGACACCAGGGCCTGGAAGACGGCATTCAGATTGAAGAGCACTGGGCACGCGTCGGCGGTGGAGCGCTATGACTTAACAAAGACGCAACGGATTTTGAATCCGCAGCGTCTACTGTATGAAAGATTGCTGCAAAATTGCGCAATTGATTGTCAGGATTGAGATTTTGCTTGCAGGGGCGGGAAGGCTTTGTATAATGCGGGTGTTTACTGCTCCAAATTCCTCTCAAATGCCTGGGTGGCGAAATCGGTAGACGCAGCGGATTCAAAATCCGCCGGGGAAACCCGTGTCGGTTCGAGTCCGACCCTAGGCACCAATACTGCTCAATATGTTATCCAGATACTTTAAAAAACGCGTCTATTCGCGATTACAGACTGTTCCTGTGAACTTCTCTCGTGAAAACGGTTGTACTGCAACAATCGCTATTTCTACCTGAATTGGTGGCATACGAAACGTACTGGGAAACCATTTGTTCTATGTCTAACCACACCAAGACAACTTACCTTTGGTTTTGGACTATTTCGCCCTGATGAGGTAATCTTTCTCACAAATTTAAGTACATGATATTAGTGAGATTTCCAATATGTTCTCTCATTTTTGCGTAAACTAAAATGGTTGGTTTTCTGATAATTTTAGAGCTTATTACAAGCCACAGCTCTGCCATATCCAGAATGGTTGCTCATAAAAACTGACCATTAAGATAAAAAAAAGTCTGCAGTTTTGACACAGCCTGCGCTCCTCCCAAATTTGATGATGTGTGGTAATCACTCTTAGTTTACATTTCTAAAACGCTTATCTGCAGTAAATCTATTTCATGTTAGAACCTCAATCCCTCCGTTTAACCATTGCCAAAAAGTGGACAACATACTAGCCTGAAACAGGAACAAAAAATTGATTTTGATTGCGCAGACTGGAAAGGTAGATACCTAGAAGCAAGAAATATCGGCACGTTAGCGGATTTCGAATGAGATGTTTTATCTTTTTAAGGCGGAATGGGACCATACACGTTAATGTTAATAAATGTACATGATATAACTGATAAGCTGTAGAAAGATAACTGGGTGAATTTTATGCAACGAGTAATACCTGACAAAAAATGGTGGGAAATTCAGAGTACCACACGCAGTGCGCAAGCACAGTGTCCGTTTGCAAATTCCTATAAGTGCCCAAGATATTATGAAAGCTTAGCGCTACTTTCGAAAGTTAATATGATATCAGGAATGCCTAAAAACAAAGATGAAGAATTGAGTCATTTTTGGGGGGGAACTATTTTTTCGTCTTTGTGTGATGAAGAAGTGCCCAGTTTAAGAAGAAAAGATTATGGAAGCGTTGCATCGATAAGTAACTTCTGCCCAGAGGTATCATTCAAATATTTTAGTTATTATGCAGACTCCATGCATAAGTATGCTGACGAAATAGATCATGACTCTGGGATTCGTAACGCAGTAAGAGATGGTTTGCCTAACGACTGGAAGTATAATTGGATGGCAGTTCATCCGGTGTTTTATTTAGATTGTGAAATCTTCAATAATGTAAAAATATTTAATGAAGAGCAGCATGGGAGTTATTTAAATAGACTTCATCCTAACATTATTCAACAGATATCTAGAATGGACAACTGTTTAGATGCTAATGACCCCGCAGGAGTTTTACATGCAGCAGCAAACATTTTAGAAACGATGGCAAAAGATATCACAAATAACACTAATAATTCCAAAAGCTCATTGGGTAGTTTTTTCAAGCAATTTGAACAAAACTCAAAATTACCAAAAAATCTTGTCGAGGCAGTGATGGACATATACAAAATACGTAACACACTGCCGACTGCAGGCCATGGCAGCTTGATAAAGCCAGACTTGACAATCCATGAAGCGATTACGGTTGCAGCAATGACCAAAGCAATACTAGAGATCGAGTATAGGAATAAAAATTTGCAAATTAATTTTTAAAAGTAGTTATAAAAAATACCAGTAATATGTAGCGGTTTACGACAAGTCATTCAATGAATCAATTTTCTTTCTCATATTTTGAATTGCTTCAATATATGAAAGTGCAGTTTGAGGATCTAATTCACCAAGTTTTCGTTTTTCAAGAATTAAATCCGTTAAATTGCTTAATCTTGATGTGTACCTGCTAAGATTGTAATGAAATAGCCGCTTGTAACGTATTCTCATTCTGCTCGGTCTGTTCAATAAGAGCTTTTTAATCATATAGTCAACAGGGCCATTTATATTTACGTTTACAATAGTGCCTCTTTGATCGATGTCAAGAAAATCGAATGCATTATGAGAAAACCTATCAATATATCCTACTACAGATACATAAGTCTCACCGTTAATGGTCTTAGTACATCCATGCCAATCACTTGACTTTAGGATATTGCATTTTGGACACGAAAGATAAAGATTATATGGATGGATGTTAAGAATCCCATCGAATAACTCAGAAAATATTTTCCTTGGTCTAAAATGGTCTAATGAAAAACTGTCTCCTCCACACTCTTTTTCCGTGGCGTCACAATATACACATCTGTAATGGCAATCTTTTGCTACTTCAACATAGTTCTCTGAGTAATCTTCATAAAAACTACCAAGTGAAGAGTAATAAACCTCGTGAGGTTGACGAGTTAATTTAGGAAAAAATATATCAGCCTTCATGATTTAAGCTCACTATAATAGCTTGGAGTTCCTCTTCTAAAACAGCCAGTTCGGCCATTTTCCTGTCAAGGATAATCAGGTCTTTATCTGATACGGATCCTTCATCTATTAAAGCTCTTGCGCGTACCAAATTTAACGCATCATATTCTTGCTGTTCGACTTCTGAAAGAGGCTCTCGTATCGATTTACTGAGTAAATAATCAAATCTTTCAGCCTGCTGGCAGCGAATATCTTTGTAAGTATTTATATGGCGAATAAACTTTGTTATTATTTTATCCCTTTCGCTAGAGTTATTGAAATCAACTTTATCAATAACAAATTCAATATCACCAAGTAAGCGGTCTACACTTGATGCATCACTAGTCATTATATATATGGGGATTTTTGGATCTGCTTCTCTGATTTTTTTTATTAGTTCAACGCCTTGATAAGTCGCTACGCCGGAATATCTTAAATTTTCATCAATAATAAAAGAAACAACATCTTTTATCGAATACAGCTTTGTTATCATATCACTTAGCGATGCATCAGGAGCAATTGCTATAGTTTCAACTATATCCTTCATATAACGATTTAATCGTCGAGTATACGTATTTCTTTGGTCTAATTGGTCATCAACGAAAATAACTTTTCCCAATTGCATAATCAGACATCCTGAATAATTTCAATGTAAAAACATGCACCACCCAATTCTGAACTAGCAGAGGCAGAAACGTTTCCAGCCATATGATCAACAACATGGGTTCGCACTATCGCCAACCCCATACCTGTTCCAATTGCATTTCCAGCTCTATCGCGTTTTGAGCTTTTCATCGGTAAAAATATTGAATCCTCGGAGCCTAGCTCTAGTCCACAACCTGAGTCCATAAATGACACTTTTATACGTGTACCACCAACTCGTTCAAAAATAACTGATATATACCTGTTATTATAATCTTTGCTTTCTAGAGCCCAAATTGAATTAGTCAGAAAGTTAATTACAATACTTTCCCAATCGATTTCATATGATCTTACGTTAAAATCTTCTTTTTTAATTTTCACAAAGCTGAAAGAATACCTAATATTCATTTGACTGAGTGTTGCAGACATAAGATTAAAAATATAATCAAAAACGCTAGGCACGTTGATTTTCTTTCTTTGCCGTTTGTCCGGCTTGATGTTGTTTATTGCCAATTTCGAGAAATTATCTACATATCGAATGCTGTTTTTTATTATTTTTGCTGATGATTCAATTTCCTCGCTTTCGATGAGAGCACCTGTCTTTTGTGAATCAATGATCACGTCGTGTATTTCATCTATATTTTCTAAAGCTAAACCAGAGTGATTACGAATTTCATGGCCAAAACAGATTGTTAAAATACCAATTGATGCTAGATTTGATAAAGTATCCTTTTCCGCTTGAAGTTTATCTTTTTCCTTTTTCAACGCTTTATAGTATAAATCTAAAGCTTCTTCATGCTTTCTTTTGGCTCTTTCAAAATCTTGTAGTCGTATAAATGCAAGTTTTGCTGGTGGGATCTGTTTCTTCTTCCCTTTTGTTTGTTTAACAAAAGTTGCTTTTAAATTGGTCAATGCTCCAGAGAACTCTACCTCTGACTTTTGTAGATTCTTAGCTAGTTCTTCAGATAGATCTGTTTCTTCAGTTCTTATCAAATCCTTGTGAATCAAGTTTTCAAAAATTTCTATCACTTTTAGCACAAAAGTTCTCATTTGAAAGAATGCATCATTTTCAAAGAGGCCTTCACGGTTTGCTTGGTCTTCTAGTATTGCATTACTATCTCTTGATATTAAAACAGCTCCGACGATCTGATGTGGCCCTATCTTCCATTGGCCTTGGCTAATCGCTCCTGGACTCGATGATCTTCTATAGCCCAAATCCAACCAATCACCTTTTCCAGTAGGTTCACCGTATGGCCTAACTCTAAAGTCATCGCGGTAAATCCTTACACCGCGATTAAGCTCCATAAATCTTTTCCAATCATGGTTGTTTAGCTTTATTTTACTTAGTGAGTCTTTATCTCTAGGTATATAATAGAATTCGAATTTTAATGGGCCAAATACTGGCATTCTACCAGAATTTTTTATCCATTTATTCCAATCTACAGGTGCCATTCTTACTACTTCGCCGCTTTTGTTATTTTTAAATTCGGCGGTTACTCTTCCGTATTTATCTGTTGAGGATTTCACCTGCCAGCTAGCTGCAGTAAGGATTTCTTCGGAATTAATAGATTTTTTGAATACGGACTCTTTGTTCCTTGTAATTAAATCTATACTAAAATCATTTAAACCCTTATATGGAGAAATAAGTAGTCTAAGTTCATTTTCAAGTGTTGATATAAAATCCGTATTCCAGTTGTCTTTAAGACCAATAAGGAATAAAAATGTTCCGTGCTGTTCTATATCTGAAAAAACATGTCCGTATTTATTAAAGATGGGTAAATCAATTTCATAAATATCATGGACTATTTCATGTAAAGAGCTCTGTGTATTTTCGAATTTTCGCCAATTTACACTTAGCTGAGTTGCTATCTGCTCGCCTTTCCTCTTTGTAATTAATACAAGACGCTTACATAGCCTATCGATGCCAAGCCGACCAAGCCCTTTAGCTCCGGTTAAAATTCTATTTTTGTATTCTGAACGCTCAATCAATACTTTATTATTAGTGCCAATTCTTAACCAGTTATCCATTAAGGTACTTAGTGACATTCCCAAACCATCATCTTTGATGACCAATGTTGAGGTTAGTGGAGCGCTACGAAGATGAAAATCAATAAGCACATTTTCTGCATCGGCATCATAAGAATTTTTTATAAGTTCTGAGATGGCTACTGTTGAGCTTGATATACTTTCTCTGCCAAGTTGTAGTGTTACTCTAGCTGAAAAATCAAATGGTTTTTGACCTATTAACCGTTTTGACATTATGTGCCCTTAGCTTATTGGGATGTTTTTTATTACTTCAACTGTAAGATGTCGTAGTCTTATTCTCTCGTTTAAAAAAATATTTACATTTTCACTCTTTAGTAGCTCAAGTAACTTTTGGCATTTATGTAAGCTACCGTCTTTTGGCACAACAACAATCATGTGATTTTCAATAGCAACACTTGATACACCATCGATTATGCATCCAATAGCTCTAAATCTATCTGTTGGGCTTGATGTTCGCCTTATAACAACTAGCGGGGGCTTAAATACTTTGCCAAAATATCGTCTAAACTCTACAAATTTTTCTACTTTGCTCCATGCAGGCGCTGTTTTTGGATGAATAAATGGGAACAAATCACCTTCTTGTCGGTCTCTGTATGCTACTAGCGGCCCAATGCATACGTCATATTCGTCAGACAATTTTTTTTCATTTTGGAAAGTTTCAAACCATTGAATTTCATCAGAGTTCTTTCTTCTAACAAGCCCATACAATATGAAAACATCTACATCTGTATTCACGCTGAACCTTCCGTGAATCTCACTTTTAGCGGTCATGTTATTTGAAATGAAATCTCTCCAGTAACAATATCGGCTACCAGATCTTAGAACATCTGGTAATATTGACGAGATATTCGTTGAAGCAGGAAGTATTTTCAGCACATGCTCAAACACAATTCCAGCAGAATTAACTTTACCATTCCGCCAGAAATCACGCTTTGGTGAATCCCATGTTGCAAATGGAGGATTCATTATTGCATGCGTAACACCAATAACATCTTCTTCATGCAAATCCATAACACTACAAACTTTCACGAAATTGAAATAGTTAATGGCTTCCTCTAAGGAGCAGTCTTTTTTGGCTCCTCTGTTAATTGCCTCAAGTATAAGACGGAGCTTTGTTGCCTCAACAAATGACTCACGTATATCATAACCTCTGAGAGCATGACCCCATCTATTTAATGTCAGTTTTAGGCTCGACATCACAGACAGATGTCTTGAACACTCAATTAGCAAATTTCCAGCACCACAAGTTGGATCAAGTATTACTGAATTATCATCTATGTCGTCTAGAAATTTACTAACTAACTTCGTTGCAAGACGTTGCCCTGTAAAGAAGCTACCAACCTCTTTCATTTCATCTATATTTAGACATTTCCTCAAAACAGAATCAATAGAGTCAAGACAGATCGCCTCTTTAATCGCCAATTCTGAACTATCTGAGACAACATAGTCGAAATGAAGTTTGAGTATGTTATTGTGCTCGAAAAAATCGTTCATATAATTTAAAGCTCAGATTATTTTTGGTGCGGTTAAATATGTGACACCTTAACATATGTAAAATATATAAATCACTTTTATTGAGTTTTCGTGATTTTAATATCAATAATTCGTTTTATTATTTCACTTGAAATTACAATTCTAATAATTTATTGTGCACAAATCAGTGCATCCCCTTTTTAAGCTCACACAATGCAGCTATGTAAAATATATGGTGTATTCAATAGTGGATTTTAATTGATATCTAAATATTTGAGGGGTGAACGCAAAAGCACAGCTTTGCCCCCATTGGTAATACAATCTTTCGGTGAAAATGATGTATATTTTTATTCAAAAATGCACTCTTTGAGTCTGTAATAATATTCATATATGATTTTCAGCTTGCTTGTAAATTGTTTTGTGCATGTACTAGCAAGCATCAGCTTGCAAAATTAATATTTTTTGTGCGGCAATAAATTGCTCTGAATAGTTATTTATTTTTACATTGGCTATATAAATAGCTCCATGGATTTTCCGAAGCTGCCCCGCAACATAGAGCGTATTTTTCGGTGTATGAATATAAGGCCATGAATGCTTTTTATAAAAAATGTATGTTCTAGCCTTGTTTTTCTGTTTTTCTGTTTTTCTAAATTTGCAAATTATAAAATTAATCACCTAAATTTTTTCGGGAATGCTTTTTTCTTTTTAAGAATCAATGCGTCTATTCATTTTTTAGAATTTTATGTCAGCTCTTGTATGGAAAATATGCCGTGGTAAAGAAACATAAAATTGTTTTTTGTATTTTTATGTGTCGATGAAAATGTAAATTTCAATTATCTAGGTCAGTAAAAGGTCATTTTCAATCAATATCATTAACTTATTTTCCTAGTTCCACTCCAGTTTTCCTGATGTATTACCTGAAATTTTTTAGGTAATACATATGATTTTTATGAGGAAATAGATATTCGTAGCTGTTCCTGATCTGAACGTTCGCCAAAACTAAACCCAACCGAGGATCACGCCATGGACGTTCAAGCTATGCTCGCCGATTTTCTCAATCTTGTCACCTCAAAATCTTTTCACAAATGCCTTCTGAACTCGCTGATGCTGTCGTTATTGCGCCATAACCACAAATGGCTAGTACACTGCCACCGCCTTTGGTCGCGGCATAAATAGTAACGCTGCTGAGCGACATTTCATTAAACATGCCGATCGGCTGTTCAGCCACTCCACAATACAACATGCGGCCCCAGTGTTTAACATTGCAATGACCGCGTTTTAGTCAAAAGAAAACAACCACTTGTTCTGGTCGACTGAATAAATGCCGACAAAGAACGCCGCAGTTTTATCCAGTGCGCCAGTCTTGCCGTTGAAGGTCGGGCGATGACGCTACTGCAAGGGGGCACGACCGAATTTTGCTACAATTGCCCGCAGCCACACCACCTCTGACAGCGCAGCCCAATGCGCAGTGGTTCAAACTGAACACCGAAGCCTATCGTGGCAAGCAGGATGACATCGTGTTTGTTGATGCAAAGAACGGATTCTATGTGAATGGCGCGGGCAAAATTTTCAAAACTGCTGACGG
>Ga0114942_1000528_pt1 | contig 10842 bp, 7 predicted proteins | sample LowerColdCreek_FD_88674 | JGI IMG/M metagenome (GOLD analysis project Ga0114942, IMG submission 88674) | Groundwater microbial communities from Cold Creek, Nevada to study Microbial Dark Matter (Phase II) - Lower Cold Creek | ecosystem: Environmental > Aquatic > Deep subsurface > Groundwater ... | reverse complement strand
TTCGGCAAGGCTCTTGGTGCCCGCCGCCAGCTGCTCCTCGCAGAGTGTCAGCGCGCGCTTCCAGTCCTGCGCCTTCATCGCCGCGGCGATGCCGGCCAGCGCCGACTTGCGCTCCACCAGCTTCAGCAGCCGCGTCTGCAGCAGGCTCTCGGTGATGGGCTTGAGCAGGTAGTCGTCCGGGGCATCCTCGGCCGCGGCCGAGACCATGACGCTGGTCTTCTCGGCGGTGATCATCAGCCACACCGTGGCCGGGCCTATCCAGTTGCGCAGCCGCGCTTCTTCCAGCAGCTGCTGGCCGTTCTTGCCGGGGCCCAGGTTGTAGTCGCACATGACCACGCCGTAGCTCTTGGCGGCCAGCATGGCCGTGGCCTCGCGGCCGTCCCGGGCGGTGTCCACGCGCTGGGCGCCGCAGCGCAGCAGCAGGCCCTTGAGCACCGTGCGCATGGCCTCGAAGTCTTCGACCAGCAGGAAGTCCTTGCCGGCCAGCGGGTCCTCATGGACCGACAGCGTCCTCATTGGTGCACCCTTCGCGCTGCGCGCTTGCCTGGCCGACGGATCGGCCAGGCGTTCGCCAGGCATGAGATGCGCTCAGGGCATCTCATGTCCGGGCTCACTCCCGCCGAGCGGGAGTGAGCTTGCTTGGGTCGGCCCGGCGCGGCGCTCATGGCAGCTCGACGATGAAGTGGCCGCCGGCCAGGTCGCCGGTCGAGGCGCCCCCGTTCGCCAGCCGCGTGCTGCCGGCGCGGTCGCCGCGGCGGTGCAGGCCGGCGGCCAGGCGCGAGAAGTACAGGCCCAGCCCGGTGCTGCCGGTGCGTGTGTCGATGCCCTGGCGCGACGGGAAGCCCTGCTCCAGCATGAAGCCGGGGAAGCCCTGGCCGTCGTCGGCCACCTCGATCTCCAGCCCGCGGTCGGTGACGTGCATCGACAGGCGCACCGTGTGGCTGGCGTAGCGCACGGCGTTGAACAGCGATTGCATGACGACGCTGCCGATCAGGTCGTGGTCGAAGATCCAGCCCGCCATGTCGGCCTGGATGTCGCACTGCAGGTCCAGCCCCTTGAGCGCCACCAGCGGGCGCACGCGGCCCAGCAGTTCGTCGGCGAACTCGTCCAGCGCCACCTCCTGCGGCTCGAAGGGATACATGCCCTCCTCGATCTTGAAGATGGCCATCAGCTGCACCAGGTTGCCGTTGACGCGTTGCGTCTCGTACAGCGCCTGCGCGGTGGACAGCGCGGCGGCGGAGGGCTGGCCGGCGTCCGTCCTGGCCAACTGCTGCAGCGCGTCCTCCAGGTAGGCCGCGATGACGCTGACCGAGTTCTTCATGTCGTGGGCCGAGGCGGCCACGAAGGTGGAGATGTCCATGACTCGCCTTTTGACTCAGGCGAAAAATGTACATGCTGACCGGGGTACCGACGGCCGCGCGCCAGGCGCCCCCAAGCCGGCCGTCCCTGCACCAGGGGCTCAGCTGGATCGGCCGTTGGGAAAGCCGTGGATCAACTCGGTCAGTGGCAGCGGCCGGCCCAGCAGATAGCCCTGGCCGAAGCTGCAGCCGATGTCCTTCAGCACCGCCAGCTGGGCGGCGCTTTCTATGCCCTCGGCGATGACCTCCAGCTGCAGGTGGTGACCCAGGCCGACGATGGTCTGGGCGATGGCGCGGTCGCGCTCGCCGCTGGGCAGGTCACGCACGAAGCTGCGGTCGATCTTCAGCGAGCTGATGGGCAGGCTCTTGAGCATGGCCAGCGAGGAATGGCCCATGCCGAAGTCGTCCAGCGAGATCTCGAAGCCGATCTCGCGCAGCTGGTGCATGACGCGCCGCACCTGCTCGGGCTGGCGCATCAGCATGCCCTCGGTCAGCTCCAGCACCACCTGCGAGGCCGGCACCGCCAGCCGGGCCGACATGGCGCTCAGCATCTCGGGCAGCGCGCTGCTGGTGAACTCCGACGCCGCCATGTTGACGTGCACCTTCAGCCGCGCGAGCGGCCCGCCCTGCAGCGCCGCCAGGTCGTGCAGGGCGCGCTCCATGACCCAGCGGCCGATGTCGATGATCAGGTCGCTGCGCTCGGCGATGGGGATGAAGATGTCGGGCGACACCATCTCGCCGCCGGGCTTGCGCCAGCGGATCAGCGCCTCCACGCCGTGCAGCGCGCCGTTCGGCACGCCGATGTCGATGATGGGCTGGTAGACCAGGTGCAGCTGCTCCGTGCGCAGCGCCTCGCGCAGCTCGGCCTCCATGGCCAGGCGCTGGGCGACCTTGGCGCGCTGCTGCGCCAGCGTGTCGGGGCTGCTGGTGGAGAACACGTTGCTGCCGTTGCGGCCGTTCTGCTTGACGCGGTACATGGCCGCGTCGGCGCTGCGCAGCAGCTCGGGCCCGGTCTGGCCGTTGTCGGGGAAGCGGCTGACGCCCACGCTGGCCGACACGTTGAGCGCCATGCCCTCGTAGTCGATCGGCGTGGTGGCGGCCGCAAGCACGGCGTCCACCAGGCTGGCCAGCGCCTGCTCGTCGCCGCTGTCGGGCACCAGCACGGCGAACTCGTCGCCGCCCAGGCGCCCGACCCGCGCAGGCGGCGGCGCCAGCGTCTTGAGGCGGCGGGCGAACTCCTGCAGCACCGCATTGCCCGCCTCGTGGCCGAAGGCGTCGTTGATGGGCTTGAAGCGGTCCAGGTCGATGAACATCAGCGCGAAGCGCCGGCCCTCGCGGTGGCCCAGCACGCAATGGCGGTTGAGCTGGGCGTAGAAGTGGGCCCGGTTGTCCAGGTCGGTCATCTCGTCGACCTGGGCCAGACGGTGGATGACGGCCTCGGTCTCCAGGCGCTGGGCCGTCTGCGCGATCAGCGCGCCGATGGTGGTCGACACCTTGGGCAGCTGCGCCTCGGGCTGGCGCGACAGGCTGCTGTAGAACTCCAGCACGCCGGGCCGGTGCTGCTCACCACTCTCCGAGACATAGGTGACCGGGAACACATAACCCGACCACAGCCCGCACATCTGCGCGCTGCGGCGGCGCAGAAAGCGCGGGTCGGTGCTCATGTCCTCCACCCACTCGGCCTCGCCGGTGGACCAGACGCGACCCACCAGCCCCTCGCCGGGCGCCATCGTCAGCGCGGCGCTGACGACGCTGAACTGCTCCAGGTCGCGGTCGGGCGGGTGCCAGAAATGGCGGCAGTACAGGCTGCGGCCCGGCTGGTCGCCCGGCTCCATGCTCCAGTAGGCGCCCCACTCCCAGCCGAGGTTGCGGCAGATGAGCTGGATGACGTTGGTGATCGCGTCTTCCAGCGTGTGCGTGCCGATCAGGTACTCCGTCAGTGCATAGCCCAGGCGCTCGCGCACGGCGGCCAGGGTCAGGCCGGTGACGTCCTGCAGCATGCCGTGGCGCCAGCGCGGCCGTGCCGGGTCGGGCGGCAGCGGCGTCACACGCAGCCAGCGCATGCCGCGCGCCAGGCCGATGACACGCACGTCCAGCGGCTGCTGCTGAGCCGGCGACGCCGCACCTGTCCACAGCCGCGTCAGCTCGGGCAGGTCGTCGTCCAGCACATGGCCCAGGCACTCGCCCGGCGTGTCGGCGTGGCGGGCCGGCATCTCCAGGTACTCCGCCGCCATGGGCGACAGCAGGCTGCGGCCGGTCTGCGGATCGAACCACCACTGCCCGAAGCCGGCGGCGCGTTCAAGTTCGTCGGTGGCGACGGCAGCTTCCATCGCGATGGCGTCGTGAAGTCGCTGCGGCCCCAGCGGGAGAGAAACGGCCTGCATGCGGGACACCCTTTGGCTTTTCATGTGCCGCGGTGGTGCGCAAGTCGCATGCCAGCGCCAGGGTGGTGACGCAGCCCCGCAAACGTGCGATTGACGCCATGGCCGCCCGCATGTTGCACAGCGCTGGTGCCAGGGACGCGCTAGGCTGGCGCCCTCATCAGACCGGAGCGCAGTGTGGGCATCGTGGTGTATTGGCTGGACGGCGAGGGCGAGGCGGCAGAACCCGTCTGCCAGTTCTTTGGCAGCACGGAGCTGACGCAGGCGCTGGCCTGCGCCGAGGGCATGCGGCGCGCGGGACATCGCCACGTCAGCATTTCGACTGAGCTGGACGGCAGCGTCGGCCGGCCCGGCGTGTCGGCGGTGGAGGGCGGCCGGACGCCCGACGGCGAGGCCTACGAATGGTCCAAGGCCGGGCGGGCCGGCAAGGTGCGCAGGCGTTGACGCCGCGTATTTCCCCGGGCCGAGCGCCGGGCCGTTCCCGAGCCGGCCCGCCGGGGGAGAGGCTCAGAACTTGTAGCCGAAGCCAACGGTCAGCAGGTTGTCGGTCTTCTTCGTGCCGGCGGGTACCCTGTCGCTGTAGCGGCTGGACAGGCCGGCGTTGAGCGTCCAGGCGCCGCTGATCGTCGTGGCCAGGCCGGCGTCGAAGGTGGCGCGGTCGCCGAGGTCGCCGCCGCCGGGGTAGTAGACGAAGCGCTGCTTCAGCGTGGTGGTCTCGCTGAGCTTGTGGCTGGATTCCTCGCCGAGCAACACCTGCACGCCGTTGGCGTTGCTGCCGTCGGTGAGCTTGCTGGCGGTGTAGCCGAGACCGCCGAACACGTCCCAGCTGTTGGCCTCGTTCTTCACCAGGTGGTAGCCCACGCCGCCGGTCAGGTTGTAGCGGTCGCGCACGCCGCCGGCCTCGTTGGTCTCGCCTTCGGCAGCGCCGAATGAGAACAACTGCGGGCCGAGATTGAAGTCGTAGCGGCCGCCCACGCGCAGCAGGTCGGCCGTGGTGGCGTTGATGCCGTCGACCTTGTTGCGGCCGTAGTTGGCGAGGCCGTAGAGGCTGATCTTGTCCCGCGCGGTCGCGAGACTGGCGTTCGCATTGGCGGACAGCGTGCGGCTGCTGCTGTTGCCGCTGGCGAAGGCGCCAGCGACGCTGAGCCCGCCGTGCCATTGGCCGTCGGGTGTGTCCTGGGCCAGGGTGGCCTGTGCGGCCAGGGCGAGCGTGAGGGCGAGAGTCAGGCGTTGCATGGGGAGCGGGTGCAGGGAAAAACAGCAGTATCGCCAGCGACATGCCGTGACCCTCGCCCTGGCGCTGAGGGGTGTGCTGGGGTGCTTACCTAGAATGCCGGCATGAATTCCTTCCCTGTCGGCCCGGCGGTCGACGCTGCTCCCAGTCCCCTCCTCAAGAACCTCAATCCCGAGCAGCTTGCCGCCGTCACCGCCGCAGCGGAGCCGGCGCTGATCCTGGCCGGTGCCGGCTCGGGCAAGACGCGGGTGCTGACGACGCGCATCGCCTGGCTGCTGAACACGGGCCAGGTCAGCCCCGGCGGCATCATGGCCGTGACCTTCACGAACAAGGCCGCCAAGGAGATGCTGACGCGGCTGTCCACGATGCTGCCGTTCAACGTGCGTGGCATGTGGATAGGCACCTTCCACGGCCTGTGCAACCGCTTTCTGCGCGCGCACTGGAAGCAGGCCAACCTGCCGCAGGCCTTCCAGATCCTGGACGCCAGCGACACGGTGTCGGCCATCAAGCGCGTCATCAAGGCGATGAAGCTCGATGAGGAGCGCTTTGTTCCGAAGCAGGTCGGCTGGTTCATCGCCGGCTGCAAGGAAGATGCACAACGCCCTGGCGACGTGGAGGTGCGCGACGACCAGACCAAGACGCTGGTCGAGATCTACGCCAACTACGAAGACCAGTGCCAGCGCGAGGGCGTGGTGGACTTCGCCGAGCTGATGCTGCGCTCTTACGAGCTGCTGCGCGACAACGCGGCGATCCGCGAGCACTACCAGCGGCGCTTCCGCCACCTGCTGGTGGATGAGTTCCAGGACACCAACAAGCTGCAGTACGCCTGGCTGAAGATGTTCGCCCCGCCCGGTGTGGACAACGGCCAGAGCCTGCTGGCGGTGGGTGACGACGACCAGAGCATCTACGCCTTCCGCGGTGCGCGCGTCGGCAATATGGCGGACTTCGAGCGCGAGTACCGGGTCAGAAAAGTCATCAAGCTGGAGCAGAACTACCGCAGCTTCGGCCACATCCTGGACGCTGCCAACGAGCTCATCAGCCGCAACAGTCAGCGCCTGGGCAAGACGCTGCGCACCGACGCCGGCCTGGGCGACCCCATCCGCGTGCAGGAGGCGCCCAGCGACTTCGCCGAGGCGCAGTGGCTGATCGAGGAAATCCAAGGCCTGGTGCGCAGCGGGCTGGACCGCCAGCAGATCGCCATCCTGTACCGCAGCAACGCGCAGTCGCGGGTCATCGAGTCCGCGCTGTTCAACTCGGGCATCCCGTACCGCGTCTATGGCGGCCTGCGCTTCTTCGAGCGGGCCGAGGTGAAGCATGCGCTGGCGTACCTGCGCCTCTTGGAGAACCCGAACGACGACACGAGCTTCCTGCGCGTCGTCAACTTCCCGACGCGCGGCATCGGCGCCAAGACGCTGGAGAACCTGCAGGACGCGGCCAAGGCCAGCGGACGCAGTCTTTACCAGAGCGTCAGCGCCATTGCCGGCAAGGGCGGCGCCAACCTGCTGGCCTTCACCAACCTCATCGACTCGACGCGCAACCTCACACAGGGCATGACGCTGCGCGAGATCATCGAGCAGGTGCTGGAGACCTCGGGCCTGGCGGACTTCTACCGCACCGACAAGGACGGCGCCGAGCGGCTGGAGAACCTGGACGAACTCGTCAACGCGGCCGAGGCCTTCGTCATGCAGGAGGGCTTTGGCAAGAACGCCGTGGGCCTGCCGGTGGACGAGGTGGCCCCCGGCCTTCAAACCGCAGGCGCGCCGGGCTCGGTGCCGGATGCCGAGACCGGCGAGATCATGTCGCCGCTGGTCGCCTTCCTCACCCACGCCTCACTGGAGGCCGGCGACAACCAGGCCCAGGCCGGGCAGGACGCGGTGCAGCTGATGACCGTGCACTCGGCCAAGGGCCTGGAGTTCGACGCGGTCTTCATCACGGGCCTGGAAGAGGGCCTGTTCCCGCATGAGAACGCGATGTCCGACCACGACGGGCTGGAGGAAGAGCGGCGCCTGATGTACGTGGCCATCACGCGGGCGCGCCAGAAGCTGTCTTTGAGCTTCTGCCAGACGCGCATGCTGCACGGCCAGACGCGCTACAACGTCAAGAGCCGCTTCTTCGACGAGCTGCCCGAGGCCGCGCTGAAGTGGCTGACGCCGCGCAACCAGGGCTTCGGCTCGGGCTTTGCGCGCGAGTACCAGCAGGCCTGGGACCGGGGCTCGGGCCTCAAGGGCATGGTGGGCGCCGGCCGCGTGGAGAAGGCCGCCTGGGTCGAGCCGCCGGTGCCAGCGAGCATGAAGCAGAAGGTCTCCAACGAGCATGGCGGCCTGCGCGTGGGCAAGGGCGTGTTCCACACCAAGTTCGGCGAAGGCGTGCTGCTGACGCTGGAAGGCGTGGGCGCGGATGCACGGGCACAGGTCAACTTCGGGCGGCATGGCACGAAGTGGCTGGCGCTGTCGGTGGCCAAGCTCACCCCGATCGATTGAAGCCGAGCACGATGGCGCCGCTGCTGAGCCGTGACGAAGTGGCCGTCTTCCTGGCGGCTGAGTTCCCGCAGACGCGGGCGACGGTGGAGGCCATCGAGGCCGACGGCGTCACGCTGGCGCATGCCATCACCGAGGCTGAGCTGCGCCCGGGCGGCACGGTGTCGGGGCCGGTGATGATGGCGCTGGCCGATGTGGCGCTGTACGTGGCCGTGCTGGCGCGCATCGGCATCGTGCCGCTGGCCGTCACGACGCAGCTCAGCATCAATTTCCTGCGCAAGCCGCGCGCTGACCGGCGGCTGCTGGCGCGCTGCCGGCTGATCAAGCTGGGCCGCTCGCTCGCCGTGGGCGAGGTGTGGATCCAGTCCGAAGGCGAGGACGAGCCGGTGGCACATGCCACCGGCACCTACGCGCTCCCGAGGGAGCGCTGATCACGCCACGTCAGCTGCCGATGCGGCCGCCGTCGTTCTTGGTGATCATCACCGTCGCCGAGCGCGGGCGGGCCGTGGCGCCACCGGCGCCGTAGCCGCTGTTGCCAGGCCAGTGGCTGGTGAACTTGCTCGGGTCGGACAGGGCCGACACGGGCGTGTCGTCACCCGGGTGCTGCACGTTGACGAACATCACCTTGCCGTCCGGCGACTCGCACATACCGGTGATCTCGTTGTTGTTGGGGCCCACCAGGAAGCGCTTGAGCGTGGCGTCCGTCGGCTTCTTGCCCACCGGCGTCGTCACCGAGACCGTGCCGTAGTTCAGCGTCTTCGCGGCGCCGTCGCCCACCGTGCCCGGCAGCGCGGCCAGCATCATGCAGTTGGTGGCGTCGGTGAAGGCACCGTCGTCGGTCTGGATCCAGCAGATGCCGGTGCTCTGGCTGAACACCAGGCCGTCGGGGCTGGAGAAGTCCTGGTCGGCAGTCAGGCCGGACAGGTTCACGAAGCCCGGCGATGCGGTGGACTCGGCACCGAACAGGTAGACGTCCCAGCTGAAGCTGGCCGCGCCCGGCTCGCCGCCGGTTTCCTTGACGCGCACGATGTGGCCGTTGACGTTGCCCTGCTGGGTGGTCGAGATGTCCTTGATGTCCGAGTAGGCGCGCGGGTTGGCGGCGTTGACCTGGCTCTGCGTGCCGGTCGGGGCCACGCGGCGGTTGCTGTTGTTGGTCATCGTGAAATAGACCTCGCCGCTGACCGGATGCGTGCCGCACCACTCGGGGCGGTCCATCTTGGTCGCGCCCACGGCGTCGGCGGCCAGGCGGGCGTGCATCAGCACGTCGCCGTCATTGGCGAAGCTGTAGCCCGTGTAGCCGGCCACCGTCGGGTTGGCCATGCTCAGCTCGATCCAGTTGCCGGTGCCGTCAGCGTTGAACCTGGCGACGTACAGCTTGCCGCTGTCCAGGTACTTGTCGCCGGTGGCGATGCGGTTCGTGGGCGTGGCGTCCGCAGCCGCCCAGTTGGCGCTGGTGACGAACTTGTAGACGTACTCGTTCTGCGCGTCGTCGCCCATATAGACCGCCAGCGGCTTGCCAGCCACTGGCTTGCTGAAGGCGGCGCTCTCGTGGGCATAACGGCCCAGTGCGGTGCGCTTTTTGATCACCGAAGTGGCGCTGTAGGGGTCGATCTCGGTGATGTAGCCCTGGCCGTTGATCTCGTGGCGGTAGTCGTCGCTGCCGTCGGCCGACGTGCCCGTCACGCTGGTGTCCCAGCGCGCGTACTTGTCGGCGCTGCCGGCGGTTTCCCAGCCGTAGCGGCTGGCGGCGGCTGCGGTAGCGGTCGCGGCGCGGCCGTAGCGGGTCAGCGCCACGTTGGCGTTGGCGCTGCGGCGGGCGTTGTCGCCCATGGCGCGGAAGAAGTAGCCGGTCCAGTTCTCTTCGCCGGTCAGCAGCGTGCCCCAGGGCGTCTTGCCGGTGCCGCAGTTGTTCAGCGTGCCGCGGGTCTTGGTGGCGGAGGGCGAGAACTTGGTGACCAGCAGCGCGTTGCCGCGTGCCGGGCCGGAGATCTCGATCTCGGTCAGGCCGGTGATGCGGCGGTTGAAGGCTGAATCCACCACCGAGGCGAACTTGCCGCCGGTCTTGCGGAACTCGACGATGGCCACGCCGTGGGCGTCCACCTCGATGTCGGCCTCGCTGGCCGGGCGGGGCAGGGCGGTCGGGCCCTTGGCATGCAGGAACTGCGGCGTGATGTATTCGAAGTTCATGCCCAGCAGTGCGCGGTCGCTGCTGTTGGCGTCCGGCGTGCCGGTGGCCGAGAGGCCGAAGTACTCCATGCCGTCATGGCAGTCGCCGGCGCGCTTGTCGAAGCCGCTGTCGGTGCCGTCGTTCTTGTAGGCCGACACGCCCGCAGCCATCGGATCGCCGGTGGCGAACACGACGGTGGCCGTGTAGCCGGCCGGCACCGTGATGGTGTCGTTGAGGTTCTTGTCGACGGCTGCGAAGGACAGCAGCGTCTCGGTGGGCTTGGGTTCGGGCGTCAACGGCGTGTCGTCGTCGCCGCCGCCGCAGGCGGTCAGGGCGGTGGCGCCGAAGGCGGCGGTCATCGCGGTGCCGAAGCCACCGCGCAGGATGTTGCGGCGGCTCAGGCGCGCCTGCAGCACGCTGTCGAAGCTCGGGTTGGCGGAACGGTTGGAGTCTTCGTCGTCAAACGAGGTGGCGAGGGGCAGAACGGGCTTGCCAGAGGGGCGGGTCATGGATGTGACATCACGAGGGTTGGAACACAGCCGAACAGACTATGTGGCCTTCGTGAAACCGCTGTTAAAACCCGGCGGCAGGCGTCGAACTTCGCTGCTCAGTGATCGAGCAGGTTCTCCGGCGTGCCGAACATGAAGCAGTCGACGAAGCTGAAGTACAGCGATGCGTAGAACACCGCCCACACCAGCAGGCCCGCCGCCATCATGAAGACGGGCGCCGCCTGCAGCAGGCCGAGGATGGAGAACACCAGCGTGATCACGCCGGATAGCACGATGAACATGGCCAGCCAGAGCAGGCCGTTGAGCGCGAAGGCGCCCCGGTTGCGCCACAGGGCAAGCGTGCTCGAGAACAGTGCCTGGCCGACGCCGTGGCCGCCCCAGTGGATCAGCGCCGGCGCATGCCAGTAGGGAATGGACAGCAGCGTCAGGCCGCCCAAGCGCAGCAGCGCGCCCCACAGGATGCGTGGGTCCCCGGCCGCCGCGGCGAACTCCTCGGGCGTGCCCTTGTTGGCCATCAGCTCCAGCACGGCCTGCGTCGCTTCGCCGTCGACGGCGTTGGCCGCCATGATGACGCCCAGCGCCATCACCGCGAAGCTGGCCGCGAGCGTCAGCTGGCGGTTGCGCCGCTCCGGCGTCAGCCGCAGCGGCGCCACGAAGACGGCCGCCGTCGGCCGCTTTTTCTGCAGCACCAGGTGGGTGGCCAGCATGAAGCCCAG
>Ga0114942_1000527_pt1 | contig 10870 bp, 9 predicted proteins | sample LowerColdCreek_FD_88674 | JGI IMG/M metagenome (GOLD analysis project Ga0114942, IMG submission 88674) | Groundwater microbial communities from Cold Creek, Nevada to study Microbial Dark Matter (Phase II) - Lower Cold Creek | ecosystem: Environmental > Aquatic > Deep subsurface > Groundwater ... | reverse complement strand
GAACTACGACTCGATGATCGGCAAGATCATCTGCCACGGCGACACCCGCGACCAGGCGCTGGCGCGCATGCGCACCGCGCTGTCGGAAACCGTGGTCGAGGGCATCAGCACCAACATCCCGCTGCACCGCGAGCTGATGGTCGACGCCAAGTTCATCGAAGGCGGCACCGGCATCCACTATCTTGAAGGCTGGCTCGGTCAGCACAAGAGGTGACCCACCCCCGCGGCGCCTTCGGCGCGCCAGCCGGCAAGCATGCCGACTGGTCCTCGCCAGCAAAGCCAGGTCCACGGCGCTTGCGCGGCCAGGGGCCACACTGCGCGCGCGGGTGCATCGCGCAACGCTGAGGCGATGTACGAACTCGTGCTGCGCGCGCCGCAGGCCCTGGTCGAGCCGGCGTCCGACGCGCTGATCGACGAACTCGGCGCGCTGTCGGTGTCAGTCGAGGACGCCGATGCCGGCAGCGACGCAGAACGGGCGCTGTACGGCGAGCCCGGTTTGCCCGCGCCACGGCCCGGCTGGCAACGCTCGACGCTGAACGCGCTGTTTGCCGACGAAGCTGCCGCGTCGGCCGCCGCCGCGCTGCTGCTGGCGCAGGAATGGGCCGAAGGGCTGGCGGTGCAGTCGCTGCAGCCGCTGCCCGACCAGGACTGGGTGCGGTTGACGCAAGCGCAGTTCGAACCGGTGGCCATCGCCGACGGCTTCTGGGTCGTGCCCAGCTGGCACGCGGTGCCGGCCGGCGCGCAGCGGATCATCCGCCTCGACCCCGGGCTGGCCTTCGGCACAGGCACGCACCCGACTACGCGCATGTGCCTGCGCTGGCTGGCCGCGCAGACCGCCACGCTGGCCGTTCCCGGCCTTCGCGTGCTCGACTACGGCTGCGGCTCGGGCATCCTGGCCATCGGTGCGGCGCTGCACGGCGCCGGCGACATCGACGCGGTGGACATTGACCCGGCCGCCGTGCAGGCCACCGTGGACAACGCCGCCGTCAATGGCGTGAGTCTGCGCGCCGGGCTGCCGCAGGCCATCGCGGGCCACTACGGCGTGGTGCTGGCCAACATCCTGGCCACGCCGCTGAAGCTGCTGGCGCCGCTGCTGTGCGATCGCCTGCCGCCGGGCGGCCACCTGGTGCTGTCCGGCATCCTTGAGCGCCAGGCCGAGGAGTTGAAGGCCGCCTATTCCCCATGGCTGGCGCTGCAGGTCAGCGACGAGCAGGACGGATGGATCCTGATGACCGGCCGGTGCGGCGCCGGCCAGGTGCATTGACAGCATGAGCCTGGCCACACGCTGCCCCGCCTGTGGCACGGTGTTCCGCGTGGTCAGCGACCAGCTGAAGGTGTCCGAAGGCTGGGTGCGCTGCGGTCGCTGCTCCGACGTCTTCAACGCGGCGCAGCGCCTGTTCGAGCTGGAACACGAAGAGGCGGCGGTGGCGTCGCCGCCGCAGCGAGCGGCCGCCGAAGTGCACCGCTTGCCTGTGCGCGACCCGGTCGATGCACCCGACGCCATGGCCCGCGTCAGCGCCGCGCTGGCCCCGCCCAGCGCGCTGGCCCCGTCCGAACCCCAGGCGGCCGTCGGCGAGGAGCCCGCACAGCCCCTGGCGAGAACGGTGCTCGAACACGCTGAGCACGCGCCCCCGGCACCGAGCGCCGATGCCGACTGCACGGAACCCGCCGCGCCGGCACAGGAGACTTTGGCCGGGACCGAGGTCCAGCCCCAAGCCGATGCGCTTCGCGAAACCCCTCGCGTCGACGAGCCGGGGAACGAATCCGTCCCAGACGTTGCCGCCGAGCTGGCGGCCCCGGCCCCGGCCCCGGCGCCGACGCCCGAGTTCATCCGCCGCGCCGAACATGCCGCACGCTGGCGCCACCCGGCGCGACGCGGCCTGCTGGCCGCGGCGGCCCTGCTGCTGGTGGCGCTGCTGGGCGGGCAGATCGCGCTGCACTACCGCGACCACGTGGCTGCAGCCTGGCCCGATACCCAGCCCTGGCTGCAGGCCGCCTGCACCCTGCTGGGCTGCCGCATCGAGGCGCCGCGCCGCATCGACAGTCTCAGCGTCGACAGCAGCGGCCTGGTGCGATTGCCCGACAGCCCGTTGTACCGCCTGTCGCTGGTGCTGCGCAACAAGGCAGCGACGGCGGTACAGATGCCAGCCATCGATCTGGCGCTGACCGACAGCCAGGGCCAGACGATGGCCAGGCGCGTACTGACCGCGGCCGAGCTGGGCCATCCTGCCGACAAGCTGCCGGCCGGCGGCGAGATCACGCTGCAGGCCGCGCTGGACCTGGGAGAACGGCGCGTGGCCGGCTACACCGTCGAGTTGTTCTACCCCTGAGGGGCCGAGCGTCACACCCGCGGTGGCCAGCGCGCTCACGCTGGGTCGCCGACGCGGGCGACTCTGGGGGTGATGCCGGCGGGCTGAGGGCCAATGAGGTGTTGCGGAGCGCGGCGGCGCGCTGGCCCACAATGGCGCCAGGAGAGTCCGCCCGTGAACGAGCCCGCCGAGTTCTTCGACCTGTACCGCCAGGGTTTCGCCCGCGTGGCGGTGGCGGTGCCGCGCTGCCGGATTGCCGACCCGGCCTTCAATGCCGAACAGACCATCGCGCTGCTGCATGAGGCGGCGCGTGCCGATGCGGCGCTGGTTGCGTTTCCGGAGCTGGGCCTGCCGGCCTACACCTGCGACGACCTGTTCCACCAGCGTGCGCTGCTCGACGCCTGCGAAACGGCGCTGGCGACGGTGCTGGCTGCGTCCGAGCGCTGCGCCGCGGTGGCGGTGGTCGGGCTGCCGCTGCGCGTGGACCATTCGCTGTTCAACTGCGCTGTCGTGCTGCAGCGCGGCCGGCTGCTCGGCATCGTGCCCAAGACCTACCTGCCGAACTACGGCGAGTTCTACGAGGCACGTCAGTTCAACCCGGCCGACCACGCGCAAAGCCGCGAGATCCAGCTTTGCGGACAGCACGTGCCCTTCGGCGCGGAGTTGCTGTTCGAAGCGCAGGACCATCGCGACTTCAAGTTCCATGTCGAGATCTGCGAGGACCTGTGGGTGCCGATCCCGCCTTCGTCCTATGCAGCGCTGGCCGGTGCCACGCTGCTGATCAACCTGTCGGCGTCGAACGTCACGGTCGGCAAGTCGGCCTACCGTCATGCGCTGGCGGCGTCGCAGTCGGCGCGCTGCCTCGCCGCCTATGCCTATTCGTCGGCGGGCCAGGGCGAATCGACCACCGACCTGGCCTGGGACGGCCAGGCGCTGATCTGCGAGAACGGCCAGCTGCTGGCCGAGTCGGCGCGTTTCTCGAACGAGTCACACTGGATCAGCGCCGACGTCGACCTGGAGCGGCTGGCGCGCGAGCGTCTGCGCCAGACCAGCTTCGGCCAGTCGGCGGCGCGCCATGCGCAGCAGCTGGCGCGCTTTCGGCGCCTGCCTTTCACGCTCGACCTGGGCCGCAAGGCGGCGCTGCAGCGCCGCGTGGAACGCTATCCCTACGTGCCTGCGGACCGTGCGATGCGCGACGAACGCTGCCACGAGGTCTACCACATCCAGGTGCAGGGCCTGACCCAGCGTCTGCGCTCCAGCGGCATCGGCAAGCTGGTGATCGGCATTTCCGGCGGGCTGGACTCGACCCATGCGTTGCTGGTCTGTGCGCGGGCGATGGATGCCCTGGGCCTGCCGCGCACAAATATCCTCGGCGTGACGATGCCGGGCTTTGCCACCGGCACGCGCACGCTCGACCAGGCCTTGCGCCTGATGAATGCGGTGGGTTGCGACGCGCGGCAGATCGACATCCGGCCGAGTTGCGAGCAGATGCTGAAGGACCTGGGCCATCCCCATGCCGACGGCGTGACGCAATACGACGTCACCTTCGAGAACGTGCAGGCCGGCGAGCGCACCAGCCACCTGTTCCGGCTGGCCAACTTCAACGACGCGCTGGTCGTCGGCACCGGCGACCTGAGCGAGCTGGCGCTGGGCTGGAGCACCTACGGCGTCGGCGACCACATGTCGCACTACAACGTCAATGCCAGCGTGCCGAAGACGCTGATCAAGCACCTGGTGCGCTGGGTCGCCGAAAGCGAACGCAAGCTGGTGCCCGACGCGCAGGTGCTGCTCGACATCCTGGACACCGAGATCAGCCCCGAGCTGGTCCCGGGCAGCGCCGCCGGCCAGCCGGGCCAGAGCACCGAGAGCCTGATCGGGCCCTACGACCTGCACGACTTCTTCCTCTACTACACGCTGCGCTTCGGCTTTGCTCCTTCGAAGGTGGCCTTCCTGGCCCATGCCGCGTGGCATGACGCGGCCGCCGGCGCCTGGCCCGAAGGGCCGCACGTGCAACGCCAAGCCTACGACCTGGCGACGATCAAGCGCCACCTGCGCAGCTTCGTCTGGCGCTTCTTCAAGACCAGCCAGTTCAAGCGCAGCTGCGTGCCGAACGCGCCGAAGGTCGGCTCGGGCGGGTCGCTGTCGCCGCGCGGCGACTGGCGCGCTCCCAGCGACGGCGAGGCCAGCGCCTGGCTGGCGGAACTGGAACGCATCCCGGAGGCTTGAACGGCCGGCGGCGCCAGGCCGGCGCCCAGTGCGCCAGCCGGCAGCGCAAGCCTGCGACGGGGAAGCATCCGTTGCGTATCGGCGGCATTCTTGCTGCACACTTCGCCCATGCGCCCCAGAGACATCCTGGCCAACAACCTGCGCGCCCTGATGGCGTCACGGCCCGATCTGGACACGCTGCCCAAGATCACGGCGTGCTGCGGGGTGAGCAACGGCACGCTCGACCGCATCCGCCGTGCGGTGGTGTCGACGCGGGTCGATGAACTGGAGCGCCTGGGCAAGGCCTTCGGCATCGAGCCATGGGAGTTGTTGCGTCCCCAGGGCCCTGCACGGCCGTCGCCGCTGGCGCTGTTGCTGGCCAGCCACCTGGACCGCCACGCGGCCGACCCGGCCACCCATGGCGCCGCATTCGCCGCAGCGACTGCGGTGATCGACGCCCTCGCCGCGCGCAGCGCCGAGCCGGCCGCCGACGCCGCGCCTGAACCGGCACGCAAGTAGGAAAAGCGCAGGGCATAAGGCGCCCCGCTTCGGTGGGCCGGTGCGGCCCTCAACCAGTGCGGCCGATCGGCCCTAGCTCAAGGGCCCGACGCTTCAGGCTGTGCTCAGGCCCAGACGCTGCAGCAGCGGCGCCCAGGTGGCGCAGTGCACCAGCTGCGCCAGCGGCTGTTGCGCATCCACGACCAGGACCTGCTCGCGTTCGTCGTCCTGCAGCGGCTCGGCCTGGGACAGCTGCGCGTCCAGCACCGCCAGGTCGGCGTCCGAGGCATCGTCGCGGCGCAGCGCTCGCAGGCGCACGCGCTCGCGCAGGGTCTCGGGCCGGGCCTCGAAATGCAGGATCACGACGCGATGGCCCAGGCGGTCGGCCAGCGCGCGGGCCTGATCGCGCGCCTGGCGCGCCAGAAAGGTGGCATCGAGGATCACGCTGTAGCCGCTTTGCAGCGCCAGCGCGGCCAACTCGCCCAAGCGCTGCTGCACCGCCCGGCCGGCCGGGCCCGAATAGAGCAGCGCCTGCTGCGCCGCATCGCCGCGCTGCAGCGGGTCCAGCCCGAACAACCGCTTGCGCTCGACATCGGCGCGAAAGCGGACCGCGCCGCAGGCTTCGAGCAGGCCCTGCGTGGCCGCTGTCTTGCCGCTGCCCGAGAAGCCGTGCGTCAGCATCAGCACCGGCGGCGGCGGGTGGCTGCTGTCCAGCGCCACCTGCAGGTAGTGGCGCAGAACCCGGCGCTCGGCATCCGCCGCCGCAGCGCCGAGCTGTGCCGCGCGCAGGGCCGCCACCTTGGCACGCACCAGCGCGCGGTGCACGCGGTAGTAGCGCAGCACCTGCAGACCCTCGGCATCGCCGCTGCGCTCGACATAGGCATTGACGAAGCGGTGCGCCAGGGCCGGCAGGCGGTGCGAGTGCAGGTCCATCGCCATGAAGGCCACGTCGCTGAAGACATCGGTCCAGCGCAGGTCGGCGCTGAACTCCAGGCAGTCGAAGAGCACCGGCCGGCCGTCGATCTGCGCCACATTGCCCAGGTGCAGGTCGCCGTGGACCTCGCGCACGCGCGCGCCGGCATGGCGCTGCGCGAAGACTTCGCGCAGCGCGTCGAAGGCCAGGGTCTCCCAGCGGCGCAGCCGATCGAGACAAGCGGAGTCGTCGCCCTCGCGGCACAGCGTGCCGAGCACTTCCAGGTTGTCGCTCATCGGCGCTCGCACCTGCTCGGGCAGGCCATAGCGGCAGTCCGGGCCGGCCACGGCCGCCACCCGGTGCAGATCGCACAATGCCTCCACCAGGGCATCGACCTGCGCGGCAGCCAGCGCGCCGCGCCGGGCCAGGCGGTCCCACAGGGCCTCCTGGTCGAAGGCGCGCATGTGCAGCGCCCATTCGATGGCCGGGCCCGCGCCGCCGATGACCGGATGCTGCGCCGTGCCGGTCAGCGGCCGCACGGCCAGGTACAGCTGCGGCGCGGTGCGTCGATTCAGGCGCAGCTCCTCCTCGCAGTAGAAGCGGCGCAGGGCGAGCGTGCTGAAGTCGGCGAAGCCCAGGTCCAGCGCCTTCTTGATCTTCCAGGCCTGCTGCCCGGCGATCAACACATAGGAGATGTGGGTCTCGATCAGCTGCGCGCCCAGCGCCGCGCACAAGGACCTGACCAGTTCGCGCTGCGCCGCAGCGTCCGGGCCGGGTGCAGCGGTCTCAACCACCCCAGCGCGCCGCCGACAGTTCGGCGACAAAGCGCTCCAGCTCTGAGCCCGGCAGGTGGTCGATGCCCGCCGCGCCGGCACGCCCGCCGCCGCCGAAGCGGCGGCAGAAGGCGTCGGCTCCCGAGGGCCTGTCCTGCGGCGCGCGCAGGCTGACGACGCAGCCGCCCTGCCGGTCGTCCCTGAGCACGGCGTGGGCCTGCTGTGGCGCGCTCGACGCCAGCTGATTGGCCAGGCCGCCGATGGCGCGCCGGCTCCACGGCGCGTCGGGCAGGCGCACCCAGCGCGCATGGGGGCCGGCGGCGTGGACCGGTAGCGCCAGCGCCTGCTGCAGATCGGCGCGGCGCAAGGCATCGAGCTCGCGGCAGATGGGATCGACACGCATCAACTCGAGCGGCTGCGCATGGCGCGACAGCCTGGCGTACAGCTGCTGCGGCGCGATGTGCTGGTCGCCGGCTTCGTCGCCATAGGCGTTGTAGTTGATGCCCTCGCCGAGCAGGCGCAGTTGCTGGCGCTGGGCCGGGGCCAGGCCCATCTCGGCGGCCAGCGCGTCGGCCACGCGCGTCAGGTTGTCGCCATAGGCGCCGACCAGCGCCCAGGCGCGAAAGCGTCCTTGCAGCAGCCGGTCCATCAGCAGGCTGGTGCACACCCGCGGGTCGTAGTCGATGCAGGCCTGCAGCGCCGGGTGCTGCGGCACCTGGTCGACCTGGTGGTGATCGACATAGCGCACGCTCACGCCAGATTGCAGCAGGCGCAGCAGCGCGCCGTGGTTGCGCTGCATCGACAGGTCGCACACCAGCAACTCGTCGCCGGCCTCGGCCGGCACCTGGCACAGCAACTCGATTTCGCGCTTCAGGCCGGTGACCAGCGTGGCTGGAGCCGGGTGGGCCAGCCGCCACTGCAGCACCGCACACAGACCGTCCGCGTCGCCGTTGCAGACATCGAAGCGGCGCATCGCGGCGCGATCCGGTTCGGGTGCGGCTCAGCCGCAGCTCATTCGCGTTCGATGTGCGTCGGCGCCTGACCCTCGGCCAGCGCGCCGCTGTCGCCGTCGATCCAATCGGCCACGCCGATCTCGCTCTCGGCCTCGGCCAGCGTCTCACCCGGCGTCCAGCCGGCGGCGTCGCCCGAATCCATGTCGGCCATCGCCTCGGCATAGCTGTCGAAAGGGCCGATCTCATGCTTGCCATCGGGCGCCAGCCAGTAGTAGCCGTCGGGCCGGGCGAAGATGCGTTCGCCCAAGTCGCTGGTGTCCAGCGGCTCGTCGTCTTGCGGCAGCGCCGCCGGCGGGCGGGCGGCGCCGAAGGCGGACTTGGATCGCTGCGTCATGGTGGGCTCCTGCGGGTCTGCGGCTGCGCCAGGGGGCGTCGAAATCCCAAGCCTACCGCAAAGGCCGCACCGCGAAGGTCGATCTGCTCAAAGTCCGCCGTCGGCTCTCAAGGAAGCGCCAGCCGGCCCCGCGTCTCCTGGACCTCTCGGCGCGAGGCAGGCCGGGCTTCGCCCGGCCCGCGCGGCCCTCATGACGCGCACAGGCGCAACTCGGGCCGCGGGCTGGGCGGGTGCGGCCCGTCGTCCAGCGCACGGCGGGTGTTCAGCGCGAACTGCCTCAGCCCCGGCAGGTCGAGGATCTCGACCTCGCGGTTGTCAACGCGCAGCCAGCCCCAGCGCGCCAGCGCCCCGAAGGACCGGCTCACCGTCTCATGGGCGACGCCCAGGCAGCTGGCGATGTCACGCCGGCTCATGCGCAGATGAAAGCGCCGCGGCGACTGGCCGCATTCGGCCATGCGCCGCGACAACTGCAGCAGGAAGCGGGCGAGCCGCACTTCGGCGGCCACCGCGGCCATCATTTCGGCCAGCTCGCCGCGGCGCGTCAGGGCGCTGCTCACCGCGCGATGCACCAGCAGGTCCAGCTCCGGCAGGCGCCGGCCCAGCGACTGGAACTCGCCCAGCGGCAGGCTGTAGACGCTGGACTCCTCCAGCGCCATGGCCGCACTCGGGTGGGTGCCGTGGGCCACCGCCTCGAAGCCCAGCACCTCGCCGCGCACCGCGAAGCCCAGCACCTGCTCGTAGCCGTCTGCCGCGGTGCGAAAGATCTTGAACGAGCCCGCACGCACGAAGTGGATGGCATCGGCCGGCGCGCCCTCGTGGAACAGCGTCTCGCCGGCGTGCAGGCGCTGCCATGCGACGGGCAGCATCGGCACGTTCTGCAGGGCGTCGAGCTGCGCGCCCATCAGGCGCAACAGCTGCACGACGACGGTGCGCGGGTCGCAGGCCGTATCGGCACCGGCGACGCTGGGAGGAACGCGCACACGATCCTGAACCAGCTGAACGATCTGACTCATGGTGACCTCTTGGTGATTGATGATCGGGGCCTCGATTGCAGGACAGTCCGAGCTTGCCGCAGTGGCGCGTGCCTGGCTATCGGAGCTGCAGCGGACCTGTTGTCGGTCTCTTCCTCGGGACATGGGAAAGCTCCCAACGCCGATTCGGAAAATTCCGAACGCGATGCGCCACCCGCGCTTGCGTTGACTCAATTTCCCTTCATGCGCATCGTCCGACACTGAGCTTGCGGCGCGGGCATCGGGTCCGTGTCGATCCATCCCCACGGACAGGAGCAAGACGATGAACGAACTGCGCATCGCCGACCCCTTTGCGGTCGAACCGATGGACGAGATGTTCCGCCAGATGCTGCGGCCCTGGCGCACGGAACTGGCCGAGCGGGCGCCCCAGATCAAGCTGGACGTGCATGAAAACGATGCCAGCTACACCGTCAAGGCGGAAGTGCCGGGCGTCAGCAAGGACGACATCGACGTTCGCATCGAGGGCAACCGCGTCACCCTCAGCGCCGAGGTGAAAAAGGACAAGGAGGAGAAGAAGGACGGCCGTGTGCTGCGCTCGGAGCGCCAGTACGGTTATGCCAGCCGCAGCTTCACGCTGGGCTGCGAGGTGGACGAGGCCAAGGCCGAAGCCAAGTACAAGGACGGCATCCTCGAGCTGACGCTGCCGAAGAGGGCGAAGAGCTCCTCCAAGCGGCTGCCGATCGACTGACTAGCTTGATGCGGCGCAAGCCTCGGGCCGGGGGCGCGCTGCCAGCCGGCCGACCGGGGCTAGGATGCGCAGTGCAGCGTCGCCGCAGCCATGGCGCCGTGCTTCAGGAGCGCCTTTTTGACCACGCCGGCCGCGAGCTTCGATCACCTTCATGGCGCGGCCGCGTATGCCGGCTGCGATGCCATCGTCGCGGTGGACGAGCGGCAGCACATCGTCATCTTCAACCCGGCTGCCCAGCGCATGTTCGGCTACAGCGCGGCCGAGGCGCTGGGCAGCCCGTTGTCGCGCCTCATCCCGGCCGAATGGCGCGAGGCCCATGCCCGGCACCTGGGTGACTTCGCCCGGTCCGGCCGGTCCGAAGCGCGCATGGGCGAGCGCGGCTTCGTCACCGGCCTGCGCGCCAACGGCGAGCGCTTCGCCGCCGAGGCATCGATCTCGCGCGCGCAATTCACCGGCGCGTCCGGCGCCGGCCAGGTCTTCATCGCGCTGCTGCGCGACCTGGAACTCGAACAGGGCCTGCAGCAGCAGATCGACCTGCTCAACCGGCGCATGCGCGCCGTCTTCGAACTGGCGCCGGTGGGGATCTGGATCACCGACGCCGAGCGCATCGTCTTCGCCAACCGCGCCTGTGCGGCGCTGTTCGGCGCCAGCGAACGCGAGGCGTTGATCGGCCGCTCGATCTACGAACTGCTGGCGCCGGAATCCTGCGCCGCGGTGCGCCAGACGGTGACCCAGGCGCTGCAGGGGGCGGCCAGCGCGTCGACCATCCACGAACGCATTGCCAGGCTCGACGGCCAACAGCGCGACGTGGTCATCGCCATCGCCAGCCTGCCCGATCACGGACGCACCGTGGTGCAGATGGTCATCACCGACATCAGCGAGCGCGAGCACGAGACCCGCGAACTGGAGCGCTCGCGGCGCCGGCTGCGCAGCCTGTCGGCCAGCATGGTGCAGGCCCGCGAGGACGAGCGTCGGCGCATCGCCCGCGAACTGCACGATGAACTGGGGCAGCGGCTGACGGCGCTGAAGATGGATCTGGCCAGCCTGAACGGTGGCGCCCCGGGTCGCGCGCCAGTTGGCCGCATCGACGCGATGCTCGAGATGGT
>Ga0114942_1000526_pt1 | contig 10871 bp, 10 predicted proteins | sample LowerColdCreek_FD_88674 | JGI IMG/M metagenome (GOLD analysis project Ga0114942, IMG submission 88674) | Groundwater microbial communities from Cold Creek, Nevada to study Microbial Dark Matter (Phase II) - Lower Cold Creek | ecosystem: Environmental > Aquatic > Deep subsurface > Groundwater ... | reverse complement strand
CCGACCCCGAAGGCGGCGTTGTTTCGCGCAGGCCGGGCTCGCGCGAACCCGACGGGCTGCTGCTGGAGAATGCGCGGCTCGGTGTCTTGCGCTACATGCAGGATTTGAGTTTTGCCGACACCTATCGATTGATGAAAGCCGCTGCCAGTGAGTATGCTGCGGTGGGTGTTACGACGGCACAATCTGGCGCTGTCACCCCACAACTGGCCATGGGTTTGTCGTGGTTAAGTAAACTCGGTGTCATCCCGCAGCGACTGGTGTTGTTTCCATTACAAACTGAGTTCGGCGAGGCGCTGCTGAATGGTGAGTATGACCCCGCGGATTACAACAGCGACAGAGTAGTCATGGCCGCGGTCAAGATAGTGGCAGATGGCAGTATCCAGGGTTATACCGCTTATCTGAGTTCGCCGTATCACACACCCTATCACGGCGACGTAACCTACCGGGGCTTTCCTTCGGTGCCGCGCGAGAAGCTGTTTGAGCAGGTGGCAGCGTTGCATAAGGCGGGCTACCAGATTGCGATACACGGCAACGGCGATGCGACCATTGACGACATCCTGGATGCTTTCGAAGCCGCCCAGAAAAGCCATCCGGTAGATGACCCACGCATGCTCCTTATCCATGCCCAGATGGCCAGGGAGGACCAGATCGCGAGAATGAAAGGGCTGGGTGTCACCCCCAGTTTTTTTACTGCACACACCTGGTACTGGGGTGACAGGCATCGGGACATCTTCCTGGGGCCACTGCGTGCGGCCCAGATCAGCCCGTCACGGTGGGCGCTGGAGCATGGCCTTCGTTTTTCCTCCCACCTCGACACCCCGGTTACACCCATGCTGCCGCTGCAGGCCGTATGGAGCCAGGTGGAGCGCATTACCTATGGCGGAGACGCGCTGGGCCGGCAGCAGCGTATAGGGGTAATGGAAGCGCTGCGGGCAGTGACCATAGATGCCGCCTGGCAGGTCTTTCAGGAGGACAATCGGGGTTCACTGGAGCCGGGCAAGTACGCAGACCTGGTTGTGTTATCCGGCAGTCCACTGGACAGCCCCCTGGCCATGCGCGATCTGCGCGTTGAACGCACGGTAATAGGGGGTGTGACATTTCACCAAGCCCCCTAGTGCCCTGGACGCCGTTTGGACGGCTTGCGTCCAGGGCGCACCGGGTTTTCCGGCGCGATGCCCCGTACTGGTTACTTTCGCAGGTGCGACGTGGACAGCGGGGGGCAGATTCGGCTATAAATGCTCAGACCTGCAGCGCGAGATCTGACCTCCGCACTGTGCTGGCAGTAGTGACAACAGGCTGCAATTATGCATCGCTATAGCGTCGATCACGCCGTAACTTACACCCCGGACGATGTTGTTCTATTTAGGGAGTCACCGTTTGCCGCGTGGATGGAGCGCCTGACGCTGGAGAATCCCGATCACGGCATTCCGCCCGATCGCGACAGTATTGCACTGGACGACAACGCTGCCGGGCGGGATGAGATCGTGACAACCTTGCGCGCGGAGGGCAGGAACGTGGTTCTGGTCGACCAGGAACGGGACGAATCCGAGCGCCGCACCGCCACGCTGGCTGCAATGCGCGGGGGCGCGGATTTTATCGTCAACGGACAACTCGCCGTCGGCGCGCTGTCGGGCAGGGCCAATCTTTTAATGCGCACCAGCGGGTACTCCGATCTGGGCGATTTCCTTTATATTCCCTGTGAAACACTGTCTGTGAATGACTTGCAGTCGGCGTTTCGCCTGTGTTTTATAGCTGAGTTGTTGCGCACTTTACAGGGCCAACTGCCGCCCCAGATGCTGATCATTCGCGACGGCGCGGAAGTCGTGCCGCTGCAAACCGAAGACCATATTCACTATTATCGAGCCGTGCTGCAACGCTTTATGCTCGCCATGACCAGTTTCCGCAAACACCGCATGCCGGACCCTGCAGAGTCAGCGCATTTAGGACGCTGGTCTGATTGCGCCAACGAGGTGCTCAAACAACGGGCGCAGGGGGAAAGGCGTGCGGAAGGGCAACAGGCTCAAGATGCGCAGGGGGTCGACGACACTGCGGCGGAGGCGACCCAGCAGGAAGCCGTCATCGAGATGCCGCAATTGCGGGTGGCCGGTGGCGCCGGTGCGATGCATTCGCATTATGAAGTTGAAGAGGCCAGCCCGGCATTTAATGGCATCGAAACACCGATGATTCCCGCAGCCCCCGAAATTGCTGCTGGTAGCGGCGTTGCCGGTCCCACCCTGGTCGAACAGGCGCTGCAGCTTGTCCCCAACAGCTTTCGCGGTGTCCATGCCCCCAGCCACACACCCAATCTGGCGCGATCAGGGCGCCGGCGCGCGGTCGCTGCGGTGCCCATCGAGACTGCACATAAACGGCGCAGCTCCGATGCCGCACTACAGAATCTGGAGTTTATCGGCAGTAACGCGACCGATGTGTCCCTTGGTACTGCCGCTTCAGCGGAAGCGTTAGTCGGACCAGATACAGGCTTGGTAAGGCCGCCACCGGCGCCTAACCTGCGGGAAACGCCGAACACAGAAAACGCCGCACCAGAGGCCAGGCCCGCCGGACTCCCTGAGTTGGAACCGCGCGCACCCGTATTCCTGCCCCCGGATCGAAAGCGCGAGGAACCCACGCGCCAACGACAGCAACCGGAGCCATCCGAGAATAATGCCGACAAAAGGCGAGCGGCATCGTCCATCATTGACTTGGACAGCGCACCAGCGCCCAACCTGGCACCCGTGGTGCAACGAGCAGAAGCGGAATTCGCGCGTATTGGCCTCAAGGATCCCATGTTTCGCACTGTAGATCAGTCGCATACCAAGCCACTTTCGGTGGATCCCGCTCCCAAACCCTTCAGCGACAGCCTTGTTACCAGCCAGGAACTCAACGACTGTTAGCTTGATCTAGCGCAGGTTGCGAAAGCAATTGCGTAATTCCTGGAGAAATAGGCCAGGTTGTTCCAACGCGGCAAAATGCCCACCCTGATCAAGCTCATTCCAATACGTCAGGTTTGTGAAGCGTTTTTGCGCCCAGCGGCGACTGCAGCGGAAAATCTCCTTGGGAAATATGGAGCAGCCCACCGGCATGGCGATGGGATCCATATTAGGGTTGTTGAAACTTTCCCAGTACAGTCGCGCGGAGCTGGCGGCGGCATTATTCAGCCAGTACATCATCACGTTGTCCAGCAATTCATCCCTGGTGAATATGTTTTCCGGATGGCGTGTGCCGTTTTTTTCACAATCCGTCCACATGTAAAATTTTTCCACCACCCACGCCATCTGCCCGACCGGCGAATCGGCCAGGCCATAGCCGAGCGTCTGTGGAAACGTGGACTGCTGCTTGGAGTAGCCCGATCCTTTTTCTACGTACGCCCCCATGTCCTGCAGCGCAGCCAGTTCTGCCGCTGTGAGTTCGCCCATGGTGTCCGGATCGGGTGCGACGATCGGCATATTGATGTGAATGCCGGCGCAATGCTGTGTTTCAGTCATGCCCATACTCTGCGTCACCATACTCCCCCAGTCTCCTCCCTGTGCGACATAGCGGGAGTAACCAAGGCGCGCCATCAACTGGCCCCACATGCGCCCGATTTTTTCCACGGACGTGCCGATAGAGGTCGGCTTGCCGGAGAAGCCATAGCCTGGTAGGCAGGGCGCCACAACATGAAACGCGTCGGTCGCGCTGCCGCCATGACGTGTGGGATCAGCCAGTGCATCGATGATTTTGTGAAACTCCACGATGGAGCCAGGCCAACCGTGGGAAATAACAAGGGGGAGGGCGTACGCATGAGGGCTTCTGTGGTGTATGAAATGAATGTCGATGCCATCGATCTCAGTCATATACTGCGACCAGCCGTTGAGTTTGTTCTCAAAGCGTCGCCAGTCGTAGTTGGTCTCCCAGTACTGCGCCAGCTCCCTCGTATAGTCGTGTGGTATCCCCTGACTCCAGTCGTCACACGTTTCTCGCTCTGGCCAGCGGGTGCGCTGAAGTCGTTGTTTGAGGTCGTCCAGAGTGGAGGAGGGAATGGCGACTTGAAATGGGACGATGGCGTTCTTCACATTGCGGCTCCTGTGGATTGGGTAAATTGGCGGTGCGCACAAGCAAGCCGCCAATGCTGCTTATTCTTCCTGCCAGACTCTTCGCAGGGGTTCGCCGAAATCGTCGTAGATAATTTTACGGCGCGGATTGGGCAGGCGACGCTTGTGCTGCGGTTTACGGCGAAATTTTTCCAAGCGGCGGGCATCGATAGCGGCAACCACCTCCGGAATCAGGGTGCGCGGAGTTCTGGGTTCAACAAAAAGCCGACGATTCAGGTACAGGGGTGGGTCATCGGGATTCTTGCCGGATATACCTACGGGAATCTCATCGACACTGCCGCCCTGCAACAGGAAGCGCTCTATTTCGCGCACGAGTTCATGCCGAATGTCTGCTTTTGAAACGGGCTTTTTCAAGGTCTCCATCTGCTGGCGCGGCGCGACTCAGAACCTTCTAGTATAACGATGTCCCGCAGGAATTACAGTGGTTTGGGTTGCACAATCTGCCGGCGCAGCTGTGCTCCCGGTCCCTCCTGTTGCAGTGTTACCTTGTCGTCGGCAACGGTGATACCCAGACTGGCAAAAACGCGGTCAAACGCAGGCATGGTGGGGTTGGCGCGGGCTTGTTCGTAGAGCGGAGCAAACAGCAGCACCTCGTTCAATTCATCCAGCTTGTTGACCATGTCCTGCACTGACATGCGTTCATCGGCGCAGCACTGATTGAGTTTCGCCAGGGCCTGGTCAAGGTTGGCACTGCCCCCGGATTGCTGCCGCAAACGAGCATCGCTTGTTAGAAAGTACCAGGCCCCACTCCAGTAAACACGCATGAAACCGCCTTTTTCGCGCATCGAGTCGCTGACATTGGCGAGCAGTTGACCGTCAAATTGCGTGTCGGCTGCACCGCGCAGAAAACCGTCGTACAGGTTCTGCCAGGTCTGTTGCTCGGACAGAATTCCGGCGCGCCCCTGTAAGACGTTCTGGTAGTAGCTGGCCAGCCCTTCGCTGAACCATGTGTCACCCCATCCGCGGTATGGAATGAGTAAGTGCGCGAGTTCGTGGTAGCCAGTCCAGTCCTGCTGCAGCGCGGGAAGTGTCGCGTGGGGCGCAATGAAGAATTCGACGCGATCGATTTTACCGCGATGGACCTGCGCCCAGGGAATGGGGTCAGTGGCAGCAGCGGCAGCAGCAGGTAGCACGTTGATCTGCCATTGCTGTCGCGGCCAGTGTCCGTAGACTTCCAGCAATGCCCCGGCAATGAAGTTGATCCATGTCACGAGGTTTTCGCGCTGCCTGGGTGAAAATTCGGCACTGATTTCCAGGCGCAGCTTCCGACCTTCTTCGAATAATGTCTCCCGGTAATCCTGTTGTCCCCAGCCCAGGGCGGGGGCGAGTGCCAGCATTACTGTTAGCGTGAAATATCTGTGCGACTGCCGCTTCATGGGTGCTCAGGATAATCCCGCAAGGGCGGCCATTCTGCGCAGTAGTTCCAGCATGTCAGTGCGCGCCTGCTGTTCGGAAAACTCCCGATACAGGCTATCCACATTGACAGCGATACGTTCCGGATCAGACCACGCGGAGTATTCCGACAGTTCGATATCCCTGGCGGCTTCGAACGCATCCAGGCCGGCGTCAAATCGAGCGCGAGCCTGGTCGTGCACATACTGCAAATAGTGGCGGACCTTCGCCACACCGTGCTTGTCGGTGATCGGGCCATGCCCGGGGACGATGAGATCCACGTCCATCGCCTCTATCAGGAGGCAAGCCTTGATCCAATTCTTGATCGGCCCCTGCCACATCACTGGCGTGCTTTCGATAAACAGGATATCGCCGGTAAAGACTATGCGATCCGCCGCGCTATGCACCAGTACGTCACCGCGTGTATGTGCCGGGCCTACTTCAATCAGGTGCACCTGATTGTCGCCCACGCGCAGGTCCAGTTCACCATCAAAGGTACGGGTCGGTGGAGTAAACTGGATACTGTCAAAGCGAAACTGGCCGAAGCAGTGCTGCAGATACTCCCCCAGTTGACCCAGTTCCCCGGCGCTTTGCATGATGGCCGCCATGGCCTGGGGCGGCAGTTCACTCATTTCCCGGGCCGCGGCAGTCGATGCGATAATTTCAGCGCCCGCCACCAATTGGTTCCCATGGCAGTGATCGCCGTTCGCGTGGGTGTTGACCAGCGTGCCAATGGACTTTGCCCGTGGCTCGGCCGCACGCATTCTGCGGAGCATTTCCGCGGTCAGCTCCAGGTCATAGAGTGTATCGACCAGCAGCGACTCTTCGCCGTCCACAATCAGTCCGGCATTGCTCCAGCCCCAGCCACTGCGTGGGGCTAGCCAGGCATAAGCACCGTGTGCCAGCCGGTGAAGGCCGGGACATTGCCGTGTCGTCATGCGAGATGTTCCTGCTGTCGTACGCGCCTTCAATAGTAACGCGAATGGGAGTAGAAAACAGGTACCGGGTTTTCGTTCGGGCCGACAATCTGGTTTAATGCACCTCAATTAATCTGCGGAACCTGAGCATGAACGCCATTCGCTCGATCCTCGTGTTTGCCTGGATCGTAATATCAGTAATACCAGTCGGCGGCATCCTGGTTATCTGCTCGCTGTTCCTCAGCGATGAAAAGTTGTGGTGGTGGTTTGCTGCACCCTGGCTGCGAGGTGTCATTACCGCGGCGCGCCTGGTGGGCGGCGTCAAATACCGGGTGCAGGGTGAGGACAATCTGCCCACAGCCCACGACATGCGCAAAATTATTCTGTGCCCCAAGCACCAGTCGACTTGGGAAACGTTTTTCTTCGCGAGCTTCACGTCACACCCCCTGGCTTACGTATTCAAGAAGGAACTTTTGCGCATTCCTTTCTTCGGCTGGTGTATCGGTCGGCTGGGTATGATCCATATCGATCGCAGTCAGCGCATGAACGCCTGGGCCAAAGTGGCGGAGCAAGGGTTGGTGCTGATGAATCGCGGCAAGTGGATCATCATGTTTCCGGAGGGAACGCGCATCGAGCGCGGCCAGAAAGGGAACTACAAATCGGGTGCTACCCGCTTGGCAGTAGCCACTGGAGCGTATATCGTACCCATCGCCGTCACTTCTGCCCGTTGTTGGCCGCCGCGCTCGTTCTCCCTGGTGCCCGGTACCATCGATGTCTCCATTGGACAGCCGGTAAGCGCCGATGGCCGCGAATCCGGAGAACTAATGGACGAAGTGGAGCGATGGATCGAGGCTGAAATGCACCGACTGGATCCCGAAGCGTACCAAGTCAGAGTATAAGGAGAGCAAATGTCTGCAGGGAAAATCGTACTATTGATTGTATATGCCGTGCTGGCCGTATTGGCGCTGACGCAGGGAGACTCCGCCGCGGGGGAATGGGCATTGAGGCTCATCGGCATCCTGGTCGTCGTTCACCTGATTGAGACAGCTGTTTATTTCAAGCTCTGTCAAACCGCCGGTGGCTCACTGCCCGGCCACTTATTGAATGTCTTTCTGTTTGGTGTGCTGCACGTGAAAGTGATGAAGACCGCGCAGGGCAAAAGCTGAGCACATCGCGCCTGTAGTCCCGCTTCGCAGTAAAAGGAGAAAACACGATGACTGATGCTTATATTGTAGGTGCAGTGCGCAGCGCCGGTGGCAAGAAAAATGGCCGCTTGTCGAAGATTCACCCAATCGATCTGGGCGCGGAAGTGATCAATGCGCTGGTGGCTAAATCCGGCGTCGCTAGTGCCGAAATCGACGACGTGATCTTCGGCTGTGTCTCCCAGGTTGGCGCCCAGTCCAGCAATATTGGCCGCAACGTCTGTCTTTCATCGGTGCTGGGCGAAGCCGTCCCGGGTACGACTGTCGATCGGCAATGTGGTTCAGGCCAGCAGGCCATACACTTCGCCGCCCAGGCAGTGTTATCCGGCACCCAGGACGTGGTCATTGCCGGCGGCGTCGAAAGCATGAGCCAAGTTCCCATTGGCGCGAATATCATTGACGGCTTCAAAGCCGATCATGGCGTACCTTACGGAAAAAAGATTTCTGAACGCTACCCGGGCGTGCAGTTCAACCAGTTTGCCGGCGCGGAAATGCTGGCGCGTAAATATGAACTGACCAAGGAGGAGCTCAATGCGTTTGCGCTTGATAGTCACGTCAAGGCGAAACGCGCGGTCCAGGAAGAGCGTTTCAAGCATGAGATCGTCCCGATCGAAATTGAATTGGAAGATGGCACGCGTGAGTTGCATACCCAGGATGAGGGTATCCGCATGGATGCCACCCTGGGCGCGCTCGCCGGCCTGCAACCGCTGCAGGAAAATGGCCTGCTGACTGCAGCGAATGCCTCGCAGATCTGTGACGGTGCCGCCGCGGTGATGATAGTCAACGGCGCCACTTGCAAACGACTGGGCCTTGCGCCACTGGCGCGCATAGTCGCCATGAGTGTCATTGGCTCGGACCCGGTGATCATGCTGGAGGGGCCCATACCAGCCACGCGCAAGGTATTGCATAGGGCCGGATTGGCGCTGGCGGATATCGACCTGTTCGAAGTGAACGAGGCGTTCGGCTCCGTGCCGTTGGCCTGGGCGAAAGCGCTGGGAGCGGACCTGGGCAAACTGAACGTCAATGGCGGCGCCCAGGCGCTGGGCCATCCACTGGGCGGCACGGGTGCCAAGCTCATGACGACTCTGGTGCACGAACTGCACCGCAGCGGCAAGCGCTATGGCTTGCTCGCCATCTGCGAGGGCGGCGGTACCGCCAACGCCACCATTATCGAACGCGTCAACACCGTCGGCTGAACACGCGATAAACCTGCCTGTTCCACCTCTGGCGCTAGGGCCGGACATCCTTGCGCTCAGGGCACCAACACCGCCGCCCCGGTAAATCGACCGTGGCGTAAATCGGCTAGCGCCGCATTGGCTTGCGCCAGCGGATAGACGTGCACGGTCGTCTCGATAGGTATCTGTGCCGCCAGCGGCAGGAATTCCTCTGCATCCCTGCGGGTCAGGTTGGCCACGGAACAAAGCTCCCGCTCACCCCAAAGCAGGGCGTAGGGAAACGAGGGAATATCGGACATGTGAATGCCGGCGCAGACCACACGGCCGCCCTTGCGCACTGCGCGCAGGGCCTGCGGCACCAGGTCTCCGACGGGCGCAAAGATAATCGCGCCATCAAGCGCCTCGGGCGGCAGTTGGTCTGCATCGCCCGCCCAGCTGGCGCCCAATCGGCGCGCGAAATTCTGTGCTTCGGTATCGCCCGCCCGGGTGAAGGCGTGGACGGCCTGGCCGCGATGGCGCGCCAGCTGTAGCAGAATGTGGGCCGCCGCGCCAAAACCGTATAACCCGATGACCTGGCAGGTTTCCACCAGGCGATAGGCGCGATAGCCAATCAACCCAGCGCACAGCAGTGGCGCAGCCTGCTGGTCGCTGTATTGCGCCGGAATTGGAAAGCAATAGGCAGCAGCGGCCACGGTGTATTCAGCAAATCCGCCATTGATCTGGTAACCAGTGTAGCGCGCTTCATCACAGAGATTTTCTTTGTCGTGAGAGCAATACCAGCAGTGGCCGCAGCTCCCACCCAACCAGGGAACACCAACTCTTTGCCCGAGAAGGAACTGCGGGACCCCGGCCCCGAGACCGCTCACAGTGCCGACGATCTGGTGACCGGGTATCAGTGGCAAGGTGGGGTGATTGAGTTCGCCATCGATGACATGCAGGTCAGTACGGCAGATGCCGCAGGCGTTTACCTGCAGCAAAAGTTGTCCTGGTCCGGCGGCAGGGCAGGGCACATCACACAACTGTAGTGGCATTCGCGCTTCGCGCAGCACCATCGCTCGCATCGACTTCTCCCGAGTTTGATTGCAATAGTCGAATCGCTCACGGCTGGCCGCAAGAGAAGCTTTGGCCATGCCGTTCTATGACGCCACTGTAGCGTATTTTTGCGCGTCATTTGTGCTTACAATAACGCGTCCATTCTGGAGCAACGACTATGGGTTTTTACGACAGCTATATACTGCCACGGTTCATCAACTGCGCCTGCGCCGTAAAACCGATCATGCTGCAGCGCGAGAAAGTAGTGCCGCGGGCGTCCGGGATCGTGCTGGAGATCGGCATTGGAACCGGGCTCAATTTACCTTATTACGATGCGAGCAAAGTACAGCGCGTAATTGGTCTCGATCCTTCGGAGGCGTCCTGGGACCTGGCCCGCGCGCGTGCCGCGCGACTCGATTTCGCCGTGGAGTTCATCGGTCTGCCCGGCGAGGACATTCCGCTGGCGGACGCGAGCGTGGATACCGTGCTCGTAACCTTCGCCCTGTGTACGATACCGGATCCTGTCACCGCATTGCGCGGTATGGCGCGGGTGTTGCGACCCACAGGCCAACTGCTGTTTTGCGAGCACGGCGCGGCGCCTGACGAAAACGTCCGCAAATGGCAGGACAGGCTTAATCCGCTGTGGCGCCGTGTTGCCGGCGGTTGTCATCTGAATCGGGGGATACCGCAATTGCTACAACTGGGCGGCTTCTCGATAGGTGATTTGCACACGAGCTACCTGCCCGGCACGCCGAGATTTGCCGGCTACAATTACTGGGGCAGCGCGCAGGCCGCCGCGCAGTAGTTACTGGCTTTGGAATACGGCACACGCGGCAGGCATCGCCTTGCCAGTCGTAATCGCTGCACCTTGGCGCTGCAGTATGGCTTCCAGGGCGGTCAGGCAATACACCACATTGCGTTCGCTACTGCCAAAACCCATCAGGCCGATGCGCCAGGTTTTGCCTGCCAGCGTACCCAACCCTGCGCCAATCTCCAGGTCAAATTCATCCAGCAGCGCAGTGCGCAGTGCGGCATCGTCGACACCCTGGGGAATCAGCACGGAAT
>Ga0114942_1000525_pt1 | contig 10876 bp, 6 predicted proteins | sample LowerColdCreek_FD_88674 | JGI IMG/M metagenome (GOLD analysis project Ga0114942, IMG submission 88674) | Groundwater microbial communities from Cold Creek, Nevada to study Microbial Dark Matter (Phase II) - Lower Cold Creek | ecosystem: Environmental > Aquatic > Deep subsurface > Groundwater ... | reverse complement strand
ATTTCAGCTAGCGCCATTAGCAAACGCGGTGAAGTGAGCGGCGTTTATGTGATAAAAGAAAATGCGTTGGAATTTCGCCAACTCAACCTGGGCTCGCTCACCGGCAATCAACATTATCCGATCCTCGCTGGTGCAAATGCCGGGGAAAAAATTGCCGCTGATCCTATCGCCGCTGCAAATGCTTATAAAAGTTTGCACATTGCGGAGCAGTAAGTTATGGAAACAAACAATAGCTCACAACACAGACTAGGCATTTCCGGGCGCATCGCACGGGCATTTTTAACCACGGAAATTACCCCGCTGCTGGCACTCACCGGATTACTGCTCGGTATTTTTGCGGTACTGGTAACACCGCGCGAAGAAGAGCCACAAATTAACGTGACCTTCGCTAATGTGTTTATCCCCTTACCTGGCGCCACACCGGAAGAAGTGGAAGCGCTGGTGACCAATCCCGCTGAACAAATCGTTTCAGAGATTGAAGGTGTCGAACATATTTATTCCACATCGTCACTTGGCATGGCCAGCCTCACAGTACGCTTTGAAGTCGGCCAGCCACGCACGGATGCAATCGTGCGTTTATATAACGCGTTTTATGCCAACAGCGATTGGCTCCCGCGCAATCTGGGTGCAGGCCAGCCACTCATTAAACCCAAAGGGATTGATGATGTACCCATAGTCGCACTGACCTTGTGGAGCAAAACTGATGCAACCACTGATAGCGATTTACTGAGTGTTGCACGCGAATTACAAACTCAATTGCAACGGGTGCCCGGCACGCGCGACATCGATATTCTCGGCGGCCCGGATAAAGTGGTGCGCGTATTATTTGACCCCGAACGCATGGCCGCGTTTGGTTTAGCGCTGGATGATTTACGCCATGCACTGGGCGCCGCTAACACCTCCCAAGCGGCCGGTTCATTGGTAAGCGACAACCGCGAAATGCTGGTGCAAGCGGGAGATTTTTTATTAACACCGGAAGAAGTAGCAGATCTTGTGGTAGGTGTTTACCAAGGCGCGCCGGTATTTTTGCGCGATGTTGCGCTGGTGAGTGTAGGTGCTGATCAACCCACGCAATATGTCACTCATGGTTTTGGTGCTGCATCGACCAATGCAGACGGAAAAACCAGCGGTCGTTATCCTGCAATTACCTTATCCATCGCCAAAAAGCCGGGCGAAAATGCAGTGGATGTGGCCGAACAAGTCATTGAACGTGTCGAGCAATTACGCGGCGTGAGTGTGCCGGATGCCATCAATGTGGATGTGACGCGCAACTACGGCGCAACGGCGGAAGACAAAGCGCAAACGCTGATTAAAAAATTAATTTTCGCCACACTTTCAGTCATTATTCTTGTGGTGATTGCTTTGGGTAAACGCGAAGCTGTCGTCGTAGGCGCAGCGGTGATTGTCACGCTCGCCATTACATTATTCGCCTCTTGGGCCTGGGGCTTTACGCTCAACCGCGTATCACTGTTTGCCTTAATTTTTTCCATCGGCATTTTGGTGGATGATGCGATTGTGGTGGTGGAAAATATTCATCGTCACATGAGCCTGGGGAAATTATCGCTGAATGAAGCTATCCCAATCGCCGTAGACGAAGTGGGAGGCCCGACTATTTTGGCAACCTTCACCGTTATCGCCGCACTGCTGCCTATGGCATTTGTGACGGGTTTGATGGGGCCATACATGTTGCCCATTCCGATTAATGCGTCCACTGGTATGCTGATTTCCCTTGCCGTCGCCTTTATGTTTACGCCTTGGTTATATCGCCGTTTATTTGCGCATGTTGATCACGGCAGTGTTAACACCAGTGCGAATGCACATGAACCCCACGGCAATAAATTCCTCCCATTTTTTACGCGCATCATGACGCCGCTGTTAAATCGTGAAGCGGGAAAAAAAGCACGGCTTGGGTTACTCGTTGGCATTCTCGGTTTAATTGCTGCGTCGATTGGTTTGGTGGTTGTGCAAGCGGTAATGTTAAAAATGCTGCCCTTTGATAACAAAAGTGAATTCCAGATTGTGGTGGATATGCCTGAAGGCACGCCGCTGGAAAATACCCAAAAAGTGTTGCAAGCACTCGCCGATAAATTGGAAAGCATTCCTGAAGTCACTGACTATCAATTGTATGCAGGCACATCGGCGCCGATTAATTTTAATGGTTTGGTACGGCAAAATTATTTGCGCCGCGCGCCACACATGGGTGAGATCCAAGTCAACTTGGCGGACAAACATTTACGCCACCGCAAAAGCCACGAGATTGCTCTCGCCGCTCGTGAATTAATTGCGGATGTCGGCCAAACAATGAATGCGAACATTAAAGTGGTTGAAGTCCCGCCAGGCCCGCCGGTGTTATCGCCACTGGTGGCGGAAGTGTACGGCATGAATTATCAACGCCAGCTCGATGTCGCCAAACAGGTACGCGCCGCATTTGAAGCAACGCCCGATGTTGTCGATGTGGACGATACAATTGAAGCACCACAAACCCGTTGGTTAATTGCGGTGAATCGCGCCCGTGCAGCGCGTTTAGGTGTGGATCAAACCAGCATCGCCAATGCCATCAGCACCGCGCTCACGGGTGAAGATGCATCCTATTTACATAGCTCACAGGCGAAGGTTGCTCTGCCCGTTCGGCTCGAATTGCCCGCTGGAGAAAAAGACAATCTGAACCGCGTTTTAGCGATAAAGATCCGCACTCGCAATGGCGAGTTGATCGCGCTCGCTGACGTCACTCAAGTAATTGAAAGCCAGCGCCAGCAAACGATTCATCACAAAGATTTGCTGCCAGTGGTTTATGTGTTGGGCGATGTCGCCGGTGAAACCGACAGCCCACTTTATGGTTTAGCCAATATCTATAACCGCCTTGCTGATACGCCAATTGATGGCCAGACAAATAACGGACAAGTCATCGACCAATTTTTAAATTCGCAGCCCGAAAATCCGGTCAACTGGAGCCTGAAATGGGACGGGGAGCTGCAAGTTACGCTCGACACTTTCCGCGATATGGGCATCGCCTACTCCGTCGGTTTGGTGATGATTTATTTGCTGGTGGTGGGCATGTTCAAGAGTTACTCGGTGCCGCTGATCATCATGGCGCCGATTCCGCTGACGATTATCGGCATCATGCCGGGCCATGCGTTGCTCGGCCAACAATTCACCGCACCCAGCATGATCGGCATGATTGCGCTGGCGGGGATTATCGTGCGCAACTCTATATTGCTGGTGGATTTTATCCAGCAGGAAGTACGCAGCGGTAAATCGCTGGAAGACGCGACTATCAGCGCTGCTGCTGTCCGTGCCCTGCCAATTGGCCTTACCGCTGTAGCGGCCATGATGGGTGGTTTCTTTATTGTGGATGATCCGATTTTTGGCGGGCTGGCGGTATCACTGATTTTCGGTCTTTTAGTATCAACTGTGCTTACATTAGTGGTGATTCCTGTGGTGTATTACGCTTATCACTACCAGAAGAGGTAACCCCCTTCCGCCCCCTCCCTTAATAAAGGGGAAGGTACTTAGCTCCTCCCATTTCCAAGGGAAGGATTGGGGTTAAAACTCGTCGCACTAAAACAAGTCTGCTAGAATCACCACCACAAAAAATCCCCCAGAGAGCCTGACCATGCTTATTCAAGCCCCTATTTCCCTTGGTGAATTAATCGACAAAATTACTATTTTGGAAATCAAAGCAGTCAATATTGGTGATGAAGCGAAGCTGAAAAACGTTACTCATGAGCTGAACATTCTCAACGATAAAGTCAGCAGCTTATTAGATGCCTCTGGCCAGGCTAAATTGGCGCCGCTGAAACAAGCACTGAAAGATATCAACCAAGAACTCTGGGTTATTGAAGACGACATTCGCGATTGTGAATTAGCCAAAGATTTTAGCGATAAATTTATCCAGCTCGCTCGCGCCGTTTATTTCACTAACGACAAACGCGCCGCCGTGAAAAAAGATATCAACCTCGCCTTCGGGTCAGAACTGATCGAAGAAAAGTCGTACAAAAACTATCAATAATTCGCATTACACCTTATCCACTTGAAGAATTCGTCCATGCGCATACTGCTCATCAAAATGTCCTCCATGGGCGATATCTTCCACACCTTTCCCGCGATCAGCGATATCAAGCAACACTATCCCGATGCGGAAATTGATTGGGTCGTGGAGGACAGCTTTAGCGAAATTGTGGACTGGCACCCAGGTGTGCACAAAGTCATTCCAATTCATTTGCGCCGCTGGGTTAAAGCGCGCAACAACAAACAATGGCAAGATTTTAAAGACTGGCGCAGAGCATTGCGCCACACCAATTACGATTACATCATTGATGTGCAGGGGCTGTTAAAAAGCGCGGTAATTGCCAAATGCGCTAAAGGGCACGGCGTTGACGGCTACGCAAAAAATTCTGCGCGCGAACCTATCACTCACTGGTTTTACAAACGCCACCATATTGTTGACAAAGACCAGCATGCGGTGGAACGCACCCGCCAATTGGTGGGTAAAGCCTTAGGTTATATTCCAACGCCCAAATTGAATTTTGGCATCAACCAAAATTTTGTGCAGGTGATAAAAAATCCACGTAAATTAATTTTTATTATTGGCACCAGTTGGGTCACCAAACTCTGGGCAACGAGCGAGTGGCAAGCCTTAACCAAAATCGCAATAAATGCCGGGTATGATGTTGAAATTATTTGGGGCAGCGCCGAAGAGCAGGCCATAGCAGATCAGATAATAGCCGCCAACCCCACAGCAACGCGCCCGGAGCAGCGTTTGTCTATTACCACTATCGCCGAAAAGTTGGTTGCCGCTGCGGGTGTGGTCGGCTTGGATACAGGATTTTCCCACCTCGCCGGGGCACTTGAAACACCAACGATTGCACTCTACGGTGCCACCTCACCCGTGAAGGTTGGATTGATTGGCAAACACACACAAAATTTGCAATTAGCTGAAGCATTGGAGTGCATGCCTTGCCATAAACGCCACTGCAAATGGTTACCAGAAAATAGTAGTAGCACACCAGAATGCATGAGCGGAATTAAAGCCGATGCCGTATGGCAAGCGCTGCAACCAAAATTATCCATGCAGTATTTGAACGATTTATCATCAAACGATCCAACACCGATTTAATCCGGGAATTTTTATGGCACCGCAAAAAATGGGCGTAGTTATCACAACCTACAATCAGCCCAAATGGCTTAAAAATGTGTTATTTGGTTATGAAGCACAACGTCATAACAATTTCACTGTAATTATTGCCGATGACGGTTCAGGCCAACCAACGCGCGATGTTATTGAATTTTTCCAGGCGCGCGGAAAATTAACCATCCAACATATTTGGCATGAAGACAAAGGTTTTCAGAAATGCCAAATCCTGAATAAAGCCATTGCTCAATCTGATTGTGATTATTTAATTTTCACTGATGGCGACTGCATTCCCGAACCGGATTTTATTAGCATTCATCAAGCGCTGGCAGAACCAGGTTATTTTTTATCGGGCGGCTATGTGAAATTGACTACGCCGGTATCTGAAGCCATTACTGAAGCTGACATCGCCAGCGGTATTATTTTTAAAATCGATTGGCTCAAAAAAACCGGCCAGCCGTCCAATCACAAATTGTGGAAGTTAATTAAAAATAAAGCCATCAAAGCATTACTGAATGCAATCACACCAACCAAAGCTACCTGGAACGGTATGAACAGCTCCACATGGATAAGCGACATTAGGGCCTGCAACGGTTTTAATGAGGATATGCAATACGGTGGACTGGATCGCGAGCTCGGCGAGCGTTTGTACAATCACGGATTAAAAGGAAAACAGGTTCGCTACAGCGTCAACTGCTTACACCTGGATCACCCCCGCGCTTACGATAATCCAGAAACCTGGAAAAAGAATTACGCGATCCGCAATGAAGTAAAACGCACGGGAAGATTTTGGGCGGAGAATGGGATTGTTAAAAAATCCTGACGGACAGCGAGGCTGGCAGCATGACTCCCCAGCCTTTTATTTCAGCAATTGATCAAATCTACCAATTTTTTCATCAAGCCAATCTATAACCAGTACAAATGCTTCAGACTGGGCATTTTCCAAGCTCTGAATGCAGATAAAAACATAATTATTATCGTGCCCAACTTGTGCCAGCTTTGATTTCAATCGAATCAAAGCTTGGTCCGCTGGTTTTAATTGCAGAGTTTTTAGGGTGTTATCAATAATGGCGCTCCCTTTTGCAATTTCATAATGCGCACTAAAACCTTCTGGTACAAACTGTTGGGCAGAGCGCAATCGAAAGCTGATATTTTCTTCTAACTGTTCAGGATACGCTGAAAAATAGTCATTCCATGACGATAGTTTCCATGGGTGTGGGTTATGTTCTAGCTGAAAAACCTTCTCACTGTAGCCAAGCATTTTTGCAGAATTTTCCTGTACCCCGATAAATCTTACGCGCTCATCTTTGTTATCCTTTTTATTTCGGCTCAGCAGTTTTTTAAAAAACCCGGTAATTTTTTTAACAAAATGTTTATCCGTTTGTGTTCTCCACGCCCCATGAAGAACAACCTTGTCGCCACGAAAAAAAGCGGAAGACTCAACTGGACGAATCAATGCAAAATCATCATTTAAAAACAAAAACCGGCCAGCAATGCCAGGAATTCGCCATAACATGCTGGAAATCGACATGCTATTAAATGTCGGCAAGTATTGCTCATAACCAGCAAAAATAACGCTGTGATCAATAATTTTGATGCGGGACTCATAGACAGTGCCAATCAGTTTCGCCATAAAATCCGGCTGCTGTTGATCAGTAACAATAAATATAGTTCTGATCCAAGGCGCAAAACGTAACAATGAGACAACGCAGTATTCAATCTCGCCCACACTGCTAAACCTCGCCGGATTGGCTGAGCGCGGACGCACGTTGCCAATGCTGGATAAATAAGCATCCAACTTGGCTTTGTGATTTGGATCAGCACCATCCACCCAGGTAATAACAGCATCGATGGGAGATTGATTATTGGATTTTTTTTCTGTGGTCAAAATGGCACCTTACAAAGAGCGATCAAAATGACAGGTTGTCGCAAAAATTATTTATCAAAAACCATAATGCTCACATAGTGCCAACCACTGTTGATAATTGCCATCCTGACGCACATTGGTTTTTTTTAGCGAATCTTTTTGCGACGCAATAATGGGAATAGGCTTTTTTCCAGGATTAGCTGAACGACGGGTATTGGTACCCGCTAAATACGACATAGCCTTAAACCACAAATCATCCGCCTTGGGGGTTAAACGCAAAAACAATTCGCGATTTTGCACATCATTGTATAAACAATGTGGTGGGTACAGCACCCCACCATAACCAATTGGCATCAACCAAGGTTCAGAAATATCAGTGCGCGATTCTGTTTTCCACTCGTCATAAGCTGCTGGCTGACCGGGGGCATCAAACTTAATCAGACGGCACTCGTGCGCAATAATATCTTTTGGATAAGTGGTATGACTCTGATACAAGCGTTGCAACCAGCTTGAGTCGTACATCAAATCATCATCGCAGGTCACGATAATTTTTTCGGGGTGCAACTCCAGCGAGTGAATGAGTTTGCGATGGGAACAGGTAAGATTCACATAGCGAATTTCAAATACTGCACTTTCCAATTCACGCAAGGAGTGTGGCAACTGATCACGCAAGCCTTCATGCAACCACAGAATAATTTTTTCCGCCGCAGATGACTGGACTAACAGACTGCGAATAGTGAGATGGATAATTCCCAAGCGACTGGGAATGGACGTCAGCGACACAATAACCGGTAAGCGCGGCGCTTGAGTATTCTTTAAATCGTCTGCGGTTAACCGCGCTAATTTTCGCGCTGTCCACCAGGAAACTGGCAATTCTTTTAACTTCATCTCAAGACAGTCCTTACCATCAAGTGCCCAAACCCCTCCTACCCTGTAAGTAGGAAAACTGCACGCATAATACCATCATGCTTCTTCCAAATATCCAACAAACTCCCCCGCAAACTACGCGAGCAATCGAGCGGGAAAAGATCGGGAAACTAATCGATATCCAACCTAGGCTCAGCTGACGCCAGACTGTATAATCGCCAGCCTGTTTTTACGCCTATTGATCAGCCGCGCAGCGGCATCCGCAAGAGTCTGTTATTGCTATGGAAAAAACCTACGAACCCCATGCTATCGAACGCCAGTGGTACCAAACCTGGGAAGAAAAAGGCTATTTCAAGCCAGCCGGTAACGGCACTCCCTACTGCATGATGATCCCTCCACCCAATGTCACCGGCAGTTTGCATATGGGGCACGGTTTTAATAACGCAGTGATGGACACCATGATTCGCTATCGCCGTATGAAAGGCGACGATACCTCGTGGCAAGTGGGCACTGACCACGCGGGTATCGCCACCCAAATGGTTGTTGAACGTCAATTGGCTGCGCAGGGCGTGAGCCGCCATGATCTGGGGCGCGAAAAATTCCTCGAAAAAGTCTGGGAATGGAAAGAGCAATCCGGTGGCACCATCACTCGTCAAATTCGTCGCCTGGGTTCATCAGTAGATTGGAGTCGCGAGCGCTTCACTATGGATGACGGCTTATCAACTGCCGTGCAGGAAGCGTTTGTTCGTTTGTTTGATGACGGTCTGATTTATCGTGGTAAACGCCTGGTGAACTGGGATCCGAAGTTGCACACAGCGATTTCTGACTTGGAAGTCGAGAACCATGATGAAAAAGGTTCACTGTGGAATCTGCGTTATCCATTAGCCGATGGCGCTACCACTGCTGACGGCAAAAATTATTTGGTTGTTGCAACGACTCGTCCTGAAACCATGTTGGGCGATAGCGCTGTTGCAGTACATCCTGAAGATGAACGTTACAAATCATTGATCGGGAAATTTATTTTATTGCCGCTTGTAAATCGTTTAATTCCAATTGTGGCCGATGATTATGTAGATCGTGAATTCGGTACCGGCTGCGTAAAAATTACTCCAGCACACGATTTCAATGACTACGAAGTAGGTAAGCGACATAACTTGCCGCTGATCAATGTGCTCGATAAAAACGCCGCTGTTTTAGGCGTTGCACAAATTTTTAATTTGGATGGCAGCCTTAATACCCAACTCGATGGCACCCTACCCGCTCAATATGCCGGGCTTGATCGTTATGAAGCGCGCAAACAAATTGTCGCTGCGTTTGAAGCAGCTGAACTGCTGGAGAAAATTGACGACCACGGTTTGAAAGTGCCGCGCGGCGATCGTTCTGGGGTTGTCATCGAACCTTGGCTGACTGACCAATGGTACGTGAGTACCAAACCATTAGCAGAGCCAGCAATCGCAGCAGTTGAAGACGGCCGCATTCAATTCGTACCAAAACAATACGAAAATATGTATTTCTCCTGGATGCGCGATATTCAGGATTGGTGTATCAGCCGTCAATTATGGTGGGGCCATCGTATTCCCGCCTGGTATGACGCAAGTGGAAAAGTTTACGTGGGTCGCAATGAAGCGGAAGTGCGCAGCAAATATAATCTCGCTGGTGATGTCACCTTGAATCAAGACGAAGATGTTTTGGACACCTGGTTCAGCTCGGGTTTGTGGACCTTCTCAACACTCGGCTGGCCAGAGCAGACAGAATTTTTGAAAAAATTCCATCCGACGGATTTGCTGGTGACCGGTTTCGATATTATTTTCTTCTGGGTTGCACGCATGATTATGCTCACCATGCATTTGGTGAAGCATGAAGACGGCACACCGCAAATTCCATTTAAAACCGTTTATGTACACGGCTTGGTGCGCGATAGCCAAGGCCAAAAAATGTCAAAGTCCAAGGGCAACGTGCTTGACCCACTCGACATTATCGACGGCATCGACTTGGAAACCCTGGTGCAAAAACGCACTACTGGTTTGATGAATCCAAAAGATGCTCCAAAGATTGAAAAACAAACCCGCAAAGAATTCCCGGAAGGTATTCAAGCTTACGGAACAGATGCATTGCGGTTTACTTTTTGTTCACTCGCATCGACAGGTCGCGATATTAAATTTGATATGGGCCGTGTAGAAGGCTATCGCAACTTCTGTAATAAAATCTGGAACGCAATGCGCTTCACTTTAATGCAATGTGAAAATCAGGATTGTGGGCAGGATGGATCAAGCGATTACGAGTTGTCACTGGGTGATCGCTGGATTATTAGCAAGCTGCAAATTGCAGAAAAAAATGTTGCGGAAAATCTGGATAGCTATCGCTTGGATCTTGCATCGCAAGCAATTTATTCCTTTGTGTGGGATGAATATTGCAGTTGGTATCTGGAAGCAACCAAAGCTGTTTTATTTAATGCCGATGCAACAGCAGCACAAAAGAAAGGTACTCGCCGCACACTGGTGCGTGTGCTCGAAACTATTCTGCGTTTGGTGCATCCTTTAATGCCATTTATCACTGAGGAAATCTGGCAAATTATTAAACCACTCTCTGATGCAAAAGGCGAAACGATTATGCATGCGCATTATCCGCAAGCGGATGACAGCAAAATCGATCAACAAGCATTAAGCGATGTGGAATGGTTGCAATCGGTAGTTGCAGGCGTGCGCAATATTCGCGGCGAGATGAATATATCTCCTGCAAAAGACTTGCCAGTGCTATTTAAAAATGGCACTAGTGAAGATCAACAACGCTTGAACAGCAATCAGCAATTCCTGAAGAAATTAGCATCACTTGAAAGTGTTACCTGGCTTAATGCAGGCGACTCAGAACCTATGTCAGCAACTGCTTTAGTTGGCCAGATGGAAATTTTGGTGCCTATGGCGGGGCTCATTGATAAAGATGCTGAAATCGCCCGCCTCACCAAAGAGAGCAATAAATTAATTCAGGATATCGAGCGCACTGAAACCAAGCTT
>Ga0114942_1000524_pt1 | contig 10909 bp, 6 predicted proteins | sample LowerColdCreek_FD_88674 | JGI IMG/M metagenome (GOLD analysis project Ga0114942, IMG submission 88674) | Groundwater microbial communities from Cold Creek, Nevada to study Microbial Dark Matter (Phase II) - Lower Cold Creek | ecosystem: Environmental > Aquatic > Deep subsurface > Groundwater ... | reverse complement strand
GTTTTTCTTATGACGACACCGCGGAAGACAACTACAACACAGTGTCTTTAGCCGAGTTTGAACAAAATCCGGCCTGGGACCGTTTGACGAGTCAGTGGACCGGCGATCCGGAAATTGATCAGAACTTTGCCGAAGCCTGGTCAACGCTGCGCGAAAACAGTTTCAGTTATGTCAAATGGGAACAGGAACTAGCTGACGACACCGATCTGACAGTGACGCCCTACTTGCATTTACAAAATGGCCGTGGCGACTGGTTACCACCTTACCAGGTCTATGTGACTGATAAAGATGGTAAACGCGTCAACAAAGGTACTGGGAACGGTCAGTTGCAACGTTATACCCACGTCGATGCGCAAGGCCGGCCGATTCTCGACCCGAAAGCAGATTTATCCAAGGCCACCCGCGTATCATCGTTCCGCCATACCCATTATGAAAAAGACCGTGCCGGTCTGACATCAGAACTGAAAGTTCAGTTGGATAACCATCAGCTGCGCGCCGGTGTCTGGTATGAGCAGCAAGACCGCAACGAAACACGTGACTGGCATCAGGTGCTGAATGCCAAGGTTTATCACTATTTTAATGAAACTCCGTACTGGGTCCATTACGACCGTGATTACAGCACTGATACATTAAAACTGTTTGCGCAGGATACGATTGAACTGGGTGATCTGACGCTGACCGCCGGCGTGAAGCAATTCTACGTTGACGTTGAACGTCAGGATAATATCAACACCAACAATGCCGGTGATTTATCCAGTGATTCTGATCCACTGTTTTCAGTCGGTGCCGTGTACCGTATGACCGACAGCGTCGAAGCCTTCGCCGGTTTTAGCCAGAATTTCAAAGCCATTGGCGATGCAATTCTGGAAACCAGTCAGGATTTCAGCAAATTAGAAGCTGAGACCGCTGACAACATCGACTTTGGTCTGCGCTACAACGCCGACAAGCTGTCGTTAAACCTGACGCTGTACAGCACGACGTTTGATAACCGCATCACATTCTTACAACCTGGCGCCAACCAAGGTGCGCCAGATTATCTGAATGAACTGGATGGCACTTACATCAACGTCGGTGGTATCGATGCCAAAGGCGTAGAAACCAGTCTGAACTGGCAACTGGACGAGATTTGGTCTGTATACGGCGCACTGACGCTCAATGATGCTGTTTACAACCAGACGATCAACGGTACCATCAAAGAAGGCAATCAGATCGTGAAGAATCCACGTGGCATCTTCGAAGATGACCAGGTGGCAGGTTCGCCGGAAACAATTGTCACTTTGTCTGCCCGTTTCACGACCGACAAATACAATGGTGCCCTGACCGCCCGTCATACTGCTGAGTACTACGGAGCTGCGTTGGGTGGCAACAAAGACCAACTGCCAGCATCCACGGTGCTGGACCTGTCTTTGGGCTATCAAAAGACGCTGAGTCAAGATGCGATGTTCCAGTATGTTGATTTGTCATTGCTGGTAAACAACCTGACGGATGAAGAGTATCTGTCGGGTGGCCAGGAAGGCGCTTATTACATTGGGGCCGGTCGTACTGCCAGTTTTACGGTCAGTCTGGGTTTTTAATGTTATAGCGATCAACTGTAGTGTTTGAGAAATAATAAGGGCGCCAACGGCGCCCTTATTTCATTCAGTATCAGGATAATGCGATATCAGGAAGCCGGCGTTTCAACGGTTGAATGCGAAGCTACCCCTTTGTTCCGTTTAAAGCGTGCTTTGATCCGGCGTTTTATTGTTTCCAGACTGTCGTAGAAAGTCGGAACTACTAATAAGGTCAGGATTGTCGACGTAATAGTGCCGCCGATAACCGCGATGCCCAGTGGTCGATAGAAACCTGAGCCTTCACCTACACCGATAGCTACGGGCAACATACCGGCAACGAGAGCAAAAGTAGTCATCAAGATTGGCCGTAATCGCTCGCGACCAGCAGCGATCAACGATTCTTCCAGCGACATACCTTCAAGTTGTTCTTTTTTCCGCGCGCAATCTACCAACAAAATGGCATTTTTCGCCACGATACACATCAGCATCACAACACCAATCAGACTCATCAGATTCAGCGTCGAGTTGCCGATCAACAAGGCCAAAACGACGCCAATTAATGACAATGGTAAAGACATCATGATTGCCACCGGCGCCATAAAACTATGGAACTGCACAACCAAAATCAAATACATCAGTACCACGGCCAAGCCAAGCGCACCGAAGATTTTGCCAAACACTTCCTGCTGATCACGGCCTTCGCCACCGACCACCAGGTCGTATCCAGGCGGGAAATCGATTTGTTTCGCCAGTTTCATCGCATCGGCGAAAACTTCGCCAAAACTACGGCCCTGCACGTTGGCAGTCACCGCCATCATGGTTTCGCGGTCTAAGTGTTCAATCAGCGCTGGGCCTTTGCCTAAAGTAACAGTGGCGACTTGTTCCAACGGTACCAAAGCACCGGTTTTGCTGGATAACAGCGGCAATTGTTCTAAATCAGCTACAGTGGCGCGTTCTTCGGGCCGCACCCGGACAAATACGTTACGGGTTTCACCGGTCGGGTCAACCCAGTCACCAATTTCAGCACCGGCAAAAGCCAGACGCATCGCATTGGCCGCATCACTCATTGACAGACCGACACTGGCCGCCAGACCGCGATCAAATTCAACCTGAAGTTCTGGTTTTGGATCCTGCGCAGACAAACCGACATCGACAGCGCCCGGGATTTTTTTCAGCTTTTCGACGTAGTCCATCACGATGCCTTCCAGCACGCGGGTTTCCGGACCACGGAACTGGATTTGTAATGGTTTACCATCACCACCACCACCGCCGCCTAAATCCGCTGATACGGTAAACTCGGCACCCACCAGCGATTTAATTTTGCCACGTACCTCTTCAGCCACTTCCTTCGCGCTGCGATTGCGGTCTTTCTCCGGCACTAACCGCACAAAAACTTGTGCCCGCGTGATATTGCCCTGCACGCCAATGGTGGTCTGCGTATAACGATGTTCAGGCAACAACTGGGTGATTTCAGCAACCTGCGCTGCCTTCACTTTGGTGTAATCAATACTGGATTCGCTTGGCGCCCGGATTGAGACGATTAAGGCGCCGTTATCTGTATCCGGCATAAACCCGGAGCCACCAAATTTCCCCTGCAACACCAGTGCGCCAACAAAACTCAGCAAAGCCAGTGACCACATCGATTTACGATGCTTCAGTGCCCAACTGATCAGCCTTGAATAACGTTCCGCCTGGTGATCAAACCAAATATTAAATTTCTGGAATACTTTCCCCAGGCCACGCCGTTTGATGTTTTTGTCATGATCCGGGTCGTGCCAATATGCTGACATCATCGGATCTATGGTGAAAGAGATAAACAAAGACACCAGCACTGAACACGCGACCGTCAGACCAAATGGTTTAAACCATTGACCAGTAATACCATCCAAAAAGGCGATGGGAATAAATACCGCAACAATCGACATCGTTGTCGCAATCACCGCCATGCCGATTTCACGAGTACCGTCGCGTGCAGCAGTCATATTGTCTTTGCCCATTTCCATGTGCCGGACAATATTTTCCCGTACTACGATCGCATCATCAATTAACACACCAATCGCCAACGACAGGCCAAGCAACGACATAAAGTTCAGTGTAAAACCACAGGCCCAGACTGCAATAAACGATGCCAACACTGAGGTTGGTAAAGCCAGCGATGTAATCAGCGTCGAGCGCCATGAATTTAAGAACACAAACACCACGACAATGGTCAGCAGTGCACCAAGACCCAGCGCTTCTGTGACATTACGCATACTGGCCGCGACGTCTTCGCCCTGATCCGACACAATGACCAGTTCCACTTCTTTTGGCAGTGTTTTGTTGATTTCTTCCAACTTGGCTTTGATTTCATCTGTCACTGAAATCGTTGAAGCTTCCCGCGCTTTGGTAATATCGATGCCAAGCGCTTTTTTGCCATTAAAAAACGATAAACGCCGTTGTTCAGCGCCACCGTCGACGATATCGGCGACCTGGCCAAGCCGGATCGCCTGATCACCGGTTTGTTTCACGACCATCTGCTCAAATTCGCTGACATCTTTCAGACGCCCCTGCAGACGGATACTTTGTTCTTCCAAGCCATTCACGACCCTGCCAACCGGCGCAGCCAGGTTCTGCGAACGCAGCGCTGCAACAACTTCCTGCGCCGAGACTTTCGCTTCGCGCATCGCATGGCTGTTCAGGAACACTGTCATTTCGCGTTCCAGTTCACCTTCCAGCTCTACCAGTGCGACACCAGGGACCGAACGTAACTGCCGGCCAATCTGAATCTCCGCCAGGCGCGATAGCTCCAGTGGCGACAACACATCAGAGGACAATGCCAACGACATGACCGGCTGCGCGTTTGGATCTGCCCGGTTGATAAAAGGCTCTTTCATCTCGGTCGGCAGTTTGTCACGTACTGTCGAAATACTGTCACGCAGCTCCTGGGCCGCCGCAGTTAAATCCTTATCGAAATCAAAGAACACCACAATGGTCGCGCTGGATTCACGCGCATAAGAACGAATGTCGCGGATGCCCTGAATGGTCGACATGGAGTCTTCCACCCGGTTTAATATTTCCCGCTCCACCGTTTCCGGAGAGGCTCCCGGATACGGCACATTGACCACCAGCACTGGCGGCTGGACGTCAGGGAATTGGTTAGTTTTAAGATTAGTCAGTGCGAAGTAGCCAAACAGCATCAGCGCAATAGTGACCACAACCACGACCAGCGGTCGTTTAATACTGAAATCCGATAAGATCATAATTATTTCCCAATCGCTGGCTGACTGGCGTCAGTGGTTTTGCCGGCCACTTCAGTTTTAGTATCAATGGTCACGCTGATACCGTCTTTTAATGCACCTTGCGGGTGGCGCAGAATTTGTTGACCGACGCTGATACCACTTAACACCTGCACTGTGCCAAAACGCGGATCTTTAGCGCCGATTTCTACTGCAGTCTTCATCAGCTTGTTGTCTTTAAGCACCCAGACAAACTGCAGGTCGCCTTCACTGACTAAGCTTGACGGTGCCAACATCACACTTTGTTGCTGTTCCACTGAGATAAAGCCTTCAGCGTACAGGCCAGCAACAAAAGAGGCTTGTTCTGCCAGTTTTACAAATACCTGAACCTGACGGGTTTGCTCGTTGGCTTGTGGGTTGATCCGCTCGATTTCACCATTAAAGCGCTGTCCCGGATATCCATTTACTTTAAAGCTGACTGCTGAACCGACTTTCACCGCACCAACCTGATCGGCGGCAATATAGCCTTCAAATCGCATACTGCCCGGATTAATCAGCACTAACAAAGCTTTACCAATTTGTGCTGTATCACCGGATGATACTTTTCGCACCGCGACAACGCCGTCAAATGGTGCACGTACTTCAGTGCGTTCTAACTGCTGGCGGGCTTCAACGGTACGGGCTTTGGCTGAAGCGAGGTCAGATTGAGTCTGGTTAGCTTTGATCTCGGCAGTTTCCAACACTTCGGCAGTGACCAGATTCTGCTTATTTAATTTCTGCATGCGTTTTAACTGGCGGGTTGCCTGATCCGCGGCAACGTGGGCAGAACGTTCGGCTTCTTGCGCCGACAATAACTTATCTCGGAAGGTGGTTTGGTCCAGTTGCACCAGTACTTCACCGGTTTTCACCACATCGCCGTTGTCTTTTAAAACCCTGGTTACGATGCCACCGACTTCGGCGTTCAGTTCTGCTTTGACCACTGGTTGTAAAGTGCCGGAGATCATCGGTCCCTGTGATAACTCACTGGTGGCGATGGTCAGAATGTCCTGTGATACCAATTGCAGATTTGAGACGATCTCTTCTGTCGCGTTGGTCTCGGTGGGCTTTGAGCATGCACTTAACGTCAATGTCAGGGCAAGTGCCAATAAAGTGAGTTGAGGTAAACCTTTCATAAACCAGCTTCCAGATAAATTAAAGATAATATTCCGAAGCCTAGTCTATAGAAAGTGTCCGCAAAACCAACCGCTTAAACAGTAACAAGTTATGTCAATGGGACTTCTGTTTGGTCATTGATTTTGCAGAACAAGTTTCAGTCCGTACTTTTACTGCTATCGCAGTGAAATCTGTAAACACACCGTCAACACCCTGCTGATAACGTAGCTGCAATTCATCGTTTAAAGTTGCAAAACTACCGGGCAAAAATTCAGCTTCAGCACGAAATGTATAGGGGTGTAATTGTAAACCGTAGGGTTTTAATTGCGACGCAGTAAATAGCGGAAAATCTTGTGGGTACCATTGTTCCTTCCAGGGACCAATACCGTCGGCGTATTGACTTAAAAATTTGAGGCCGTCCGGTGTGATTAAAGTACCATAATGAAAACCAGCCTGACCAAGCAGTGCTTGCTGCTGTGTCAGTATCTGGGTCGATGCCGGCCGGCTCACCAGGTCCCACGGCTCGGCAAAATTTGATTTGGGGTATAAGGCAGCACCACTGATATCTCCAATCAGCTGGACCAGCTTCGCATTGACCTGATATTGCTGCAGCCCTTGCTGACGCATCCACCATAAGTTACTGATCTCAAACGACTGGATAAAGATTGGATTGTTTTGCGTTTGCTGCCAGACGCTCAGTTGCTGTAACAGTTGTGCAGAGATATTGCGGTTGATGGACTGTCCGCTCAGCAAGCGGCCTTCTGAGCCAAAATAGGTAGGGTGTTTGGTTTCCAGATACAAACCGACTTTCCGGCCAGTCTGAAGTTCAAAGCGTTGCACCAGCTGCATCACTTCAGCAAGGGTCAAAATACCAAAACGATCATTGTTGCGGATGTTACCGGGTCTGATGGCTGGTTTTGATTCACGTGCCTTTAATTGACGGATCTCCGCTAAAGAAAAATCTTCACTGAACCAGCCTTCGGTTTGCACACCATCAACTAACTTGGTCGTTTTTCTCGATGCAAACTGCGACAGGTCGGCGACGTTCGTGCTTTGACTGAGTTCATTTTCATGACGACTGATCAGGACACCATCTTTTGTCGGTACTAAGTCCGCTTCTATAAAGTCAGCGCCTTGCAGCATCGCCTGCCAATAAGCAATTTCAGTATGTTCCGGATAACTGCCGCTGGCACCGCGATGCGCGACAATAAGGGGCCACGCCGGACACGCAGCTTGCGCACTCAGACAGAAAAAAATTAGGAAAAAGTAGGAAAACCGCATTGATTACACTCCGGATCAACAAAGTTTCGGAGTGTAGGTCGCAAAAATGACGGCAGAATGACAACTAAAGCGAGGTCAGGCGGCGTGCCAGATAGATCGCTGCTGCGCCATAACTGGTTAGCGCTAGGTTCGCAGCCTCTGACAAATCATCGACAAGGTCAAACTGTTGTTGCTGCCAGAATGCCGCCGAATTCTGCACAGCAACCAATGCGGCATAAGGCAAACCAAGCGTGCCGGCATAGCGCAGAGCCTGCTGCAACAACGCCGTCGCGACGCCTTGTCCACGCGCATCCGGGCTGACGGCCATATCGTGTAAATACAAACAATTGGCCTGTTCATACTGGCCGAATTCAGCACCCAGTGGATTTACCAGCCCAAGCCGTGACGGATAACTAAACAGGTAGCCCCAGACTTTGTCTTGATAACACGCCAGCCAGCAGGATTGGGGATAGAGCATCAGCCGCTTAGCCACGACTTGGGGGGATTCATAAAACTCATCTGCGTAACAGTGGTCCTGTAACCGGACCACTGCACTCAGATCGGCAATTTGCATTAAACGGATGTGAAACATAACTCTTTGGCCTGCGACAGCAGCAACAGGCAGCCACTGTGTGAGATTATTCGATCGCTTTGAGCAGCGTCTTATCAAGACCGTCTGCGGTTAACAACTTAATCACTGCATGACAATGGTCAATAGTGAAGTCGCCTTCTTTGATCTGCGCATTTAATGCATCACGGCGTTTTTGTACCACGCTGTTTAGCATGCCGGAATCAATACTGCCTTTGGTTTTGGCATCCAGCTTATCCAACCAGGGATATAAAGTACTTTCAGCTGCGTACGCATCTTTACGCACTGACGGATGAAAATCCTGACATGCATTCAGATTGAGCAGATAAAAATTAAGGTAACCTGCGACAGTGACTAACTTGTAATCTTGATCTGCAGCCTGAACCGGCAGCATGCTGCTCAGAAGTAAGCCCGCTAAACACCATTTTTTCATCAGTAGCATCCCGCTTAAGTTGCGTTATCTAAACAATCTAATCAGAAAACTCTTAATTTGCAATCAAGTGCAGAAAAATCAATAAAGAAGGCATCCTTGTTTGAGGATGCCTTTGCTTTATTCCAGCGTATTGGCCGGGACCCTGACATAACCTTCCATCAGGATCCGCGCGCTGCGGCTCATGATGGCCTTTGTTACGGTCCACTGCCCGTCAACCTGACTGGCCGCGGCACCGACTTTCAGAGTTCCACTGGGATGACCGAATCGCACTGCCGTACGTTCACCACCACCGGCTGCCAGATTAACCAACGTACCGGGAATTGCAGCTGCAGTGCCAATAGCTACAGCACAAGTGCCCATCATCGCGTGATGGAGTTTTCCCATCGACAACGCGCGTACGGACAGGTCAATCGTATCGGCCGCGACTGTTTTACCGCTTGAAGACAAATAAGTCGCCGGCGCGCTGACAAAAGCAATTTTTGGCGTATGCTGCCGCGCCACCGCTTCACTAAGGTCACTAATCAATCCCATTTGCAAGGCACCATAAGCCCGGATGGTTTCAAAACGGGTCAATGCTGCGGCATCACCGTTGATCGCATCCTGCAGCTCAGTGCCCTGATAACCCAGTTCTGCAGCATTTAAAAAAATCGTCGGAATACCAGCATTTATAAAAGTCGCGTTGAAAGAACCAATACCCGGCACTTCAAGCATATCCACCAGATGACCGGTCGGGAACATGGAGCCGCCGCCCTCGCCCTCATCAGCGGCCGGGTCAAGGAACTCAAGCTCAACTTCAGCAGCCGGAAAGGTCACACCGTCAAGTTCAAAATCGCCATCTTCCTGCACCTGACCGTTGACCATTGGGATATGGGCAATGATGGTTTTTTGAATATTGACCTGCCAAATACGCACTGTCGCCAGACCGTTTTGCGGCAGCGTTGTGGTATCAATCAAGCCAGACTGAATGGCAAAAGAGCCAACCGCCGCTGACAAATTGCCGCAATTGCCGCTCCAGTCGACAAAAGCTTTATCAATCGCCACCTGGCCAAATAAATAATCGACATCATGGCCAGGCTGGCTGGCCGGGCTTAAAATCACCGTTTTGCTGGTACTGGAAGTGGCGCCGCCCATGCCATCAATTTGTTTGCCATACGGGTCCGGGCTACCAATCACGCGCAACAACAGCGCATCCCGCGCCGGACCAGCGGTTTGTGCAGCTGCTGGTAAATCACACAGACGAAAAAAAACGCCTTTGCTGGTGCCGCCGCGCATGTAAGTTGCCGGCACTTTTATTTGTGGTGCGTGAGACATGTCTTCACCCTAAGATTCATGAGAAAAAGCCGGCACAACGGCCGGCTTGGATCAATTACAGATTGCCGCCTAAGAAGTCTTTGGCGAACCGCTGCAACACACCACCGGCATCATAAATCGATACCTCTTCGGCGGTGTCGAGGCGACAGGTCACCGGCACCTGCATCGTCTCGCCGTTTTGGCGGTGCACGACCAACGTCAGTGTGGCGCGCGGTAAACGTTCACCAATCACATCAAAACGTTCAGTGCCATCAAAACCTAATGTTAGCCGGTTTGTCCCCGCTTTAAACTCCAGTGGTAGTACGCCCATCCCGACTAAATTTGTGCGGTGGATCCGCTCAAAGCCTTCCGCCACTATCGCTTCAACACCCGCCAGACGTACGCCTTTGGCAGCCCAGTCGCGGCTGGAGCCCTGGCCATAATCAGCGCCGGCAATGATAATCAGCGGTTGTTTGCGGGCCATATAGGTTTCAATGGTTTCCCACATCCGCATCACTTTGCCTTCCGGCTCCAGACGTGCAAGCGAACCTTGTTTTACCTTGCCATCCACCACAACCATTTCGTTGATAAGTTTCGGGTTGGCAAAAGTCGCGCGCTGCGCCGTCAAGTGGTCACCGCGATGCGTGGCGTACGAATTAAAATCTTCTTCCGGCAAGCCCATTTTGTGCAGATATTCACCGGCCGCGCTGTCCATCATGATGGCATTAGACGGCGATAAATGGTCGGTTGTGATGTTATCGCCGAGCAGCGCCAGCGGCAGCATGCCAGTTAAACTGCGCTCGCCAGCCAAAGCACCTTCCCAATAAGGGGGACGGCGAATATAGGTACTCTGCGGTCGCCAGTCATACAGCGGACTGATTTTTTCGCCATAATCGACATCAACCGCAAACATTGGCTCATAGACCTTGCGGTATTGTTCAGGTTTTACGCTGGCGGCAACGACCGCATCAATCTCCGCATCCGTAGGCCAAATATCTTTTAAGCGGATTGGTGCGCCATCGGCGGTGGTGCCCAGCACATCTTTTTCGATATCAAACCGAATGGTACCGGCAATCGCGTACGCAACCACTAAGGCCGGAGACGCCAGAAATGCCTGTTTGGCATAAGGATGAATACGACCATCGAAGTTCCGGTTACCGGATAGCACGGCCGTCGCATACAAATCGCGATCAATGACTTCCTGCTGGATTTTTGGATCCAAAGCGCCGCTCATGCCATTACAGGTGGTACAGGCAAAACCGACGATGCCAAAACCTAACTGTTCCAGCTCTGTCAGCAAATTGGCTTCTGTCAAATACAGCTCTACCGCCTTAGAACCTGGCGCCAGCGAGCTTTTCACCCATGGTTTGCGGGTCAAACCAAGTTTATTGGCGTTACGCGCCAGAATACCGGCCGCAAT
>Ga0114942_1000523_pt1 | contig 10928 bp, 10 predicted proteins | sample LowerColdCreek_FD_88674 | JGI IMG/M metagenome (GOLD analysis project Ga0114942, IMG submission 88674) | Groundwater microbial communities from Cold Creek, Nevada to study Microbial Dark Matter (Phase II) - Lower Cold Creek | ecosystem: Environmental > Aquatic > Deep subsurface > Groundwater ... | reverse complement strand
TACCGCGCCGCCTTCCCCTACCTGAACACGCCGCTGCCCGGCGCCAAGAACCTGTGAGGCGCCGCACCATGACCCCCACCTTTGTGCGTGCCGCGCCCCTGGCGCTGGCCCTGGCGTTGTCGGCCTGCGGCGGCGGCCGCGACGTCGAGATGGCACCACCGGTCGATCCCGACCCGCTGATCGCCGGCACCGACGTGCGCACCAGCGCCACCGTCAGCAGCGCCGGTGCCACCGCCTTCGTGACCATGGCCAGCGCCATGGCCAACGACGGGGGCGAGCCCCTGGAGCTGGGCGACGTGCAGCTGGCCGCCAGCGACACCGAGGAGCCCGCGGAATGAAGCGCCGGCTGCTGCCCCTGGCCGCGCTGCTGGCCGCCTGGCTGGCGGCCGCGCCGCTGCACGCGGCGCCGGTGACGCCGACCGACGACGCCCAGGTGCTGTTGCGCCTGGACGGCGAGGCCGGCCCACGGGCCCGCGTGCGCCAGTGGCAGCAGCGGCTGCGCCTCGACCCCCTCGACCGCGCCACTGCGCTTCGCCTGGCCCAGCACGGGCTGGACGAAGCGCGCCGCCTTGGCGACGCCCGCCCTGCCGGGCGCGCCTTGGCGGCCCTGGCCCCCTTCGGCGACACCCCGCCCCCCGACGTGGCCCTGCTGCGCGCCACGCTGCTGCAGCACCTGCACCAGTTCGACGCGGCCGTGGCCCTGCTGCGCGCCAGCCACGCGCGCAGCCCCTTGCCCCCCCAAGGCTGGCTCCTGCTGGCCAGCATCCAGCGCACCCAGGGCCGCCTGGCCGACAGCGACCGCGCCTGCGACGGCCTGGCCGCCGCCGGCGCCCGCTTCCACGCCAGCGCCTGCCGCTTGGAAAACGACGGCCTGCGCCAGCCCCGCGAAGGCTGGGCGCGCTGGCAGGCCTTGCTCGCCGCGCCCGGCCTGGACGGGCCCACCCGCGCATGGCTCTCGGCCTCGCTGGGCGAGCAGCAATGGCGCGCCGGCCAGCCCCAGGCGGCCGAAGCCAGCCTGCGCCAATCCCTGGCCCTGCAAGACGACGCCCACACCCGCGTGCTGCTGGCCGACCTGCTGGCCGAGCAGCACCCGCGCCTGCCCGACGCCCTGGCCCTGCTGGCGACGCAGCCCCTCAGCGACGCCGTGCTCGTGCGCCTCGCCGACTGGGGCCAACGCCTTCAGCACCCACAGGCCGCACGCTGGTACCAAGAGCTCCAAGCACGCCTGGCCCTGGCCGACGAACGCCAGGCGCTGGGCGCAGCCCCAACCCACGGCCGCGAACTTGCCCTGTGGTGGCTGCCCCGGGACCCCGCCCGCGCCTTGGCCTTGGCCCAGCGCAACGCGCAGCAGCAGCGCGAGCCCATCGACCTGCTGCTGTGGGCCCGCGCCGCCCAAGCCGCAGGCCAGCCCCAGGCCCTCCGACTGGCCTTGCAAACCGCCCAACAACTGGAGATCCGCGATGCCCGCCTGCCTGCGCTCTGAAAGCGGCTTCGGCTGGCGCGCGCTGCTGATGGCCTGGGCCTTGGGGGCCCTTTTGGCCTTGGCGTGCTGGCCCCGCGCCGCGCAAGCCCATGCCAGCAGCCTGGCCTACCTGGAGTTGTCGGGCGACCGGTCGAGCACGCTGCTGCAGGCCGACGTTTCGCTGCGCGACCTCGACGCCGCGCTCGACCTCGACGTCGACGGCGACGCCCAGCTGACCTGGGGCGAGCTGCGCCTGGCCGAGCCCCGCGTGCAAGCCTGGCTGGCCCAGGGCATCGCCCTGCGGGACTGCCCCGCCCCTTGGCAAGCCGGCCCGCTGGCGCTGGAACAGCGCGGCGACGGCCTGTACGCCCGCCTGCGGCTGTCGGCCCCCTGCCCTTTGCCGCCCGACCCGCCTTTGCACTACCGCCTGCTGGCCGAGGTGGACGCCACCCACCGCGCCCTGCTGCGCATCGAACGCGCCGGGCAGGCCACGCAAGCGACCTTGCTCAGCCCCGAAACAGCCAGCGCCGCCACCGAGGCGCCCATGGCCTTCTGGCGCGAGGGCGTTCACCACCTCATCACCGGGCACGACCACCTGCTCTTCTTGCTGTGCTTGCTCTTGCCCGCCCTGCCTCGCCGCTTGGCCGGCCCGCCGCAAGCGGGCGAACTCGGACGCACCCTGCGCCCCATCGTCGGCTGGGTCACCGCCTTCACGCTGGCCCACAGCCTGACCCTGGGCCTGGCCGTGCTGGGCGGCCTGCGCCTGCCCGCCACGCTGATCGAGCCGCTGATCGCCGCCTCCATCGTGCTGGCCGCCGTGGACAACCTGCGCCCCTTCCTGCACCGCCTGCTGGGCTTGCCGCGCTGGGGCGTGGCCCTGCTTTTTGGCTTGGTGCACGGCTTCGGCTTTGCCGGCGCCTTGGGCGAACTGAACCTGCCGCCCGCCGCCATGGCCTGGGCCCTGCTGCAGTTCAACCTCGGTCTGGAAGTGGCCCAGTTGAGCCTGGTGGCGCTGGCCGTGGCGGCGCTGTGGCGCCTGCGGGCTTGGCCCGGCTACGGACGCTGGGTGCAGGGCCTGGGCTCGTCGCTGGCGGCCGTGGCGGGCACGGTGTGGCTGTGGCAGCGCCTGGCCTGATCGCGAACGGCCAGGTCCGCGCGCTCAGCCTGCTCAGCGACCTCAGCGAACTCAGCGTGGGCTCAAGCCCAGCCACTGCCCCGCGCGCTCGTACTGCGCGTGCAGGCGCACGGCCATCTGCTGCAAGGGGGCGCAGGGTGTGAGCAGGGCGTCGTCCAGCGCGGTGCGGGCGTAGGCCATGTCGAACAGCATGCGCGTCGCCTCCACGCCCTGGCCTTGCGTCTGCATCAAGCGCGCAAAGCGCTGCAGCTCGTCCAAGCGGGCGCCAGTGCTCAAACCGCCCAAGCCCGTCAGCCCGTCGAACAGGCCGTCCAAGCGGCTGTCGAACCAGCCAGCGCCTGGGGCGTCGTTGACGTGCGGGGCCGTGGGCAGGGCATGAATCATGGCAACCATGCTGCCGGGTCGCACGCCGGACTTGAGCCGAATCAACGGGGCCTTTGCCCCCCAATTCCGGTGCGCAGGCCCTTGCAATAACCACGGCATCGACCGGGGTATTCACGCGCGCCCCCCGACGATGGGTACGCTGGGCCAAAAGCCAAGAAGAGTCGGCCCATGTGGCCAAGGGGAGCGGGGGTTGCATGCATTGACGGAACCGGCCCTGCAGGCCCTGTTCGAGGCCGACCTGCCCATCGGGCTGGCGGTGTTGGACCGCGAGCTGCGTTATGTCCGCATCAACGCCACGCTGTGTCGCTTCAACGGCGTGACCGCCCAGCAAGCTTTGGGCCGCACCGTGCCTGAGGTGCTGCCCGACGCCTTCCGCTCGCTCGAACCCTTCCTGCGGCGCGTGCTGGACGAGGGCGAGGCGGTGGAGAACTTCCAGGTCAGCGTCAGGTTGCCCGACGCACCGCACCTGGACGTGGACTGGCTGGCCAGCTACCGCCCCATCCGCGACGCCGATGGCAGGGTGCAGGGCGTGCTGGTGGAGGCCGTCAACCTGACCCTGGAGCAGCGCGCCAAGCGCGCGCTGGCCGAAAGCGAGGCCCACGTTCGCCGAGTGCTCAACAGCCTGTTCACCTTCGTGGGCGTGCTCACCACGCAGGGCGTGCTGATCGAGGCCAACCGCGCCCCCTTGGAGGCCGCCGGCATCGACAGCGCCGACGTGCTGGGCATGCCGGTCTGGGACACCTACTGGTTCGCCCACGACCCCGCCCTTCAGGCCTGGTTGCGCGACGCCACTGCCAGGGCGGCGCAGGGCGAGGTCATCCGTCGGGACGTGGTGGTGCGCATGAAGCACGACTCGCGCATGACGCTGGACTTCATGCTCGCCCCCATGCGCAACGACGAGGGCGAGATCACGCACCTGATCCCCTCGGCCATCGACATCAGCGACCGCAAGGCCAACGAGCAGCTGCTGGCCACCACCATGGCGCAGTTCCGCAGCGCGTTTCAGTCGGCCCCCGAGGGCATGGCGCTGGTGGAGCCCCCCGGTCACCTCACCCTGGTCAACCCCGCGTTTTGCGCGCTGTTCGGCTACCGCGCCGACGAGCTGCTCGGCCAGTCGGTGGCCCTGCTCGTGCCCACCGACCGGCGGCACGACCACGCGGGCCTGATGAACGTCTTCTTCGCCGCGCCCCAAGAGCGCAGCATGGCGCCCAAGCGGCGCATCCAGGGGCGCCGGGCCGATGGCAGCCTGCTGGACATCGAAGTCGGCCTGAACCCCGTGGCCGGCACCGACCCGGTTCAGGTGCTGGTGACGGTGGTGGACATCACGGAGCGCTTGCGCATCCACGGCGTTCTCGAGCAAGGCCTGCGCGAAAAAACGGTGCTGCTCAACGAGGTGCACCACCGCGTCAAGAACAACCTGCAGGTCATCGCCAGCCTGCTGCGCCTGCAAAGCCGGCACAGCGGTGGCGAGGCCCAGCAAGCGCTGAACGACAGCATCGGCCGCGTGAAGGCCATCGCATTGACGCACCAGCTGCTGTACGAAACCAAAAACTTTGCCGAGGTCGACCTCAACCAGTTTCTGCGGCGCCTGTGCGGCCTGCTGCGCGACAGCTACCCCGACGCCTTCAGCAAGGTGCACATCGACATGCAGGGCAGCGACGGCACCCAGCACCTGTCGCTGCAGCGCGCCGTCACCTGCGGGCTGCTGGTCAACGAGCTGGTGACCAACGCCATCAAGCACGCCTTTCCCGACCGCCAACGGGGCACCGTGCGCATCGACATCCAAGCCCTGGCCCCTGGCCGGGTCCGGGTTCGGGTGGCCGACGACGGCGTCGGCCTGGCCAGCCACCAAGGCCTGGGCCAAGGCAACACCTTGGGCTTTCAGCTGGTGCCCCTGCTGGGCAGCCAGTTGGGCGCCAGCGTGACCCAAGAAGACGGACCGGGCTGCCGGTTCGCCATCGAGTTTTCCATCGACAGCGAGGCCCCATGAGGACCCAGATCCAAGGACGCGGCGCCAAAGTCTTGCTGGTCGAGGACGAACGCATCGTCGCCCTCGACCTCAAGATGAGCCTGGAGGACATGGGCTACATCGTGACGGGCATGGGGGCCTCCGAAGAAGAGGCCGTGCGCATGGCCACCGAGCACCAGCCCGACATGGTGCTGATGGACATCAACCTCGGCGCCGGGGGCGACGGCATCCATGCGGCCCAGCGCATCATGACCGACCTCGACATCCCGGTCGTCTACCTCACGGCCTACGACACCCAGGAAACCATCGACCGCGCCAACGCCGTGGCCCCCTACGGCTACCTGCTCAAGCCGGTGGAAATGGGCGACCTGCACGCGACCATCCAGGTGGCCACCGCCCGCCACCGCGACCAAGCCTTGCGCCAGCGCCTGGACCAACGCCTGCGCCTGGCCCTGGACGCCGCGCAAATGGGCGTCTTCGAATACCACCCTCGCAACGACTGCGTCACGCTGGACGGCCACTTGCCCGAGCACCTGGACGTGCTGCCGCGCGGCTTCAGCATGCCGCGCGAGGCCTTCATCAACCGCTTCACGCCCGACGACCGCACCCAGTTCGCCGCGCTGTGGCACACGGGGGGCGTGGCGCACAGCGTGGTGCGCTGGTCGGGGCAAGACGAGCAAGCCCTGTGGCTCGAAATTCACGCCTGCCACTTCGCCAACGAGCAGCGCGTGGTCGGCGTGTTCCGCGACGTGACCGAGTCGGTCGAATCGGCCCGGCGCCTGCGCCAGGCCGCCGTGGTCTTCGAGTCGGCGGCCGAGGCCATCGCCATCCTCGACCCCGACGGCGCCGTGGTCTCCGTCAACCCCGCCTTCCAGGCGCTGACGGGCTGGCTGGGCCCCGAGGTGGTGGGGCGCAACGCCGCGGCCTTCCTGCACCACCGCCGCGCCGGCGACGCGCTGCACCCGCTGACGCAGGGCGACCAGCACGGCGAGGTGCTGTGCCAGCGCAAGGACGGCAGCCAGTTCCCGGCCTGGGAGCACACGGCCGACGTGCGCGACGAGCAGGGCCGCGTCACGCACCGCGTGCTCAGTTTTTCCGACATCTCGGCCCTGCGCCAGGCCGAAGGGCGCATCCGCCACCTCGCCTTCCACGACCCTCTCACCGGCATGGGCAACCGCCACCACCTGGAAACCCTGCTGGCCGACTGGCAAATCCAGTTCGAGGCCGAAGGCAGCGGCTTCGGCGTGCTCTTCATCGACCTGGACGGCTTCAAGGTCATCAACGACACCCTGGGCCACGACCAGGGCGACGCCCTGCTGCAAACCTTGGCCCAGCGCCTGACCGCCTGTCTGCGCACCGACGACTTCGTCGCGCGCCTGGGCGGCGACGAGTTCGTGGTCGTGGCGCGCGCCACCGACGCCGACACCCTCGGTGCGCTGGCCGCCAAGGTGCTGAGCCTGTGCCGCGCCCCCGTCGCGCTGGACAAAGGCGCCAGCGTGCAGGTGTCGGCCAGCATCGGCATCGCCACCTTGCCGCAGCACGCCCGCACTTGGGGCCACCTGCTGAAAGCCGCCGACAGCGCCATGTACGCCGCCAAGGCCGACGGCCGCGACCGCGTGCGCTTTTTCTCCGAAGACCTGGCGCAGCAAGCCATGGCGCAGCTTTCGCTCGAACAAGGCCTGCGCCTGGCCCTGGGCCAGCAGCAATTGCAACTGCACTACCAACCCGTGGTGGACCTGCGCAGCGGCCAGCTCACCGGCGTCGAAGCCCTGCTGCGCTGGCACTCACCGGCCATGGGCCCCGTGCCGCCCGACCGCTTCATCCCCGTGGCCGAAGACACCGGCCTCATCGTGCCCATCGGCGCCTGGGTCATCGACCAGGCCTTGGCCCAGATGGCGGTGTGGCGGGCCCAAGGCCTGCCCATTCCGCGCGTGGCCGTCAACGTCTCGGCCCGGCAGCTGCGCGAGGCAGGCTTTGCCCAAGAGCTGGCCGCACGGCTGCAGGCGCACGGCCTGCCCCCCAACTGCCTGGAGGTCGAGATCACCGAGTCGGCCCTGCACCACGTGGAGCACTGCCAACAGCGCTTGGCCGACATCCAGGCCCTGGGCGTGGAGGTGGCGCTGGACGACTTCGGCACCGGCTTCTCGGCGCTCTCGTCGCTGCGCGACCTGCCCTTGAACCGGCTCAAGGTGGACAAGAGCTTCGTGCGCGAGTTGGGCCACAACCCGCGCGACGCCGCCATCGTGCACGCCGTGGTGGAAGTGGCGCGCTCGCTGAACCTGGGCGTCACCGCCGAAGGCGTCGAACGCCCCGACCAGCGCAACGCGCTGCTGGCCATGGGTGTCACCGAATGCCAGGGCTGGCTTTACGCCAAGGCCATGCCGCCGGCCGAGCTCGCGACCTGGGCCGCGCAGCAGCACGACCCCTCGGCCCTGCCGCTCAGCGTGCAGCCATGATCAGGTCTTGGGCAGCGTGACGCCGCGCTGGCCCTGGTACTTGCCTTTGCGGTCTTTGTAGGAGGTTTCGCAGACCTCGTCGCTCTCGAAGAACAGCACCTGCGCGCAGCCTTCGCCCGCGTAAATCTTGGCCGGCAGCGGCGTGGTGTTGCTGAACTCCAGCGTGACGTGGCCTTCCCACTCGGGCTCGAAGGGCGTGACGTTGACGATGATCCCGCAACGGGCGTAAGTGCTCTTGCCCAGGCAGATGGTGAGCACGTTGCGCGGGATTCGGAAGTACTCCACGGTGCGCGCCAAGGCAAAGCTGTTGGGCGGGATGATGCACACGTCGTCGTCGAAGCTCACGAAGCTCTTCTCGTCGAAGTTCTTCGGGTCGACCACGGTGCTGTGCACGTTGGTGAACACCTTGAACTCGGGCGCGCAGCGGATGTCGTAGCCGTAGCTGCTGGTGCCGTAGCTGACGATGCGCCGGCCGTTGACCTCGCGCACCTGACCGGGCTCGAAGGGCTCGATCATTCCGTGCTGTTCCGCCATGCGGCGGATCCACTTGTCGCTCTTGATCGTCATGCTGCGCTCGTCTCGTTGAATGGGGCGAATTCTGCCGGGCCGACGGGGCGTCCTCAGGCCTTGCCCTGGAGGGCCATCTCCACCCCGCGGTTGGCCAGCTGGTCGGCCTTCTCGTTGCCCTCGTCCCCGGTGTGGCCCCGGACCCAATGCCAGTCGATCTCGTGCAGCGCGCACAGCGCCGCCAGGCGCTGCCACAGCTCGGCGTTTTTTACCGGCTGGCCGGCGGCGGTGCGCCAGCCGCGGCGCACCCAGCCGGGCATCCACTCGGTCATGCCCTTGAGCACGTACTGGCTGTCGGTGTAAAGCTGAATGTGGCAGCTGCGCTTGAGGGTGCTCAGGGCCTCGATGACGGCCATCATCTCCATCTGGTTGTTCGTGGTGTTGAGCTGGCCGCCGCACATTTCTTTCTGGTGCTCGCCGGCCACGAGCCAAGCGCCCCAGCCGCCAGGGCCTGGGTTGCCTTTGCAGGCGCCATCGGTGTAGAGCGTCACCGCCGGTTTTTTGATCGAAGTCATTCGGTACGGGTCAGGTTGGAAGTCACTTGGGACGACACCGCCACGCTGGGCGCGCGCCGCAGCCCGCTGGACCGGCGGGCCAGGCCCACCAAGCGCATGCCGTGCACGCGCTTGATGGCATGAAGAAAGTAAACGGCGCCGAACACCGGCCACCAGGTGGCGCCCAGGCGGTCCATCGCGCCCCAGCGGGCCAGCCAGGCCTCGCGCTGCAGCGGCGGGCGCCAGCAGCCGAAGCGGGCTTCGGCGGTTTCGAAGCCCAGGAGCTTGAGCCAGTCGCGCAGGCGCCAGTAGCCGATGAACTCGCCCGACTGCGGCAAGAAGCGCCCGCCCAGGCGCTGGCGCAAGCCCCACAAGCTGGTCGGGTTCAAGCCCAGCACCATCAGCCGCCCTTCGGGCCGCAGCACGCGGTGCGCCTCGCGCAGGCGGTGGTGCGGGTCGGCGGCCGATTCGAGCGTGTGCGGCAGCACCAGCAGGTCCAGGCTGTTCGATTCAAAAGGCAGGTCGTCGAAGTCGCACACCAACTGCGCTGCAGGCGTGGCCATCGGCATGGCCAGCCAGCGTTGCGGCATGCGGTTGGCCTGCAGGCCGCGCAGCGGCGGCCAGCCCAACTGCAGCGCGTGAAAGCCGAACACGTCCACCACGGCCGCGTCCAACTGGGCTTGCTCCCAGGCCAGCAGGTAGCGGCCGGCCGGGCTGTCCAGCCAAGCGCTCAACTCTAAAATCGCCGCTTCTTCTGCCATGCCCTGCTGCATGCCGCCTTCCGCCTTGTTCCTGAGCCCACTGCCCGCACTGACGGACAACTACATCTGGTTGTTGCACGCCGGGCAGGAAGGGCGCCAAGCCTTGGCGGTGGACCCCGGAGAGGCCAGCGCGCTGGAACAGGCGCTCGATGCGCAAGGCCTGTCTCTCGAAACGATTCTAGTGACGCACCACCACGGCGATCACGTCGGTGGCATCGCGCGCTTGCGCCAGCGTTGGCCGGCCGTGCGGGTGATCGGGCCGGCGCACGAGGCCATCGACCCACTGACCGAACGCGTTCAAGGCGGCAGCGTGGTGCAGGCGCTGGGTCAAACCCTGCGGGTGCTGGACGTACCCGGCCACACGGCGGGGCACATCGCCTACGTCATCGACCGCCCGAGCGACGGCAGCGCACCCCTCTTGTTTTGTGGCGACACCTTGTTCGCTGCCGGCTGCGGCCGCCTCTTCGAAGGCACGCCGGCCCAGATGCAGCACAGCCTGGCCCAGCTGGCGGCGCTGCCGCCCGACACGCGGGTCTGTTGCACCCACGAGTACACGCTGGACAATCTGCGCTTCGCCCGGGCCGTGGAGCCCGACAACGCCGCGCTGCAGCGGCGCCAAATCGACTGCCAAGCCCTTCGTCGACAAGGCCAACCGACACTGCCTTCGACGATCGGCCTCGAACAGGCCACCAACCCCTTCCTGCGCTGGGCCGAGCCCAGCGTGATCCAGGCCGCCTCGCAGCGCGCCCCGCAAGCCGCCACGGGCACCGACCCGGTGGCCGTGTTCACTGCCCTGCGCGCCTGGAAAAACGAGTTCCGATGATGGAGAAGTCCCGCATGACCCCACGCTTCACCCTGCTGGCCCTGGCCTGTGTTGTGGCCTGTTCGCTGGCTTTGGGAGGCTGTGCGAGCACCGCCCTCGACCCCCAAGGCACAGGCCGCACCGCGCCGGCCCCGGTGGTGGTCGACCCGGCCCCAGTGCCCGCACAGGCCAACCCCGCCCTCGGGCCGCCCTTGGAGGCCCCGGCGCCGGAGCCCTTGGTCAAGCGCGTCGAAGACGACCTCAACCCCGAGCGCTCGATCGACCTGAGCGCGCCCGAGGCCCAGCTCGACCTCTGGGCCCGCGTGCGCGGCGGCTTGGCCGTGCCCGACCTGGACGGGGCGCGCGTCGAAAAGTGGGAGGCCTACTACGCCAAGCGGCCCGACTACGTGCAGCGCATGGCCGAGCGCGGCGGCCGCTACCTGTTCCACATCGTCGAAGAGGTGCAAAAGCGCAACCTGCCGATGGAGCTGGCCCTGCTGCCCTTCATCGAGTCGGCCTTCAACCCCGAGGCGCAAAGCCGGGTCAAGGCCAGCGGCATGTGGCAGTTCATGAGCGCCACGGGCAAGGACTTCGACCTCAAGCAGAACCTGTTCCGCGACGACCGCCGCAGCGTGCTGCACAGCACCCGCGCTGCGCTGGACTACCTGGCCCAGCTCGGCCGCCGCTACAACGGCGACTGGCACCTGGCCTTGGCCGCCTACAACTGGGGCATGGGCAACGTGGACCGCGCCATCAAGCGCAACACCGCCCAGGGCCTGCCCACCGACTACGCCAGCCTGCGCATGCCGACCGAGACGGCCGACTACGTGCCCAAGCTGCAGGCCGTCAAAAACATCGTGTTGCGGCCCGAAGCCTACGGCCTGACGCTGCCCGAGCT
>Ga0114942_1000522_pt1 | contig 10931 bp, 6 predicted proteins | sample LowerColdCreek_FD_88674 | JGI IMG/M metagenome (GOLD analysis project Ga0114942, IMG submission 88674) | Groundwater microbial communities from Cold Creek, Nevada to study Microbial Dark Matter (Phase II) - Lower Cold Creek | ecosystem: Environmental > Aquatic > Deep subsurface > Groundwater ... | reverse complement strand
GGTGGGCACCGATCTTCTTGTACATCAGCGGCTGGGTCAGGGCCGGCGTGTCCTGCTCGTTGTGGCCCAGCTTGCGGAAGCAGACGATGTCCAGGACGACGTCCTTCTTGAACTCCGCGCGGTAGTCCATGGCCAGCTGCGTGGCCCACACGACCGCTTCGGGATCGTCGCCGTTCACATGCAGCACCGGCGCCTCGATCATCTTGACGACGTCGGAGCAGTACCAGGTCGAGCGCAGGTCGCGCGGGTCGCTGGTGGTGAAGCCGATCTGGTTGTTGATGACGATGTGGACCGTGCCGCCGGTGCGGTAGCCACGGGTCTGGGCCATGGCCAGCGTTTCCTGCACGACGCCCTGGCCACCGAAGGCCGCGTCACCGTGCACCAGCACAGGCAGCACCTGGGCGCCGACGGTGTCGCCACGGCGGTCCTGGCGGGCGCGCACGCTGCCTTCGACGACCGGATTGACGATTTCCAGGTGGGACGGGTTGAACGCCAGGCTGAGGTGCACCGGGCCGCCAGGCGTGGACACGTCAGAGCTGAAGCCCTGGTGGTACTTCACGTCGCCGGCCGGCAGGTCTTCGGCGGCCTTGTGCTCGAACTCGGCGAACAGGTCGGCGGGCATCTTGCCCAGCGTGTTGACCAGCACGTTCAGGCGGCCGCGGTGGGCCATGCCGATGACGATTTCCTGCACGCCGCGCTCGCCGCCGCGCTGGATCAGCTCGTCCATGGCCGCGATGAAGCTCTCGCCGCCTTCCAGCGAGAAGCGCTTCTGGCCGACGTACTTGGTGTGGAGGTAGCGCTCCAGGCCTTCGGCCGCAGTCAGGCGGTCGAGGATGTGCTTCTTCTCATCGGCCGTGAAGCTGGGCTTGCCGCGTGCCTTCTCCAGGCGCTCCTGCCACCAGCGCTTTTCGCCGGGGTCGGAGCCGTGCATGAATTCGGAGCCGATGGAGCCGCAGTAGGTCTCGCGCAGGGCCTGCACGATCTGGCGCAGCGTCATCGTCTCGCCACCGAAGTAGCTGTTCACGGCGCTGAACGAGATGTCCATGTCGGACTCGGTCAGGTCGTAGAACGCCGGGTCGAGTTCGGGAATCTTGGGGCGCTCGGCGCGCTTGAGCGGGTCCAGCTCGGCCCAGCGGTTGCCGAGGAAGCGGTAGGCCGCGATCAGCGACTGGACGTGGACCTGCTTGCGGGCGACGGCCAGATCGGCGCTGGAGGCCTTGTTGGCGAAGGCATTGGCCTTGGCGCGCTGGGCGAAGGACTCGATGACCGGCGCATGGGCCACGTCAGGAGACTCGCTGCCGTCGACGGCCGGCACGTGCTGCAGCGCGTCGAAATAGGCGCGCCAGTTGTCGGGCACGGAGCCCGGGTTGTCGAGGTAGGCCTCGTACATTTCCTCCACGTACGGCGCGTTGCCGCCGAACAGGTAGGAGTTGCCCTGGTATTGCTGCATCATCTTTCGCTCACCTCATGCCCCGGCTTCCAGGGAGTTGGCTGGTTGAAGAACCTTCCGCGACACGGCTCGACCGATTGGCGGATTGCGACCCACCTCCGCTTTTGCCAGTGGCAGCAGCGAAAGGGACGGGAAGGACTGGTTTACGTCTCAGGGCGCGAACTCTAGCACCCCGGGTTTGCCCGGGCAGTTCCCGAGGCGCGACAAAGTTCACGCGGTGGAGTGCGGCAAAGTTGACTGACTCGTAAACTTGCCGCCGCATCAGCCCCGCGATTGAATGGCTGTGCCGAGGGACATTCAGGAGATCCCCATGCAAGTTCAAGTGGTCGACTACCGCGCACCCGACGCGGCCGAAAAGTTCACCCGCTCCCTGCACGAGACCGGTTTCGGCGTGCTGACCAACCACCCGATCCGACAAGCCCTGGTCGAGAAAATCTACGCCGACTGGCTGGCCTTCTTCAACGGCGACGCCAAAGACGGTTATGCGTTTTCCAAGGAAACGCAGGATGGGTACTTCTCGACTGCCATCTCCGAAACCGCGAAGGGCTCCAAGCAGAAGGACATCAAGGAGTACTTCCACGTCTACCCCTGGGGCCGGATCCCGGAGCAGTTGAAGGAAGACGCCCTCACCTACTACCGCGAGGCAAATGCGCTGGCCGAGGAACTGCTGGGCTGGGTCGAGCGCTACACGCCGCCGGAGATTGCGGCAAGGTACCGCGAGCCGCTGTCGAACATGATCCAGGGCAGCAGCAAGACGCTGTTGCGCGTGCTGCGCTACCCGCCGTTGACGGGTGAAGAGCCGGCGGGCTCCATCCGTGCCGCAGCGCATGGCGACATCAACCTGCTGACCATCCTGCCCGCCGCCAACGAGCCGGGCCTGCAGGTGCTGGGCAAGGACGAGCAGTGGCACGACGTGCCCTGCGACTTCGGCACGCTGACCATCAACATCGGCGACATGCTGCAGGAAGCCTCCGAGGGCTACTACCCGTCGACGCAGCACCGCGTCGTCAACCCGACCGGCGAAGGTGCCAAGAAGAGCCGCGTGTCGCTGCCGCTGTTCCTGCACCCGCGCGATGACGTGGTCTTGTCGGACCGCTACACAGCGGACAGCTATCTCAACGAGCGCCTGCGCGAGCTGGGCGTGAAGACCTGACCCACCGGGTCATCGAGATCCACCCCGACGCGCCGCCCAAGCCGGCGCTCGGGGCCTCCTGCAACGGCTGCGGCGTCTGCTGCCTCGCCGAGCCCTGCCCGCTCGGCGCCCTCCTGAGCCGGCGCCTTAAAGGTGCATGTGTCGCACTGCGTTGGGACGGCGCACGCTATGTGTGCGGCGCGCTGACGGCGCAATCGAGCGGCTTGCGTGGCTGGCTCGTCAAGCGCTGGATTTCGTCGGGCAGCGGCTGTGACTGCTCCCTGGAAGTCGCGGGCAAGCCCTAGCCGGAACGCGCCCGGTCGCGGCTAGTATTTTTGGCTTCTGCCATCCCTCAATCCCGATGAAGGAAGCCGCATGAAAGTTCTCCGTCTGCTGCCGCTGCTGGCCGCCCTCACCTGGGCAGCAGCTCCGGCCGCCCCGCTGCGCTGGGCCGCCCAGAACGACATCCTGACGCTGGACCCGCACTCGCAGGACCACAACACGTCCAACGCCATCGGCAACCACATCTACGAGGGTCTGACTCGGCTGAGCAAGGATTACCGGCCCGAGCCCTCGCTGGCCACCAAGTGGACTTACCTGACCCAGACCCAGGTGCGCTTCGAGTTGCGCCGCGGCGTCAGGTTCCATGATGGTTCGCCGTTCACGGCGGATGACGTCGTCTTCAGCTTCGCCCGCATCACGCAGCCGCAGGGCACCAAGCAGACCTATGTGTCGGGCATCAAGGAGGTCAAAAGGATCGACGACGACACGGTCGACCTGATCCTTGAAGCGCCCACGCCCATGCTGCTGCAGAACATCATCAGCTTCCCCATCATGAGCAGGGTCTGGGCGACGAAGAACAACGCGACCAGCACGCAGGACTACAAGGCCAAGGAAGAGAACCACGCCGCGCGCAACGCCAATGGCACGGGGCCCTACAAGCTGGTCAGCTGGCAGCCCGACCAGGCCGTCAAGATGGTGGCCAACAAGGACTGGTGGGACAAGAACCCCGGCAACGTCACCGAGCTGACCTACCTGCCGATCAAGTCGCCGCCGACACGCGTGGCGGCGCTGCTGTCGGGCGATGTCGACCTCATCACCGACCTGCCGCCGCAGGACTTCTTCAAGCTCAAGGACGACGGCAAGGTCAAGCTGCTGGAGGGCGCGGAGATCCGCACCATCTTCTTCGTCATGGACCAGGGCAGCGAGGAGTTGCGCGAGTCCAGCGTGAAGGGCAGGAACCCGTTCAAGGACAAACGCGTGCGGGAAGCCATGAACCTGGCGCTGGACCGCGAGGCCATCAAGCGCAGCATCATGCGCGGCCTGTCGGTGCCTGGGGCGCTGATGATCCCGCCGGGCGTGAACGGCTATGACGCCGCGCTGGACGCACCACCCAAGCCCGACCTCGACAAGGCCCGCAAGCTGCTGGCCGAAGCCGGCTACCCCCAGGGCTTCGAAGTGCCGCTGCATTGCCCCAACAACCGCTACGTCAACGACGAGCAGGTCTGCCAGGCGGCGGCGTCCATGTGGGCCAAGATGGGCGTCAAGGTGCGCCTGATCGCCCAGCCCTTCGCCACGCACAGTCAGACCTTCCAGCGCCACGAGTCGCCGTTCTTCATGCTGGGCTGGGGTGTGTCGACCTACGACGCCCTCTACGGCATGCAGGCCTGGGGCCACACGCGCACGACCGGTGCGGATGGCAACTTCAACTTCGGCAAGGTCAGCGACGCGACGCTGGACGGCCTGATCCAGAAGATCAAGTTCGAGCCCGATGTGCCCAGGCGCAATGCGCTGATCAAGGAGGCGCTGCTGCGCATCCGCGACGAGGCGCTGTTCGTCCCCATCCACCACCAGATCCGCCCCTGGGCGATGAAAAAGGGCGTGAACACCCTCCACCGCTCCAACGACTACTTCGAAGCTCGCTACACCACCCTCCAATGAAACAACTCACCACCCTCTGTGCCCTGCTGCTGGCCGCTGGCCTGTCCAGCGCGAACCCGCTGCGCTGGGCCGCGCAGAACGACATCCAGACGCTGGACCCGCATTCGCAGAACCACTCCGCGACGACCACCATCCAGGGCTACGCCTACGAGGGCCTGACGCGCTACACCGAGAAGTTCGAGGTTGAGCCCGCGCTGGCCACCAAGTGGACCTTCGTGACGCCCACCCAGGTGCGCTTCGAGCTGCGCAAGGGCGTGAAGTTCCACGACGGCACGCCGTTCACGGCCGACGACGTGGTCTTCAGCCTGCAGCGCATCAAGCACCCGGCCAGCAACATGGTCATCTATGTGTCGGGCATCAAGGAGGTCAAGAAGATCGACAGCCACACGGTGGACTTGGTGCTCGATGGGCCCAGCCCCGTGCTGCTGCGCAACCTGACCTTCGCGCGCATCGTCAGCAAGGCCTGGGCGACGAAGAACCGCTCCGAGAACCCGCAGGACTTCAAGGCCAAGGAAGACACCTACGCCTCGCGCAACGCGATGGGCACCGGGCCGTTCAAGATCACCGGCTGGACACCCGACCAGAAGGTCACGATGGTGGCCAACAAGGGTTGGTGGGACAAGCCCAAGGGCAACGTCTCGGAGGTGACCTATCTGCCGATCAAGTCCGACGCGACCCGCGTCGCCGCACTGCTGTCGGGCGCCCTGGACCTGCTGACCGACCTGCCGCCGCAGGACGTGGCCAAGCTCAAGGCCGACCCGCGCCTGAAAGTCATCGACGGACCCGAGAACCGCACGATCTTCTTCGCGCTGGACCTGGGCAGCGACGAGATCAAGGGCGCCAGCGTGAAGGGCAAGAACCCCTTCAAGGACAAGCGCGTGCGCGAAGCCATGTCGCTGGCCATCGACCGCGAGGCCATCAAGCGCAGCCTGATGCGCGGCCTGTCGATCCCCGCTGCGCTCATGGTGGCGCCGGTGGCGGCCGGCTGGTCGGCGGAGCTCGACGTGGTGGCCAAGCCCGACGTGGCGCGCGCCAAGCAGTTGATGACGGAGGCCGGCTACGCAGACGGCTTCGAGGTGCCGCTGGCCTGCCCGAACGACCGCTACGTCAACGACGAGGAGATCTGCCAGGCGGTGGTGTCGATGTGGTCGCGCATCGGCATCAAGGCCAAGCTGACGACACAGCCGATGACGCAGCATTCGGCGGCGCTGCAGCGCTTCGACCTGCCGCTGTACCTGTACGGCTGGGGCGTGACGACCTTCGATGCCCAGTACACGCTGCAGGACATCGTCCACACCAAGACCAGCGGGGCCGACGGCAAGGGCAACTACTCGCGCATCAGCGACGCCAACATCGACGCACTGGTGCAGCAGATGAAGGTCGAGACGGACGCGCCCAAGCGCCTGGCGCTGATGCAGGAGGCGCTCAAGCGCACGCGCGACGAGGTGCTGTTCATCCCCATCCACCACCAGGTGCGGCCGTGGGCGATGAAGGCCGGTGTGACGATCCCGCACTCCGCCAACGATGCGCCGCAGGCACGCTGGGCGACAGTGAAATAGCCAGCCCCTCGCCCAGTCTCGCCCCGCTGGACGCGGGCCAGCCCGGTCGGTCCCCCGTGGGGACGGCGATGCTTGCAGCATTGAGCTGCAAGCACATCGCCTGCGGGCCGGCTTGGGAGCGGCCCGGCGCTCGGCCCGCAGGCACCATGCATCGCCGGAAGGCGGGCGCTGTCGCACGGCCAGGGCAATCAGGCCTGGTCGTGCTGTCCAATCCGCACCATGAGCGACGTCCCCTTCCAGCCCACCCACCTCACGCCGAGTGACGAGCAGCTCGCCATCCAGTTGCTGAGAAGCCGGCTGCTGCTCGTCGAGGCCAACGCGGGCGCCGCCAAGACCACCACGCTGGCCCTGCGCATCGCCCAGGCCCTGCAGCGCGGCGCGCCGCCCGAGACCGTGCTGGCGCTCACGGCCACCGCGCCAGCCGTCCAGGCCCTGCGGGAGCGCCTGGCCCACATCGGCGTGCCCACGGCCACCGCCCAGCAACTGCGCATCCAGACCTTCGAGGCCTTCAGCCGCGCACTACTGGCCAGTTTCGAAGGCATGAAGACGCCCGCCCTCACGTCGCTGGAGCAGGTGAAGCCATATGTCGTGCGCGCCATCGAGCGCGCCCAGTCGGTGCCCGAGGAGCCCTACCCCGACGAGATGATGCACAACGCCATGCCCGGCGACCTCGTCGAAGGCCTGCTCCAGTCCTTCGACCTGCTCAAGGGCCGCATGGTGATGGAGCACCTGGACCCCGAGGAACGCCTGACGCCCGCGCTGGCCGACGCGCTGGGCTTTGGCTACTTCACGATGCGCGTGTGGCAGCGCTACGAGTTCATCCGCAAGGGCGGCCACCCCGATCACCCCGAGTACCGGTTCGACGGCGACGGCACCTACGACCTCGCCCGCCTGCTGACGACCGGCGAGATCGCTGCCAGCGACGACACCCTCCACCTGGGCCTCTCGCTGCTCTGCGTCGACGAGATGCACGATGTGAACCGCGCCGCCTTCACCGTGCTCAAGGCGGTGCTGGCCGCCCACCCCCGCGCGGCCTTCGTGGCCGTGGGTGACCGCGACCAGGTCATCCACTCGCAGACCGGCGCCGAGGCCGCATTCATGGGCGAGCACTTCAAGGCCGAGATCGGCACGCCGCAGGTACTGCCCCTCACGCAAAGCCGCCGCTTCAGCCCCCAGCTTGCGCGGCACCTGGGGGCGCTCGCCCGCAAGCCCTACGCGGCGGACGAGTCACTGCGCACCGACATCCACCTCGAGCGCTGCGAAACCCCGCGCCTGGCGGCCGAGTTCGTCGCCCGCCAGGCGCAGGCCCACCACCAGCAGACGACGCTCACCAGCCTGCGCGTGCTGTTGCGTCAACCCGCGCAGTCAGTGTTGATCGAACACGAGCTGCTGCGCCTGGCCGTGCCCTACGGTTCGGTGGGCTTCGCGCCCTACCTGGAGCGCCCCGAGACGCTGCTGGTGCGTGGCCTGTATGCCCACGCGCGCGGCGACTTCACCGGCTTCGAGGACGCCGCGCAGCGCGCACGGCTGCTGGACGCCCTGCTGATGTTCTCCGGCGCCAAGGTGGACAGCCTGGAGCTGCGGCACCTGGACAGCACCGCAGCGCAGCGCGCCGCCGTCGCCGAGGCCTCGGCACAGATGGACTCCACGCCGGCCTTCATCGACGCCCATGTGCTGCGCAGCGCCGACCCGGCCGCGCGGCGGCGGCTGGAAGCGGCACTGGGCATCCTGCGCGGCAACGACTTCGACGCCTTCGAGGCGTCCTTCCTGAAGGCGCTGGACCCGCTGAAGCTCGCCGCCCGCGTGTTCGTGCGCAAGGAAGACGCCGCCCAGGTGGCCGACAACGTCACGCAGCTGCACCGCCTTGCCGTGGCCGAGGACGCGGGCGTGGACGGCGCCTTCCGCATGTTCTCGGCGATGGACAAGACGCGCCGCGGCCTGCGCGCCGGCGAACGCGTGGTGCTGTCCAGCATCGAGGCGGCCAAAGGCCTGGAGTTCGACCATGTGCTCATCCCGCATCTGAACCGAGACGAGTTCGGCGAGCGCTCGACGGAGAACCGCAACCTGCTCTACGTCGCGATGACGCGCGCCAGGCGCCGCCTGACGATGACCTTCGACCCCGCACGACCCTCCCGCTTCCTGCAGGACGCAGCCCTGATCGACTGAACCCTGCCATGAAGCCTCCCGTCATCAACTTTTCCACGCTGCAGGCGGCGGTCGAGATCGCCGCGACGCTGGCCTTCGCGCTGTCGGGCCTGCTGGCCGGTGCACGCAAGCAGCTGGACGTCGTCGGCCTGTGCATCATTGCGGGGCTGTCCGCCTTTGGCGGTGGCACGCTGCGCGACGTGCTGCTGGACCGCCGGCCCTTCTTCTGGGTGGCGCATGCCGACTGGCTGTGGGCGCTGATGGGCCTGTCCTTTGCCGCCATGCTGTTCATGCGCGGTCGCCATCTGGCATTGACGGAGAAAGCCATCCAGTGGCCCGACGCGCTGGGCCTGGGCCTGTTCACGGCCAACGGCACGTTGATCGCGCTGGACCTGGGCCAGCCGCCCATCGTCGCCGTGCTCATGGGCGTCATCACGGCCACCTTCGGCGGCGTGCTGCGCGACATCGTCTGCAACGAGATCCCGGCGGCCTTCCACGACCACCGGCCCTATGCGCTGTGCAGCTTCGTCGGTGCCTGGGTGCTGGTGGCGGCCGTGCACGTGAACGCGCCGCAGTGGGTCGCCATCAGCGCAGCGGCCGCGACAGCGGTGCTGCTGCGCGGCCTGGCCTTGTGGACGGGTTGGACGCTGCCGGCCTGGCGCATCCGCTGACGGCTCAGCCGAGCTTCAGGCGCTCACGGGCCGCGAGGTACTCGCGCTTCAACCGAGCCACGAGCTGCGCCGTCGGCAGCACTTCACGCACCGCGCCGATGCCCTGGCCGCTGCCCCAGATGTCCTTCCAGGCCTTGGCCGCGCCGCCGCCGAAGTTCATCGCGCTGGGGTCGCTCTCAGGCAGCTTGTCCGGGTCCAGTCCGGCCGCGACGATGGAGCCGCGCAGGTAGTTGCCATGCACGCCGGTGAAGAGGTTGCTGTAGACGATGTCATCGCTGTTGCTGGCGACGATCATCTGCTTGTAGTCGTCGCTGGCGCGGGCCTCGTCGGTCGCGATGAAGGCCGAGCCGATGTAGCCGAAGTCGGCACCCATGGCCTGCGCGGCCAGCACGGCGTCGCCGCTGGCAATCGCACCCGACAGCGCCACCGGGCCGTCGAACCACTCGCGGATCTCCTGGATCAGCGCGAACGGGCTCTTCACGCCCGCATGGCCGCCAGCCCCCGCCGCCACGGCGATCAGGCCGTCAGCGCCCTTCTCGATGGCCTTGCGGGCGAACTTGTTGTTGATGATGTCGTGCAGCACGACGCCGCCCCACGCATGCACCGCGTTGTTCACGTCCTCGCGCGCGCCGAGCGACGTGATGATGATCGGCACCTTGTACTTGGCGCAGACCGCCATGTCGTGCTCCAGGCGCTCGTTGCTCTTGTGCACGATCTGGTTGATGGCGAACGGCGCTGCCGGCTTGTCCGGGTTGGCGCGGTTGTAGGCCGCCAGCGTTTCGGTGATCTCGGCCAGCCACTCGTCGAGCAACTCGGCGGGGCGGGCGTTCAGCGCCGGCATGGAACCGACGACGCCGGCCTTGCACTGCTCGATGACGAGCTTGGGGTTGCTGATGATGAACAGCGGCGAGCCGATGATGGGCAGCGGCAGGTTCTGCAGGATGGGAGGCAGGGCCACGGTGAACTCACTTAGTCAGTTGGGGTCGGAGCACGCGCGCTGCGCGTGGTCCAACCCGCAAGGTCATCAAAAGGCTTCGAGGGAAAGGGCGGTGACGCTGTCAGCGCCGTCGACGATGGCCGAGCGCAGTGACGCGGTGCGCGGCAGGATGTGCTCGGCATAGAAGCGCGCCGTCGCGATCTTGGCTTCCATGAACGGCTTGTCAGTCGCCAACGCGTCTTCGGCAGCCAGCAGCGCACGGGCGAGCTGCCAGCCGGCGACGAGGTTGCCCGCCAGCATCAGATAGGGCACCGAGCCCGCGTAGGCCGCGTTCGGGTTGGCCTTGGCCGAGCCGGCAATGAAATCGACGGCGGCAAGGTAGTCCTCGCGGGACGCACGCAGCGCCTTGCACACAGCGCGCGCAGCGGCGCTGTCGCGCCTGGCCAGCTCGCCCTCCGTCACCTCGACCTGCCCTGCCACGGCACGCGCCAGCTGGCCGCCGTCACGCGCCGTCTTGCGCCCGACCAGGTCGTTGGCCTGGATGGCCGTCGTGCCTTCGTAGATGGTCAGGATCTTGGCGTCGCGGTAGTACTGGGCCGCGCCGGTCTCCTCGATGAAGCCCATGCCGCCATGCACCTGCACGCCCAGGCTGGTGACCTCCAGGCTCATCTCGGTGCTGTAGCCCTTCACCAGCGGCACCATGAACTCGTAGAAGGCCTGGTTCTGATTGCGTGCGTCGGCGTCGGGGTGGTGGTGAGCCGCGTCGAACGCCGCCGCCGCCGTGCTCGCCATCGCACGGCAGCCCTCGGTCAGCGAGCGCATCGTCATCAACATGCGGCGCACGTCGGGGTGATGGATGATGGACGCCGGGCCGGGGGTGCTGCCATCCACCGGGCGCGACTGCACGCGGTCCTTGGCGTAGGCGACGGCCTTCTGATACGCGCGGTCGGCGATGCCGATGCCTTGCACGCCCACACCGTAGCGGGCCGCGTTCATCATGATGAACATGTAGTCCAGGCCGCGGTTCTCCTGGCCGATCAGCGTGCCGACGGCGCCACCATGGTCACCAAATTGGAGGACCGCTGTCGGGCTCGCC
>Ga0114942_1000520_pt1 | contig 10942 bp, 9 predicted proteins | sample LowerColdCreek_FD_88674 | JGI IMG/M metagenome (GOLD analysis project Ga0114942, IMG submission 88674) | Groundwater microbial communities from Cold Creek, Nevada to study Microbial Dark Matter (Phase II) - Lower Cold Creek | ecosystem: Environmental > Aquatic > Deep subsurface > Groundwater ... | reverse complement strand
TTACAATCTTGTGTGCATGAGGTTTGGAATATAGTGTGTGCAGCGATTGCGCGAATCATACGGATTGCCCAACAAATCCACAAGCGCGCAACCAGATGGTGATAGAATGCGCCCACGCAATAATCTTGTCGCACATCGGAAGGAATGATGACCGATAATTCCCCCACAATTGTCCACGCAATCGATACTACTGGCCCCGGTGGTGCGGAAACTGTTTTTCTCGATATCGCACAGCATCTGCAACTGACCAATTATGACAATCTTGCGATTATCAAAGGCCCTGGTTGGGTAGAAGAGCAATTAAAACAGCGCGCTATTCGCTACCATATTCTCAAGCCCCATGGTTTTTTCTCTATCCCCTATTATTGGCAGCTATACAAACTGCTCAAGCGAGAAAATACTGCATTAGTGCACGCCCATCTGCTCGGCTCAACCCTCACTTTTTCAATTCTTTGTTTGCTAATGCGCATACCGCTTATTGCAACCTTACATGGCCGAGTTGATATCAATCCCAATGAACGTTTTGTTGGCATCAAACAAAAAATTATGCGCATGGGCGTTGCCCGGTTAATTGCGGTTAGTCGCGATCTTGCAAACTATATTGAGCAGCGTGGGCTGTTTTCGGCCAATGATATTGACGTTATTTACAATGGAGTCGATCAGCAGCGTTATTTAATACCCACATCTGGAACTTTGCGTGCGCAGCTCAATATACCGGAAGATGCGCCCCTCATTGGCAGCTTGGGTAATATTAGGCCTGCAAAAAATTACGAGATGTTAATTGATGCAGTTGCACTGCTGAAAAATCCGCACGCACATTTTATTATTGCAGGTCATCAAAAAGAAAAATTAATGGAAAAGCTTGATGCACAAATGCGCGCTTTGGGTGTTCATCAACAAATCCATTTTATTGGCTTTTATGACAACACACCGGAATTTCTCAAGCAAATAGATTTGTTTGTCCTTTCATCAAGCTCAGAAGGTTTTTCAATCGCCACTATTGAGGCAATGGCAGCGGGTTTACCAGTAATTGCTACCCGCTGCGGTGGGCCAGAAGAAATCTTGCAACATGGCAGTACCGGTTATCTTGTGTCTGTACATGCACCGCAAGAGCTCGCGAATGCAATCAAAAATTTGTTAGACAATCCGGAAGAGGCAAAACGTTTAGCTTCAGCAGGATATGACCATATGCGCAATACCTTTTCGTTAACAGTAATGTTGCAGGGCTATAAAAAACATTACATTAAATTGATGAGTGATGCGGAATAGTATGAAGGGGCATGTGGTTGTTCAATCAGGTAGTCACAAAAAGGGTTAAGCGAGTGTCATTATCAGAAGCAATCAAAAACCGTTATGGCTCAAAACGAGGTTTTCTTCGTTATATGCGGTATGAATTACTCCAGCTATTAGGCTTTTATCGCGCGTTAACAAAAATTGACTTTACCCAAGTAAGGAGATTGGTTTTTGTGTGCCAAGGTAATATTTGTCGTAGTCCATTGGCAGAAGTTATTGCACGCAAAAAAAACATTCCCAGTTTATCTTTCGGGTTGGATACACGCGGTAATGATCCCGCAGATCCGCGCGCTATTGCTTGGGCATTATCCAATGGTTATGACCTAAGCCAGCACATCACAATGCGAGTAGATCAGTACCAACCGCAAGCAGGGGATTTATTGGTGGGCATGGAGCCTAGGCATATTAATGATTTGGTGCGGCGGTTTGCTCAAGCTCCAGTGCAGATTACCTTGGCTGGCTTATGGTTGCCCATGCCATTGACCTATCTGCATGACCCTTATAACACCGATGCCCAGTATTTTGATCGGTGTGAAAAATTAGTCATGGCAGCGGTGTTTCAACTGGAAAAAAAATTGAACTAGGGTGGTGGGAGTAATCTTTGTGGAAGCACCAAAAATAATAGATGATTTCTATGTGTTCAAAGCCAGAGCAATGTGGTCCTATTTTAAAGGCCAGCATTTTTCATTCTGGATGATGTGTTGCTATCTTTTTTTTGAATTTGTACGGCCTCAGGCAATTTTCCCTGCAATGGATTTTTTGCCTTGGGCGCAGCTATTTATATTAGGGGCTCTCGTTGGTGCTTTCATGGATCCAACGGTGCGTCATGTACAATCCAGTGCTAATGTGTATGTCATCGCCTTTTCACTTCTAATCATCATTTCAATTTTTACCGCATATAACCCTGTCGTCGCAAAAAATAAATTCATGGATTTTTTTAGTTGGGTCATCATCTATTTTGTAATCGTAAGAATTATAAATACAAAAGAGCGTTTTTATATTTTTTTGCTAATTTTTTTATTCGCGGCAGGAAAGATTGCCATCGGTACGTCAAAATCCTGGGCATTTAGAGGGTTTAGTTTTAGTGGTTGGGGGCTTTCAGGGCCGAAAGGTTTTTTTCAAAACTCGGGTGAATTGGCTATTTTAATGGTTATGTTGTTCCCGCTGGCTTTTTATCTATATCAGCATTTAAAGACCAAGGCAGCTCTTTGGGAGAGGTTAATTTTAATCGCTTTTTGGGTCTGTCCTATTCTTACGGTGCTAGGCGCAAGCAGCAGGGGGGCTCAAATTGCACTTGCTGTTGTTATGGTCATTATGTTCCGCAAAAGTATACTTAAAATTAAACCCCTTATAGGTGTGGTGATACTTGTCGTTGGATTGATTTACCTTTTACCCGAAGAGCAAAAGGAGCGATTTAGAAACACTGGTGATGACAAAACCTCTCAGCAGCGATTGTTGTATTGGGAAAATGGCTGGGAAATGATGCTGGATCACCCTTTAACAGGGGTGGGGTTTTTTAATTTTATCCCTTACTTTAATCATTACTATTCTGGAGATGTATTGTATAAAGATAAAGGTGCTGAATTACCACATAATATTTTTATTCAAGTAGGTACAGATGCAGGGTTCCCGGCATTGTTGTTTTTTATCCTGATAATTATTTATTGCCTTCGAGCTACTTATAAAGTAAGCAGAGCTGCTACAAATAGTATGCTGGAAAAATCAATTGCTGCTGGATTGGGCATGGGGATTTTTGGATATGTCATTGCAGGCCAATTCGTTACCGTTGCTTATTATCCTTTTCTCTGGATTCATTTGGCTTGTATAGTGTCGCTTACAAATAGTTTCCGAGTGAAGGAGCGCATAAATGAAATATAAGTTAATGTCATTTCTAAATGACTACTGGTATCGATATGGCCGTCCAGTTATAGCAGTTTTAATGTATGTTTTAGCTGTAGTGTTATGGCTGTTGAATGCAAGAGGTAAAGCAAGAAATTTTTGTTGCGCGTCGATACGTTACGGAATAAGTTCATCTTCTGCAGGATTGCTACAAAAAATTCTATTATCTGTGCCATTTACTAAAGATGATACGACGGAAGATGTATCGCTGACAGAGGCGGCAGGAAGAACAATTGTAATTAAATGGCCTGAGTTTCAGGATTATAGTTGTGTAGGCAAGGGCATCATAATTATTACATTTACACGCACTTTTTCCTTTTATTTAAGAAATATAAATTTGGAAGAATTGGAGAAATATTTCCATATAGTCCTTGAACCAAGTTGGTCTGGCTATGCTGATCCCGACATTCTTGCATTTATGGGGAGGGTGAAAAAGGTAATTGTTCAGTCCTCTGAGGTGCAAGATCGAGCTTTGTTGAATTGCTTTCCTGAAACCTTTATCGCGGCTAGCTTTGGAGCTAGCGATTGGGTCGATACAACAAGATTTTCGCCTATTGTCACAGATAAAAAATATGACTCCATATATATTGCCAATACAAACCCAATCAAGCGGGTAAAACGATATTTGAATGCTATTAAAAATTTAGTAGATTCAGGAGCGCGAGATTATAAGGGATGTCTAGTGTGTGCTTCATGGGGGGGCGCTGAAAAGCTAATTGCTGAGATGGTTAAAAGTTTTAACCTTAATGATAATATTGTCTTGAGATTTGATTTGTCTACTACTCAGGTAATAGAGGCTTTGAGCCAAAGCAAGGTTAATATTTTACTTTCCTATAAAGAGGGGAGTAACAGAAGCTTGTTTGAGTCTATGTTTTGCGGAACGCCTGTTATTTGCATTTATGAAAATGTGGGAGTTAATAAAGCATATATAAATGAATACACAGGCCTTCTTATTTTAGATGGATTGCTTGAGCGCTCATTGATTTGGATGGGTGAACACTATACTAAGTTTGATCCAAGGTCGTGGGCATTTGAAAATATTTCCCCTGTCAAGACAACCGAGAAGCTTAAGAAAATTATTGCTTCATCTTGCTTGGATGGTGGTGTTTTATCTAACAGAAAAGATGCCTTGGTAAAGGTAAATAATCCAGAGGTATCCTACTTTAACTTTCCGCACCTGAAAGCCAATATGTTTTCAACCCCACTGTTAGAAGTTTTCATGCAGCGGGATTTAGATTTCCCTCATTGTATAGAAAGTTTAAGCCATGGTTTTTTCGCTGAAATTTCACAGTGAAAATTTCTAAATTAAGCATAGATCGTCAGAGGTAAAATGAAAGGTTCAGCAATCTGGATTACTTGGGAAAATCAAATCCGTAATATCAGTATGAGCAATAGATTGGGCGCTCTATATTGCCCTATAGTTTATAAAGGCAATTTTTTCATTAGATATTTGTTTTGTTCATGCAAGACAGTCTATTTCCTTTTTTTAAATAGAGGTGGTTATGTTTTTGTGCAAAACCCTTCAATTGTGCTTGCATTTATTGGTGTTATTTTTCGCCCGTTTTTTAAATACACTTTGATTGTAGATGCTCATAATTCAGGTGTTTTTCCTGCGCGGAAATTACAAGGTATTTCAAACTTCATAAATAGAAATGCGAGTTTTGTGATAGTGACTAATGAGGGGCTTGGCAGGTTTATAAAATCGGTAGGCGGAAACCCTATAATTCTCCCGGACCCATTACCTGAGATCACTATCGACCCGAATATCAAAAGTGTGTTTGATGCTATTCCTGCAGATTCGACTGCAGTGATGGTTATATGCTCATGGGCTTCCGATGAGCCCTATCTTGAAATACTATCAGCAGCGGAAAAATTACCAAATGTTAGATTTTATATCACAGGGAATAGCAAAGGACGTGAATCCAGGTATTCAAAAGCTATTCCGTCTAATGTTGTCCTAACTGGCTATATACCTACCAATGATTATCATGTGTTGTTAATGAATTGTTCCCTCATATTGGATTTAACAACCAGAGAGGACTGTTTGGTCTGTGGAGCTTATGAAGCGATCTCCGTTGGGAAGCCATTAATTTTGTCGGCAACTCAAGCATTAAAGTCTTATTTTGGTGATGAGGCGCTTTTTGTACAAAATGAATCAAACTCGATAACCCAGGGTGTTTCTGACATACTTTCTTCATATGAAAAGCATGCGCAACTTGCCAAAACCGGGTCGCAACGCATAGAAGCACGATGGCAATTGCTATTGGATCAGTTCAAAAGAGCGGTATATGGCGAGCAAGGATAATATAAGCAAACCTCACAATAAGTCAGTTTCATATTTCATTTTGGCTTGTTGTGACGAGCAATAGTTTTGATTGTGGGTGCGGCTCGCCTATTGAGCACCAAATGGAATTAGTTATGGAAATTTTGATGTAATTAGTTTCCTTATAATAATCAATTTGTCCTGCGATCTACAAAAAACCTAATACAATTGTATAGCAAGGTTCATCCTTAATTAAATTCTAGCGCCCCTTAGGTGTTCTTATGAAAAGGTTCAGTAATTTTTTTGCGCTTCTTTTGTTTATGGTGCCGCTATTTGCGTTAGCACAAACCACCATGTTCCCGCTTCCGGCAGATAATTTCATAAAAGCTAAAATGCCCATGCACTTGGTTTATCCTCGGCCTGATTCAGAAACGCAAGCACATTCTCGGCATAGGTGGGCGCATCCGGGCATGGAGTATCAAATTCCAATTGGTGTTCAGGGCGGGGCCTGGCCATTTAAGTACGAAATTACGCAAGGGCCTGTTGGAGCACATATTGGCTCACTTCATGGTGAGGATAATTATGGTGTGATTACTTGGTCTCCTGCCATGAGTTCAGGTGTAGCCGAGTTTAAGGTAAAAGTCACAGATCAAGAATTGAATGTTGTTGAAGCTATCTGGAGGGTCAATGTAGATCCTTCAATGTTCATCTTCATTAAAGCCGGGGCCTCCGGGAACAAATCAGGAACAATTACGGAGCCGCTTAGCAGCTTTGATGACTGGTACAAAGCCAGCCAAACGGATGCCACCTATAGGAATAAAATTGCAGTATTTCGTGGAGGGCGGTACCAAGTAATGGGTGCTGAGGTGGATAACTATAATGTTCGGTTGACTGAAGGAGCAAAAACACCAAGTCTTATTGGGTTTCCCGGCGAGGCTCCAATATTTGATTGCAGCAGAACGAAATTTTTTACAGATAGCAATAAATTGCACGACCTTTTTGTTGCAGGAATCACTTGGGATAATGCTCGTCAGGATATAGCTAACGCGCATTATTGGTGGGCTGTAGGTGATGTAACTCGCGCGACCTGGTGGCGTAATACATTTCAAAATATCGGGCCAGGTCAAGTTGGCACAGATAATACAGGTCCAGTTTTTATTGCTACTAGCACCATGACTAAGGAGAATATTCTCTACAAGGAAAATGCTCACATTAATGTTCAAAATATGGGGTTTAACGGGACGTATTTTACGCTCTACAAAACCAAATATACTTTAATAGAACAAAACACCGCTAAAAATAGTAAGACAGGAATTGGTTTGCATGCAAAAGGCACCGTAGCATTCATCACTATTCGTGCAAACAATCTATCAGAGAATGTAGATGGAACGCAGATCGGTGTTGGTTATGGTGCTGAGGCCGGTAATGAACCTCCAAGCGACCATGAAGTGTGTTGGAATTATGTGAAATTAACTGCAGGCAGTTCGTCAACATCTTTTATCTGGTCTAACAGTAATTACTATGCCGGAAGGACCTACAACTCATATATATATAGAAATACGTTTGAAAATGGTTCCGCGTGGGTTAGGTTCCCCGGGCGTGAGCTATTCAAGGTTGATGCTAATGTCGTTATTACTAACAACGTGAGGCGCTGGGAGCCAGCATCGATGACGGTACAAAAAGATAATGTAGTTGATGGAATTAATTCAGGGCTTTTGACGACAGGAAAGGTTGAAGGTCTGCTATACGGTAAGGTAGGGGCTGATGTTGCAGTAAAGCCAGCACCTGCTGCGCCAATCAATCCAAAAATTAACAATTAGTTAAGTGCTGACCAATACCCTTTTTTAAAGGGTATTGGTTTTTGGTGATTATTGGAGTTAACTTTGGAATTTATTCGTTCGTGTTAGTTGAGTAGTTTCTTACAGGTTCCGCGCTATTACTTAATTGTCTTCAGTCTCTGAGTTTTTCCAATGGGTTCCCCCTGCAGCTTTTATATCTTCAAAATAACCTTCGTATTTACATAACAGTATCGTTCTGAAGCCAGCTATAACTCGTCTTGACCAAAGGGGTTTGCTGTGAAGTTTGCGTAATACTTTGACACGTACACCATTAGCGCTATAGGTTTTGGCGGTATATTTTGTTCCAACTGGCATTCCTATAACTTCTGCAACAGCGCGGGCAAGCCCACCTGGGCCTGTAATATCATAGAGCAGTGATGGATTGTGTTTAATGGTTTCATATTGCTGCTCGTCGAGCAATGTTGATTTAATGTTGTTTAAGATTCTTTCTAAAACAGGGTGCTTGGGCGTTGAGCATATAAAAGCATTAAATAGTTTTGTCCTGTTGGCATCGTAGCTCACAATAAATTGATCGTTCTCTTGTATTAGCTTCCCGATAGGATGTTTGCATACTGTATCTATATCGGCATAAATCCCTCCAAAGTGATAGAGCGCGCAGTAGCGCCAAATATCTGCCCTGAATGCCCCCGGCGGAATTCTCCTATAGCATTCAAGGAGTTCTTGATCAAAATCTTCAATCATTTGCGCGCAGGCTGAATCAACTAAAAAGTTGTAATCGCAATCTGGATTTTTGTGTGACCATGACGCCGATGCATTGTGCATTCTTACAGGAACCACATCAGTTTTAAATGTTTGCCAAACTATCCGGGCAATTGGGCGATCTGATGCAGACTTGGATGAGCGTATGAATTTTTGTATGGTTTGATTTGTCATTATTATTGGCTCATATATGGAGAGAAGCAGTAAGGCATAATAAAAGTAAGTATTTTTTGTGAGTTAATAGCCGCTGAGGTGCAGCAGTTATAAAAGTAACGAAGAGTTGGTATTATGCCTGTCAATTTGTTCTTCTGTATTACGACAATCGCAATATTAATCAGAAAAAGGATGTATTTATATTATGTTTATTTCCGACTCACTCATCTTTGTAGAGCTGCATAAAACAGCTGGCTCGCATATTGGCCGCTGCCTAAATAAAATTTTAGATGGGGCTCAAGTGGGTAAGCATAATATGGTTCCTGTCGAACTTCATGATCGGTTTATTTTAGGCTCTATTAGAAATCCATGGGATTGGTATGTGTCGTTATGGGGATATGGGTGTGACAAAAAAGGTAGTGTCTATAGTCAAACTACACGCCGCTATGATTTTAATTACTACTGGCGACAGCTGAATAAGGAGATGGGGAGAAAGTGGTTAAATCCGGCGCAGTACACACGTCAACTGCTAGCGGATACGTGTAAGCCCGTACAGCAGTGGAAAGAAGTTTATGCTGATAGCAGCAATCCGGAATTGTTTCGTCAATGGCTCAAGCTGGTTCTGAGTGCAGAGCGCCGGTTTGATTTAGGTGAGGGTTATGGGTTTTCCCCAATATCTCAGCACAGTGGTTTATTAACCTATCGCTATTGCAAGCTGTTTACCCGTTTAGGCGCTGACCTCTACCGCTTGCCAGAGTTGGCCAACCAATCCAATTTAGCCAATGTGTGGGATACCTATTCAATTACCAATTTCATTGTAAAGAGTGAAAATCTTGAGGCGGACTTGCTCAAAGCGTTTGCTTGCGCAAATATTCCATTATCTGAAGAGCAGAAGCAGTTCATACTGCAAGGAAAAAACGAGAAGACCAATACGTCATCGCGTAAAAGTGTGGAGTTCTATTATGATTCAGAAACGATCCAGTTGATCGCCGAAAAAGAAAAACTAATCATCTTGCAGTACAATTACTCGCCACCCCAGCTGGTTTGACCCAGTTTACTTTTCGTTTAAATTTTTAAGGGTCTACAATGGATTTTAAAATGGTTTAAGTGCGTGCAGACTTTTAATGCGATTTTGCTCAGGCTTTCTCCGCGGATTTAAAGGATAAATTTCCCTCTTCAATATTTAATAAAATTACAAGCGACTTGGCAATTCTCACGTACTTAGGTCAGTTTTAGCGCTGATATCAATTGAGTGTGAGTCATGGCGAGCGAATATTTTTCACTCACAATCCTTGCGCCGTTTTCCCCCAGTGATTTCGCCAGGTTGACGTCGCTTAATAAAGTAATAATTTTTTCTGCGCAGGCATCTACATCATTTTCGGGGTAAATTAATCCGTTAATGTTATCTGTGGTTGCTTCACAAACTGATGGGTTGTCGGAAAGCACTACTGGCAAGCCTGCCCGCATATATTCCAGTATCGACAATGAATAGCCCACCTCACCACGGCTTGGATGAAACGCAATGTTGCATGCCGGTAGAAGTTGAGGAATGTTATTTACACGACCTAAAAAGCTTACGTTTGAATTGATGTTAAGTGAGCGGGCCATTTTTTCTAACACATCAAGGTCTGGCCCGTCGCCGCAAAAAATGAAGTGAAGGTTATGGATGCTGCGCTGATGTACTAGCCGTGCAATGACTTTTAATGCGAAATCGAGACCTTTATAAATATTTGCTCTGCCTGTGCTAACAATGAGTAGAGTATCAGGCGACAGGTGAAGCTGTTGATGCAAATTGATTGGTGTAATAACGGTTTTTGTTTCTGGCAGTCCGTTGGGGGCAGCAAAACATTTATATGCAGGCAGACAATTAATTTCAATAAGACGATTTTTTACATATTCAGTCGCACCTATTGCAATATCGGCATTGAGAAGTGGGATGCGTGAGCGCAATTTTTTTAGCAATAAGCGGAATCCGTGCGGTCGCGAGCGTACCCCTGGGGTGTGGTCATGCACAACTATTTTTTTTACACCCCATAGTTTAAAAAATAAATAGCTCCAATGGTTGGTGGGGCGATCGCTAAAATAAATAACTTTTATGTTGTGCTTTTTTATAAATTCCTTGTGGCGAAGCAAATCCTTGAATGAATCAATGCGAAAGTCGAAACTAACCTTTTCTATTGCTGAGGTTGCTATGGGTTCTGGTAGGGAGGATATGCTGGGGTAAGCAATAAGTGAGTTATATTCTTCTTTAAAGGTTGTGTGAATTGCTATCCAAAAGCTTTCCATAAGCCACCAGGCATAACCAACGTTTGAATCCCAGTTGGCAACACAAAGTATCGCAGGTTTTTTATTGGGCACGGACAAATTTCCCACCTTCAATTCGCATCCTGTTCAGGCTGTCAAATTGGTAGCCAAAATTGACTATGTCTGTTTTGTAAAGTTCAGCCACTTTTTGTTTGGCTGCAGCCGAATAGACGGTGGTGTAACCTTCTCGCTGTGAGGCATTGGTATGTTTTAGTGCTGTTTTGTTCAAGTTTAAACGTGCGTTAATAATATTAAAATCTTGCTCTATTGTTTCAAAATACCCTAAATAATCGATGATGGGTTGTTCCCATGCATTGCATATAAAATTTGATTGTGGCCATAAATGAATGTGCGCGGATAAGCGTTCATGACTGAGCCAATTGATAACAAATTCATCAAATGAATGAATATCGCCAAGGTTATCTTGCGCCCATTGTGCATCCTGCTCATTCCAGCCGCCGCCCTTTAAATA
>Ga0114942_1000519_pt1 | contig 10943 bp, 15 predicted proteins | sample LowerColdCreek_FD_88674 | JGI IMG/M metagenome (GOLD analysis project Ga0114942, IMG submission 88674) | Groundwater microbial communities from Cold Creek, Nevada to study Microbial Dark Matter (Phase II) - Lower Cold Creek | ecosystem: Environmental > Aquatic > Deep subsurface > Groundwater ... | reverse complement strand
TCGACCGCCTGCCTGCGCTGGCTTTCGGCGACGTCGAGCACCTCCAGGTCGGCGACGTCGTGCTCGCGATCGGCAACCCCTTCAACGTCGGCCAGACGGTCACCTCGGGCATCGTCTCGGCGCTGGGCCGCAACCAGCTCGGCATCAACGCCTTCGAAAACTTCATCCAGACCGATGCGGCCATCAACCCCGGCAACTCGGGCGGCGCGCTGGTGGACGCCGATGGCCGGCTGGTGGGCATCAACACGGCCATCTTCTCGCGCAGCGGCGGCTCGCTGGGCATCGGCTTCGCCATTCCCGTCGATGTGGCCCGCCAGGTGGCCTCGGCCATCCTGAAGGACGGCGCCGTCGCCCGCGGCTACATCGGCGTGGAGCCTCGCGAGCTGACGCCGGAGCTGGCCGAGGCGCTGAATGTGGGTGACGTGAAGGGCGTGCTGATCCGAAGCGTCTACAACGACGCACCGGCGGCCAAGGCGGGCATCAAGCCCGGTGACGTGCTGACCCGCGTCGGCGAGCAGGCGATCACCTCGCCGGCCGAGCTCCTCGCCACCGTCGCGGCGCTCAGGCCGCGCAGTCAGGTCGAAGTGGTCGTGCAGCGCGGCAGCAAGGCGATGAGCTTCTCGCTGGCGGTGGGCCTGCGCCCCCCGCCCGAGCAACGTCAGCGGGCTTCGGAGGAGGACTGACTCTCGGCGTCTTCCGGCGCCTGGGTGTGCTTGACGAAGTACTTCGCCGCGAACAGGCCGACCTCGTAGAGGAGGCACATCGGGATCGCCAGCGCGAGCTGCGAGACGATGTCGGGCGGCGTGATGATGGCGGCGATGACGAAGGCCAGGACGATGAAGTAGCCGCGCCATTCGCGCAGCTTCTCGACCGACACGATGCCCATGCGTGCCAGCACGACAACGACGACCGGCACCTCGAAGGCCGCGCCAAAGGCGATGAACATGTTCATGACGAAGCCGAGGTAGGCCTCGATGTCCGGCGCCGCGGTGATGCTCTTGGGCGCAAAGCCTTGGATGAACGCAAAGACCTGGCCGAAGACGAAGAAGTAGCAGAACGCCACGCCGCCAAAGAACAGCAGCGTGCTCGACAGCACCAGCGGCATCACCAATCGCTTCTCGTGCGAGTACAGGCCCGGCGCGATGAAGGCCCAGGCCTGGTACAGCACGATGGGCAATGCCAGCATGAAGCCGGCCAGCATCGTGATCTTGATCGGCACGAAGAAGGGCGCGATGACGTTCGTCGCGATCATCTTCGTGCCCTCGGGCAGGTTGGCCACCAGCGGCGCGGCGAGCCAGTCGTAGAGCTGACCGGGGCCGGGGTAGAAGCACAGCGCGCCGAAGCAGACGGCGATGGCGATGACGGCGCGCAACAGCCGGTCGCGCAGTTCCATCAGGTGGGCGACGAAGGGCTGTTCGGTACCGGCCAGTTCGTCGTGGTCGGGTTTCTGGAAGGAACTCATCAACGGATACCGGGTGGCCTGAAGCGCGCCACGCGGGCGGCGCCGGACTGCGTATGGCGGCGCACGCCGGCCTTTTGCTTGAACCACATCGGCGTGGAACCGCGCTTGAGTCGCCAGTTCTTCTTCGGGTGGCGGTACTCGGGCGGCGGCGGGGCGATGCTCTGGTACGCGTCGCCGCCATCGCTGGTGACGTCCTGCCAGGTCTGGTTCAGCGCGTTGGTGGCGCTGTCCACTTCCTGGCGCACGCTCTGCTCGACGTCACTGACCGCCGACTGGAACTGGGACTTCATCTTCTGAAGCTCTTCCAGTTCGATGGAGCGGTTGACCTCCGCCTTCACGTCGGCCACGTAACGCTGCGCCTTGCCCAGCAGGGCGCCGACCGTGCGGGCGACGCGCGGGAGCTTCTCGGGGCCGATGACGATCAGCGCGACCGCGCCGATCAGCGCGATCTTGTCAAAACCGAAGTCCAACACTTAGGACTTGGTCTTGGCGTCGACGTCCACGGTGTTGGGGTCGTTGACCTTGCCGGCCGTGACCTGCTGCGGCGGCACGGCGGCCGTCTCGCTGGTGGTGCCGTCCTTCACGCCGTCCTTGAAGCCCTTGACGGCGGCGCCGAGATCAGAGCCGACATTGCGCAGCTTCTTGGTGCCGAAGATGGCGATTACGACGACGAGGACGATCAGCCAGTGCCAAATACTGAATGAACCCATGATGCTTACTCCTTGTGGACTGGCTCAAATTCTAGGTGAGGGCTAGCCCTAGCCCTTCAACCAGGGTCTAGGGCCGCCCATCACATGCAAATGGAGGTGATGCACCTCCTGGCCGCCATCCTGCCCGGTATTGATGACATGACGAAAACCATTGGTGACGCCCAGCTCTTTCATCAGCTTCGGCCCGAGGGTCACCATGTGGCCCAGCAGCTGACTTTCAGCCGGCGTCACTTCGGCCATGGAGGCGATGTGGCGCTTGGGGATGATGAGGATATGGACAGGCGCCCAGGGATGGATGTCGTGGAAGGCAAAGACTTGTTCGTCTTCGTAAACCTTCCTGCTCGGGATCTGGCCGGCGACGATCTTGCAGAAGATGCAGTTCGGATCAGCGCTCATCACTTGTTTCCTCGTTGGGCGAATTCCGTCAGGCCGGACAGGCCCTCGCGCCGGGCCAGCTCGTTCAACACGTCCTCGGGCTTCAGGCCGAAATGGGCCAGCGCGACCATGCTGTGGAACCACAGGTCGGCGACCTCGTACACCACCTTCTGCGGGTCGCCGTCCTTGGCCGCCATGACGGTCTCGGTGGCTTCCTCACCGACCTTCTTCAGGATGGCGTCCAGGCCTTTGTCGAAGAGCTTGGCGACGTAGCTGGTGCCTGGGTCGGCCCCCTTGCGGCTGTCGATGACCGCGCCGAGGCGGCGGAGGATGTCGTCACTCATAGATCTTGCTCGGGTCTTTCAACACCGGCTCGGTGGTGCCCCAGACGCCGTTCTCCAGCTTCTGGAAAAAGCAGCTGTGGCGCCCGGTATGGCAGGCGATGCCCGGCTCATGGCCCAACTGCGTGATGGTCAGCAGCACGACGTCGTTGTCGCAGTCCATGCGGATGGCATGCACCTGCTGGAAGTGGCCGCTCTCCTCGCCCTTGTGCCAGAGCTTGCTGCGCGAGCGGCTCCAGTACACGGCCTGGCCGCGCTCGGCGGTGAGCGCCAGTGCCTCACGGTTCATCCACGCGAACATCAGCACGTCGCCCGTGCCCTGCTCCTGGGCGATGACGGGCACCAGGCCCTTGTCGTCCCACTTCACTTCGTCCAACCAACTGCTGCTCATCATTTCAGTCTAGGTGAGTGGGGCCGACATGGCCGCGCTCTTCGGCAAACCAGTTCAAGACCGGGATGGTGCCGGGCAGCACGGGCCTGACCTGCACCGGCAGGCTGGCCCATGCCATCTGCTGGCCTTCGAGCATCTGGAACTCGCCGGTCCAGTCGAACACCTTGCAGAAGTTCAGCCGCACGCGGGCGTGGGGATAGTCCATGACCAGAACCTGCCAAGGGTGAGCGGCGCCAATGGCGATGCCGAGCTCCTCGCGCAGTTCGCGGGCCAGGGCCTGCTCGATGCTCTCGCCCGCTTCGACCTTGCCGCCTGGGAACTCCCAGTAGCCGGCGTAGACCTTGCCTGCGGGCCGCGAGGTCAGCAGGAACTGGCCGTCCGGGGCGACCAGCACGCCGACTGCGACCTCGGTGATTTCTCTCTCGCTCATTCGCCCCGCCCCGCCATGTCCCGGGCGAACTGGTAGGCCACGCGGCCCGAGCGCGAGCCGCGCTCCAGCGCCCACACCAGCGACGGCTGGCGAGCCGACTCGATGGCTGCTTCGCTCAGCCCAAAGTGGCGCAGCCACTGCGCCACGATGGCCAGGTACTCGTCCTGGCTGAAGGGGTAGAAGCTGATCCACAGACCGAAGCGCTCGGACAGCGAAATCTTCTCCTCCACCGCCTCGCCGGGGTGGATCTCGCCATGCGCGCCTCGCGTGCCGCCCAGGTTGTCCACCATCTTTTCGGGCAGCAGGTGCCGGCGGTTGCTGGTGGCGTAGATCAGCACGTTGTCGCTGGCGGCGGCCACGGAGCCGTCGAGCACGCTCTTCAGCGCCTTGTAGCTGGCCTCGCCTTCGTCAAAGCTGAGGTCGTCGCAGAAAACGACGAAGCGCTCCGGTCGGGCTGTGACCTGTTCGACGAGGTCGGGCAGGTCCACGAGGTCGGCCTTGTCCACCTCGATCAGGCGCAGACCCTGGCCCGAAAACTCATTCAACACGGCCTTGATGAGGGAGCTCTTGCCCGTGCCCTTGGCGCCCGTCAGCAGCACGTTGTTGGCCGGCCGGCCAGCGACGAACTGGGCGGTGTTGCGCAGCAACTTCTCCTTCTGCGGCTCCACTTCCTTCAGGTCGGACAGTGCGATTCGGCTGACCGCGCGCACGGGCTCCAGCACCAGCGCACCGTGGCGTCGGCGCGCCCGGAAGGCGGTGGACGCGGCCCAGTCGGGCGGCGTCGCGGCATGGGGCAGCACCGCTTCGAGACGGGTCAGCAGACCCTCGGCGCGGTTGAGGAAGGTTTCCAGAGCGGCAGACATCGCCGCAGTTTAGGCGGCCGGCCTCAGCCGATGCTCTTCAACGAGGCTTCCAGTTGCTCCGTCGGCAGCCGCTTGAAGCCCGAGCGCGCATAGCGCTGCAGCCGGCCGATGATGAAGCTCACCCACACCGACGCCTGCGCATTGGCCTGCACGGTCGGCGTCAGCGAGCCCTGCGTCTCGGCCGCCGTGCGCAAGACCTGGCGCAGTGAGGACTCGATGCGGTCGAAGAACTGGTTGATGCGTGCCGTCAGCCGCTCGTTCTCGTAGACCAGCGCGTCGCCCACCATGACGCGCGTCATGCCGGGGTTCTTCTCGCCGAACTGCAGGATGACGCTGGCGATGCGAGCTGCGGCGCCCGGCGGCGGCAGCGGGTGGGGTGCGTCGACGACCTGGTGGACGAGCCCGAAGACGCTGTGCTCGATGAAGTCGATGAGCGCCTCGAACATCTGCGCCTTGCTGGCGAAGTGGCGGTACAGCGCCGCCTCGCTCACATCCAGCTTGGCGGCGAGTGCGGCCGTCGTGATGCGGTCGGCGCCGGGCTGCTCCAGCATGCCGGCCAGCACCTGCAGGATCTGCGTGCGGCGCTCGCCGGGCTTGGGGCGCTTCTTGGGGGTGGGGGCAGCGGCGGCAGGCTGTTCAGCATCCATGCCGCAGATGTTAGGGCCTGCAAACACGGCAGCAACGTGCCGCGTTGCCGGTGTTTGCAGTCCCTAGTCGCGCAGCCAGCCCAGGCGACGTGCTTCGTAGATCGCTTCCACCTTCGAGCGCACATGCAGCTTGCGGTAGACGCGCTTCACGTAGGTCATGACGGTGTGCGGCGAGACCTGCATGAACTGCGCAATCTCGTCGAAGGTGAAGCCCTTGGCGGCCAGGTGCAGCACGCGCGACTCCTGCTCGGACAGCGCGACGATCTCCTCGTCGGCCAGCGTGGCAGCCATGGCCTCAGGCGACGGCCCGGTGGACGCCTGGGCGCCAGGCGCCAGGCGCACCAGCAACCGACGCGCAATGATGGGGCTGATCGGGCTGCCGCCAGCGCGCAAGGACCGCAGCTGGCCGGGCAGGTCCAGCGCCAGGCTGTCCTTGAGCAGGTAGCCGGTGGCGCCGGCCTCGATGCTGGCCACCACATGCTGCTCGTCGCCGAACACCGAGATGACCATGACCTCGCACTGCGGCCGCGTCTGCGCGGCGTGGCGGATCAGCTCGATGCCGCTGCCGCCGGGCAGGTCCAGGTCGACAAGCAGCACATCCGGCTGCAACTGGTCGAACATGCGCCGACCCTGCGGCAGGTCGGGCGCGATGCCGAGCAGCTCGATGTCGGGCACGCTGCCCAGCGCGTGAGTGAAGGCCTCGCGGAAGCGGGCCTGGTCTTCGACGATGAGAACCGAGAACGGAGTCATTGATTCTTCTGATTCTTCAATGGCGCGAAGCCGGTATTGTCGGGCCAGGAACAGCCATTGCCACGCCGGTCCCGCTTCAGAACTTGGGGGCTCGTGCCAGTGCCGCGAGCGAACGCACGCGGCGCGTCACGTAGGCCGGCCGGCGATGCAGCCGCGCTGCGCCCGCCCGGCGCAGCCAGCGCTGCATCCAGACCGTCTGCAAGCCCAGGCCGCGCGCGGCCTTCTGGTGGATCAGCGTGTCCTCCACCAGCACGCAGCGCCGCGCCGGCACGCGCAGCTTGGCCAGCACGATGCGGAACATGCGCGTGTCCGGCTTGGGCCGCGACTGGCCGAAGCAGGCCATGTCCTCGATGCAGATCAGCGCCTCGAAGACATCGCGCACGCCCAGCACCGCCAGCACGCGCTCGGCGTAGGCACGCGGCGCATTCGTCATCAGGAACTTGCGGCCCGGCAGCCGGCGCAGCGCGGCCAGGTCGTGGGCATGGCCGTGCAGCTCGGCCTCCAGACCGGGCAGCAGATGCGTCTCGTGCAGGAAGTGCGCAGCCTTGACGCCGTGGTGGCGCTGCAGCCCGGTCAGCGTGGCGCCGTAGCGGGCGAAGTAGCCGTGGCGCAGCGCAACGGCGGCGTCGGTGGCCAGGCCGAGGTGGGTCTCGATGTAGGCCGTCATCGACGCGTTCAGCAGCGGAAACGCCCGATGCGAGGCGTTGTGCAGCGTGTCGTCGAGGTCGAAGAACCAGACAGGGGCGCGTGTACTCACGTCAGCGGGAACTGATCATCGTGCCGTAGGCCTGGTCCGTCAGCACCTCCAGCAGCATCGCGTGCGGCACGCGGCCGTCGATGATGTGGACGGCGTTGACACCGCTCTTGGCGGCGTCGATGGCGCCGGCGATCTTGGGGATCATGCCGCCGCTGATGGTGCCGTCCTCCACCAGCTCGTCGATGCGGCGCGGCGTCAGTTCGGTCAGCAGCTCGCCGTTCTTGTCCAGCACGCCGCGGATGTTGGTCAGCATCAGCAGCTTCTCGGCCTGCAGCACGGTGGCCAGCTTGGCGGCGACGACGTCGGCGTTGATGTTGTAGCTCTCGTTCTTCTCGCCGAAACCGATGGGGCTGACGACGGGGATGAACTGGTCGTCCTGCAGCGCCTTCACGACGCTGGGGTCGATGGAGACGATGTCGCCAACCTGGCCGATGTCATGCTCCTTGGCCGGGTCGTCCTTGTCGAGCATCTTCAGCTTCTTGGCGCGGATCATGCCGCCGTCACGCCCCGTCAGGCCCACGGCCTTGCCGCCGGCGGCGTTGATGAGGCCCACGATGTCCTGCTGCACCTGGCCGGCCAGCACCCACTCGACGACTTCCATCGTCTCTTCGTCCGTGACGCGCATGCCCTGGATGAACTGCCCCTTCTTGCCCAGCCGGGACAGCGCCCCTTCGATCTGCGGCCCGCCGCCGTGCACGACGACCGGGTTCAGGCCCACCAGCTTGAGCAGCACCACGTCTTCGGCAAAGTCCTGCTGCAGGCCCGGGTCGGTCATCGCGTTGCCGCCGTACTTGATGACGATGGTCTTGCCGTGGAACCTGCGGATGTAGGGCAGGGCCTGGGACAGGATCTCGGCCTTCTCGCGCGGGGCGATGTGGGAAACGTCGGTGGTGTGGGGGCTGGTCATGCGCAGGGCTCCGGTGCAATGGCGCGCATTCTAGGAAGTCAACGCGCTTCAGCGCGCCGGCGCCGATGCGGCAGCCGCTCGGGCCCACTGGCGCAGCGCCGTGGCTATCTCTTCCTGCGTCAGCTGCTGCAGCGCCTCCACCTTGCGCTGGCTCGACAGCGCCTGCCAGGGGTCGTTGCCCTGGCGCTCCGGGTCGGCAATGGCGATGCTGGCGCGGGCGCGGTGCTCGGCCTTCAGGTCCAGCGTGGCGACCTCGACGAGGTACATGTCGAAGTAGGCATAGGGCGCGAGGAAGCCGGTGCTCTGCTGGCCGGTGTCCTCACGCTGCACCTCCAGCGACGTGTCGACATAGAAGCCCAGGCCTTCGAGCTGGCCGGCGCCAGTGACGCTGCGCAGCATCTGCAGCTTGGCCTCGGCCCGCACCGGCTGGATCAGCACCAGGTGCGACAGTTTGGCCGCCCGCGCCGCGTCCAGCAGCGCCTGCGTGACCAGCACGGCCTGGCCGTCGCGCTGCCAGGGCATGCTGCCATTGGCCGGCCGGGCCAGCAGCAGCGCCTCGCCCAGGCCCTCGCGGCGGGCGGCATCGGCCGTCGTGCGCAGGACGAAATTCTCGAAGCTGTTGCCGACATTCAGCGTGTCCTTGGCATTGCGGTCCACGCGCGTGCCGACTGTCGGCGCCGAAATGACCACCTGCACCTCCCGCCCGAGCACCGACATCACACCCAGTTTGGTGATGGCAGAGGCCTGGGCGGCGCCAGCCAGCGAGAGTACGAAGCAGGCCATGCCGCAGACGCGCCAGAAGAGTTGCACGGGGAGGTTCCATCGATGAAAGGCCTTGCACCTTAGCCTATGCCGCAACGGCCCCGCCCGGTGAATCCTCACGCGCGGGCCGCCGCGACAATGCCGGCATGCACGCCAGCGCCTACCTCAAGCTCTCGGTCGCAACGGCCCTGGTGACCATCGGGCTGAAGAGCGCCGCCTGGTGGTGGACGGGCTCGGTCAGCCTGGCCGCCGATGCGCTGGAGTCGCTCGTCAACCTGGCCGGCGCCGTGTTCGCGCTGGCGATGGTCACGCTGGCCGCCCGGCCGCCGGACGCCGAGCATCCCTACGGCCACCACAAGGCCGAGTACTTCTCCAGCGGCTTCGAGGGCATCCTCATCATCGCGGCGGCGCTGGGCATCTTCTGGGGCGCCATCGACCGCTGGCAGCACCCGGAGCCGCTCACCGACATCGGCCTGGGCGTGGGCCTGGCCGTCGTCAGCTCGGCGCTGAACGGCGCCCTCGCCTTCGCCATGCTGCGCAAGGCGCGCGAGGTGCGCTCGGTGGCTCTGGAGGGCGACGCGCGGCACCTGTTCACCGATGTCTGGACCTCGGCCGGCGTCGTCGCCGGGCTGCTGGGCGTGATGGCCACCGGCTGGCACTGGCTGGACCCGCTGCTGGCCGGCATCGTGGCGCTGAACATCCTGCGCGAAGGCGTGCACCTGATGCGCCAGTCCACGCGCGGCCTGATGGACGAGGCGCTGGACGCCGACAGCCTGGCCCGCGTGCAGGCCGTGCTGGATGGCTTCGGCGGAGCGCAGCCCGTGCGCATCGACCATGTGGTCAGCCGCGTGGCGGGGCAGCGTCGCTTCGTCGACCTTCACCTGCACATGCCAGCGCACTGGACGCTGGGCCACGCCGCACAGCTGCGCGGCGAGGTGGAGCAGGCGCTGATGCGCGCGCTGCCGGGCCTGCGCGCGAGCATCCAGCTGCTGCCGATGGATGTGGAGGCCCATGCCATGCACGAGGAGGACGTGAGTTGATCGCTGTGCTGCAACGGGTGCGCGAGGCGCGCGTGGAAGTGGGAGACGCCGTCATCGGCGCGATCGGGCCGGGCCTGCTGATGCTGGTCTGCGCCGAGCCGGCCGACACGCCGGCCGTGGCCGAGAAGCTGGTCGCCAAGGTGCTGAAGCTGCGCATCTTCAGCGACACGGCCGGCAAGATGAACCTCAGCCTGCAGGACGTGGGCGGCGGGCTGCTCATCGTCAGCCAGTTCACGCTGGCGGCGGACGTGAGCGCCGGCAACCGGCCCAGCTTCACCGGCGCCGCGCCGGCCGACGCGGGACGACGGCTGTACGAGCACACGCTGGCGTTTGCGCGCAGCCAGCACGCGGTCGTGGCCAACGGGGAGTTCGGCGCAGACATGCAGGTGCATCTCATCAACGACGGGCCGGTAACGATCCCCTTGCGGATGACCTCATGACCCGAAGCATCGTCCGGATCGATGTGGCACGTTGACCATCGGTACCAGCCAGGGCTGAGTCACTCCGCCAGGCTTTGAGGGCGCTTTCGCGGCGCTGGCGCTGGTGCGCAATCAGTTCGCACTGGCGGTCGTGACAGGCTGAATCAGCATCAGCGGATTGCCTTGTGTGCCGCAAAGCATTTCGATGGCGGCTTCCGACCCGAAGAAGTCACCGGCGCCGCCGCGCAAAAGCAGCCGCCCGGCCGGGCTGGCGCATTGCGCGCGAATGGCTGCTTTTTGCCATAACGCAGTTGTCGAAGTTCTTTACAGCAGCTTTGGCGCGCAACCCTGACTCAAGGCTAAGTCTTTGATGTTCAAAGCGCTTCAGGCTCGGGGGGGAGTGGCGCGAGATTTGCTCGCGGTGGCAATGATTGTCTGATCAAGGAGCAAGGCGATGAGGACATTGAAAACGTGGGTGGCCTCAGCCGCGATGGTCGCGCTGTCTGGTGCAGCGTACGCAACGCCGGTCTTCCAAGGTCGCCTGGCCGATGGCACGGCCAGCGACACCTGCACTGTGTCCGGCCCGGACAAGTGCGCGATGTTCTACAACACCACGCTCGACATCACGATCCTGAATGACTGGAACATCGGCGCGGGCTACTGGAGTGCCACGGCCGAACCATTTTCGGCCCAGGCCCTGGCTGAATCGGCAGGTGCTGCGCAGACTGACTTCACGGGCTGGTTCCTGCCTACAGCTCATCCCGATCTGGGTGCCGGAGCGCTGAATCAATACCTGTCCATCTGGAACGACGTTGGGAGAACACTGGCAGGTTTGCAGGCTCAATTTGACGGCGTGCAGTACGACTACTACTGGTCCGGTACGGAGTACGCGCCGAATACTGACATCGCGTGGATATTCCGCCCCTTCGCCGGCCTCCCCCTGAGCATAGGCGCCGGCAAGCGCACTCGGTTGTATGCCGTGGCTGTGCGCCCCGGCGATGTGACCGCCTCTGTGCCGGAGCCGCAGACGCTTGCGCTGGCACTGCTGGCGTTGGGCGCGACGGTGGTGGCGCGCCGGAGGCGGTCACT
>Ga0114942_1000517_pt1 | contig 10954 bp, 8 predicted proteins | sample LowerColdCreek_FD_88674 | JGI IMG/M metagenome (GOLD analysis project Ga0114942, IMG submission 88674) | Groundwater microbial communities from Cold Creek, Nevada to study Microbial Dark Matter (Phase II) - Lower Cold Creek | ecosystem: Environmental > Aquatic > Deep subsurface > Groundwater ... | reverse complement strand
TCAATTTGTCTTTTGTATCCGATGCATAATGCAAAGAAGTGAACTACTTACAATTGATTTATTTTTATTTAGCACCATGAATACCTTTCAAATAGCATTTCAGTTTGTTGCAACGTTTTTATCGCTAATGACCATAACTATATTATTATGGGTAAATGGGGAAGCAAGCCATAGCAAAAGGGTATTAGTTTGGCTTTTGTTGGTTGTAGCATTAATGAATATTAATGGGCTTCTTTATCATACTGGTATTTACCTATCCTATCCACAACTACATAAAGTATTACATCCCACCACATTAATTATTGCACCCGTTTCCTATTTATATATTCGTTCAGTATTGAATCATGAATTTTCGTTTAGAAAATATGATTGGTTACTACTTATTCCGGCAATATTATTTGCTATTAACTTATTGCCTTATTACACTATGCCTATTCTAGATAAAAGGGTATATATAACTGAATATTATAACAATAGTAGTTTTAGAACAACAAATGCGAATGGTATTTTACCACCTTATTTTTTTCCATTTATACGCTTCGTGTGGTCCTTATACTTTATTGTAAAGAATTTTATACTTATAAGGCGTTTTAAGCTTAGTAATTCTAGTTTGGTTTTGGTAAATAATACAGTTGCTTTGCACTGGGTTACAGCCCTTAATGCAATGCTTACAGCACTATTAATTATTTCACTTTTGCCGGCAATATTAGCACCTATTTTTAAAACCGATTTTAATTTACCCGATGTAGTTATAGGTTTTTTTGCCTTACTTATTTGCACCGCTCTATTCATAAGGCCTAAGATTTTGTATGGCATATTTATTCCTACAACAATAAATGATAAAACGGAGAATATTATTAGCCATAACTCATTGGCCATTGAGGAGAAAGATATTTTTTCCCACCAAATACAACTAGTAAGTAGTGATGTTAGTATTGGTAATGAGGAGCTGAATAATTATAAAATAATAGTAGAAACCTTTTTTACAAAGCAAAAACCATTCTTGCAACCAAGCTACACTTTAGAGCAATTAGTAAGTGACGTACAAGTGCCACGTTATACACTTTCTGCATTTATTAATAGAGAATATAATATGGGGTTTCGAGAATATTTAAACCGTTATAGGATAAAGTATATGCTGGCAAATATTAATAACCCCGAATGGGAGCATTACACACTTGAAGCCATTGCATTAGAATGTGGCTTTAGTAGCAGGAGTACCTTTATAAATAATTTTAAAGAAATAATTGGCGAAACCCCCTCCTCTTACTTCAAAAACAGGAAGAAAAATAAAGTGTAACCACTGCTTACCGTGTTCTTTTCTTTTTGTGTTAGGTACATTTTTTTCATGTAAAACGGTGTTTTTTACGCTTTAATATACCCTTTCCGCTGTTTTAATACATATTTCCCGACGGTTTGAAACATGCAAATAGCACAAATACCTTGTACCATTAATGTGTTTTTTAATATTTGCCACATAATTGCTATACACAAGTTCTAATCCGCTCTGCTAACTACGCTACCTAACCAATTTTTATATCACTAATATAATTTTTATGAAGAAAGTATTACTAATTATTGCCTTTTTGCAATTATTGTTTTTGGCAAATGCACAAGTAAATAGCAAAGAGTTATTAGCCTTAGTTAAGTCATTTAGTAGCACAAGTGCTGTTTCCGGAAGGGAAAAAGAGGCAGCAATTTATGTTAAATCGTTATTTGAAGCTGGAGCACTTAAAGAAGATAAACTCGGAAATTTAGTGCTTACATTGGGTAGCGGTTCCCCTAAAATATTATTTGCAGCACCGTTAGATGAGCCTGGGTATGCCATAACTGATATTGAGGAAAGTGGGTACTTAAGAATTGCCCCCGTAGGTTATGGACATTATGGTAAAATGTTTCACCAGTTTTTACAGGGCAACGAAGTTGTAATTGGTACCGATAAGGGGCCGGCAACAGCAATTGCGGTAATACCATCCCTACATTTTGAATTAATGAGGGCGGTACCTGAAATTTCAAAATCGGTATATACTTGGCAAGAAACTTATATTGACGCTGGTGTTAATTCTGCTAAGGAAGTAAGTCAAAGAGGAATAGAGTTGTTAGACCCTGTTACAACAGCAAAAAGACCACAGATTATTTCGGAAAATTATTTAACAGCGCCTTCTGCACGTGTAAAAGCATCGGTAATTGCATTAGCTACTGTAGCAAGAACCTTGCAGCAATGCACATTTTCTGGCACTATTGTTATTGCCTTTACCACACAAGAATTATTGAACCATAAGGGCATAGAAACGGTTGTTAATCAATATGGAGCATTTGAAAAAATTGTACGCTTTAATCGTTTTCTAACATATGAGTTAAGTGAAAACACGGGCGTTTTGGTTTCAAAAAAAATACCATCGTTACTGGTTAATCAAACTGGGGTTAAGGCCTCCCTTCCTTTCGAGTATCCTGTAAATTCCATGCCTGAGTGGGATACGGCTAAGGTTTTTGATATTGGGTTACCAGCTAATTATGCATACACACCAACCGAAATGATACAAACTGCTGACGTGGAAAAATTAATAGAGGCATGGCTGCAACTTGTACCAAATAAAAAAGGCGTTACTGCCAGTATTTCTAGAGTGAAACAGGCTCCTAAAAGTGTTAGCTACCCGAGTTTCTCGAAAGAACATGAAATGATGAAAAAATTGGTTGATGTGTATGCAGTATGTTTTGTAGAAAAACCAATGAGGGATTTTATAGCAACACAACTTCCAGCTTGGGCAAAGCCTATTGTTGATGCTAAGGGTAACCTAAGTGTTACATTTGGGCAAGGCAAGCAGCATATTGCATTTGTAGCGCATATGGACGAAGTGGGTTATGCAGTTGATTCAATATTGCCGGACGGGAGGTTAAAAATTTCGCAACGTGGGGTATTCTTCAACATAACTTTTGAAGGTCAGGCAGCTCATATAATTACAGAGAATAAAAGAATAAATGGTGTATTTGAGCCAAGAGCTGAATATTTAACCGCTACAGCTCGTTTTCAAAAAGATTATCTAGCTGCCCCAATAGTGTATGCTGGTTTTACAACAAAGCAACAAGCCATTGATGCAGGAATAGTACCCGGGCAAACACAAGTATTAATGCCAAAGCAGTTAAATAGGCTAAGTGAATATAGAGTTAGTGCCAAAGGATTTGACGATAGAGTTGGTTGTGCTGCATTATTGCTTGCTATGCAAAGTATTAACCCAGAAACGCTACCTTTTAAAGTAACATTCCTATTTTCAATGGCAGAAGAAGTAGGCTTGGTAGGCACAAATTTTGCTGCAAAAAATTATAAAGATTTAAGTGTTGTATACCCAATTGACACATATGTATCCACCGATGATCCGGTGGAGGATAAGATTTATGGAAATACACCATTAGGTAGCGGGGCAGTAATGAGGGTATTAGAAACGGTTGTTTTCTCTAGCAAAGAAAGTATGAAATATTTGCAGAATTTAGCTGCCAAAAACAATATTAAAATACAATACGGTATGTCAGCCGGATTTACCGATGGACAACCATTTATGAAATATGGCATACCATCAGTGCCGTTATCTTGGCCAGGTAGGTACTCACATTCCCCAGTAGAATTTTTAGACTATAGAGATTTATCTAACCTAGTACAGCTAGTAAAAGCAATTATTCAAGATAAGAGTAAGGTATATTAGTAAGGGTTATTATAAAATATTTAGGTACATATTTTCTATCTAAAGAAAGTGTAGGTGTGCCTTTTTGCGTTGTTGCGAATTATAATTTTTTGTTGTGGTATAGGCATTTGATTATTCAGTAAAAAAACTTCAGTATGTTACTAAAAAAATTATTGATTATAGTAGTTGGGATTGTTTCTGTTGCCAGCGCTCAAACTAAGCCTTCAAAAAAGCCATCAAAGTATGCAATTATTCCAATGCCAGTATTAGCCGGAAATCCGACAACAGGGCTAATGTTGGGAGTTTCACCAGGGGTATCTTTTGTAAATGGTAACCCTGCTACTACCAGTATTTCTAACTTTTTAGGCGGCTTTATTTATACTACTAAAAAGCAGTTGCTTACTTCTATAAGGGGCTCAATGTTTTTAGATGGCGATAAATGGATATTTACCACCGATGTACGCTATAACATAAATAGTCAGCCCACTTATGGCTTAAGCACCAAGCCTCAATTAGCCGATAATACCATTATTGGCAAGCAAAATGATGGGAATATTGATAACTTATTTAACGGCCCCTCTGAGTTCGAGATGATGGGTTTCAATCATTTTCGTTTATATCAAACGGTTATAAAACGTCATGAAGCTTCAAGGTTTTTTTACGGAGTAGGGTATCACTTAGATGCCATTACTAAAATAGACGATAACCAACTAAATCTTTCTGCTAATCCTCCCGTACTTACGCATCATTATAGGTATCAAAATGTAAAGAATTTACCCTTAAATAGGTATACACAATCAGGTATTTCTTTAAATGTTTCATTCGATAGTAGAGATAATATTGCTAACCCATATAAGGGTCGTTTGGCAGCAGCTACCTTTAAAATTAACCCATCATTTTTAGGCAGCACAGCAGCCAGCAGCCAACTATGGTTGGAGTATAGAGATTATATTAAACTTAGTGCAAGCAACCCTAGAAATTTATTAGCAGTTTGGAGCTATGCATGGTTGGTAACTAGTGGCAAAGTGCCTTATATGTTTTTACCAGCAGTGGGTTGGGATATGTTTAGCCGCTCAGGAAGACCATATACCCAAGGCCGATTTAGGGGGGAAGACTTATTTTATACCGAAGCAGAGTGGCGTTTTCCTTTGAAAAAGAAAATTGGTGGTGTAGTATTTATGAATATGTCATCGGCTAGTAGTCGAACGGAGCATGTGGGCTTGTTAACCTCTGCACAGTTTGGTTATGGTGCAGGATTTAGGTACATGCTTAGCGAAAAAAACAGGGTGAATTTGGGCATTGATTATGGCAGGGGACGAAACGGTGCATCAGGAATATTCTTAAATCTGAACGAGTATTTCTAACACAGTACTTTTATTAATTTTAGCTATTATTTTCATTAATTATTTCAAAAAATATGCTTAAATATCTATTGTTAATACTAGCAATATACAGTTTAAGTATTCAGCGAGTTTTGGCGCAAAGTGTAGTGCAAACCAATAACCAATTATGGTTGGGATATATGAGCAATACTACTATTAACGGAAAGCATAGCTTATGGAATGATGTGCATTATGTACCCAATGGTTTTTTTATAATTAGAACGGGTATTACTAAGCAGTATAATTGGGTAAATGCTACTATTGGTTACGCTTATGGAAAGCTGCCAAATGCAAGTAATAAAGACAAACTGCAAAGAAACGAACATAGGCCATGGGCACAAGTACAAGCAAGTATTATAATGCCAAGAAAATGGATATTTATTCCACGAATAAGGTATGATGCCCGATTAAGACAAGAAACCATTAATGGTGTGTTGAATAATAGTTATTCCTTTGTACATCGGTTTAGGATAATGACTTCTTTTAGAAAATCAATAACTAAAAATCCTATTAAAATTGGTAGTCCATACATTGCTTTTAGTAATGAAGTTTTATTGAATGTTGGTCAATCAACTACCACTCAATCTTTCGATCAAAATAGATTTTCAATAATGGTAGGTACGGTACAAAAGAATATACAGATACAGGTAGGGTATATGAATAGGTATGTTAAGGCTTCGGATAACTTATTTACTAAAAATAATACTTTGGTATTATGGGTAACACATAGGTTAACCCTGAAGAAAACTACTAATAGTAGCAATTTAATTCAAGATGGGGAATAGGTGGGTGGCTGTGAAGTTTTGATACTAATCACTTTATCATAAGGTTTAGGAGGTATTTATTAATTTTTTATTCAATGTATATCATTCACAACTAGTCAATTACTTTTTGGTGGTACTAAATTCTTCTCTTTACCCAAACTGATTAGAATTTTAACCCTGCCATAAATAACTGAAGTTTTGCAATACTTTCTTTTTCAAAAAATATAATTTCTTAAATGGCAATTCTTTGAAATAGTTACATTTAATGGCTAATTTAAGTGTTTGAACCAAACACAAAATTACTATATGAAACTTAAGCATAAATTGAAAAAAAGGACAATGCGTAAGAGAAACTTGTTAGCAATAGCATTGTGTGAGTTTTGTAAAGAGGCAGGATTTTGTAGGGGTATGGAGTTTAAATTTATTGTTGATACAGTACACGAAATAAAACAATTTAATATAAAGGAATACCTCTCTTTGGTTCCCTTACGTGCCACCGATTATAGATATAATCATTTTACGAAAAAATATATACAAACTGCTTTTGATGCTTTCCATCAAGAAGATTATGAAACTGCATTATTAAATTTTCGGGTAATAGAATCAGAATGCCAAAGTTACATTGATGTGCTTATTGGCTTATCACTTTCTTGTTTTATGGTTAAGGATTATGAAAAGGCTATTTATTTTATGGAAAGAAGTATAAGTATTTCCCATAACCCCAGTCAAAAATTATTTGATTTTGTAGTTGGAGTTGAGAAACTAGTCAATTCAATTAATAATCAAGAAGTTGAATTTACCGATACTTTTTCAAGTTCTGATACTATTAAGCAAGCAGTTGATGTTGGAGTTCATTCTAATGCTTAGTCTATTGCTTTACACTTATAATTTGTAATCATTATAATTTATACCCTAGTGTTAATTGCAGCCTATTTAATTGGTAATTGTATACTCTTTGCATTGGTACAGAAGTGGTGCCATTAAACACCATTTCTTCAAAGCGCTCCTGCAATGTTTTTGCTTGCAGACCAATAGATAATTGCAAGCCTTTTTGTTGCTTATTATGTATTGCGTATCCTACACCTAATTGGTAAGTAATTCCGTTTTTATATGTGGCATCGTTAGCAGTTGTAGGCCAAAAAGATGACCACCAATTATATATTTGCCTTTTTTGATTATCTAACAACCAATTGGCGCTGTATCCTAATCCTGCATACACAAATGGTTTTTGATTTTTATTGCCAAAGTACCTTTTATACTCAGCAATAATTGGTATTGTTCTATACCTATAATAATCTATACCTGTGTTTATGCTATATGCATTGTTAGCTTTTTGTAGCCCAAATGAAATATTTACTGCCCCAGAAACTTTGCCTGTTCCATTTAATAACTGCACTTGAGGAACACCAAAAAAATGTAGTTTTTCTTGCTTTTGTGCAATACATGTATTAGCGAAAAGTAGGAGTACAAGTATTAATATATTATTTTTTTTCATAATAATTATTGTAAGGCTATTTTACTGATAATTTTGGCATTATTTAAAATGGAGTAATCAATACAATAAAGACCATCTGTTGCTACTACCATCGCTTTTTTATTGTTGAGAATTACATCATAAGTATTAATGCCTTCGATAGTTTTTAATAAATTGATTGCTTGCGGATTAGTTGCATCAAATATTTTTAGACCTGCTTTTCCATCGCAGATGAATAACAAATTCTCCTCTTTTGCTAAGCCATGCGGATTAGTAAGTTGGTAACTTTTAACTAAAGTTGGGCTGCTTATATTATTAATATTTAGCACATCTAACTGATTGGTAAATCCGCCGCAGTTGGTTCCATTTCTTAGTGTAACGTACGCAAAATTTTGATCTGCAATAACAGGATCACAAACCCTTGCATGTGTAAATACGCCTGTTTTTATGGGTGCATTAGGGTTGCTAACATTAAAAATATGCATACCAGTATTACTACCTAAAAAAAGATGATTGCCAAAGGGAAAAATGGTTTCTACATCATTAACGCCAACGCTTACTTGTGCTAAAAATGCAGGTACTTCAGGAGCCGTAGTATTAAATACTTTAATATCACTATTGCTAACAGTGTATAATCTATTTTGTAATAGGGCAAATCTTGCCATTGAACCGCCAGTGCCGTTGGTTATTGTACCCGTTGGGCTACTAGCAACGGAGAAAAAAGGGAGTGCTATGCCCCAATTGTTTTTATCAAATTCAGTAGCATCATATCCCTTTTTTATAATGGTATCTACCCTTTGCCATTCGGCTATTACCGCATTAGTATCTGCTACAAAATTTTGGTACCTACGGTGTGGGAAAATACCATTTAACACGGCTGTTTTCTCTACTTTTAATGGGTTGCTAACATCAATTGCCACCAATGAAGTATAACAATCTACATACAATATATTTCCTCTAACGGCCATGTCAACATTGCCAGGGATGCTAATAAAAGCAACTTTTTTTGGGGAGCTTGGCGAAGAGAAATCAATGATGTGAACGCCTCTATCTATATCATTTAAAAAAACATAATTACCCTTTATGAATATCTTTCCTGGTTGTTTTATTGCATCAGGTAACGCTGCAACAATGCCACCTATTACTGCTGCTTTTGTTTTATAAATCGGTCTAAAGAAGGTATATTTTTCTGTTACCGTATCTTTAAAACAACTAGTTAAGGCAAGCATAGCAATTAAAACTGCAAAAGTGGTTATACGCTTCATATATTTCATATTCATGTGTTTTATTGTTGATGGATTTTTTGTAATAAACGTTGCATCTATTTAAAATGAATAACCTATAAAAAGGCCCGTGTTTATAATATTATTTTGCTTAGGCTGGTTTTTTAAAAACGTATTTAAAGAACCATTAATCTCATATTTAAATGTTATTGTTTTATTTTTTTTGAGCTGTAATTGGTAGTAAATACTTCCAGAAAATAGCGGTAAATATTTGCTGGTAATGCCATCATTTTGAGCAACTTGGTTTGAGAAATTGGTTGTGAATACCTGTTCCTGCTGTTGCTGCTGGCTCAGTAATATTAAGTGTTGCACGCCAGTCTGCCATCCGAATAATTGTTTGTTTTTACTAATAATAATACCACTAATTAATGTAGGTACGTTTAGATAGTTAATCTTATAGCGAGTATTGTTTTTAGATATAGGTAATGTATTAATCAATTGCCCCGATGCAGTAAAAGAGTCAATATACCTGCTTTCATTTATTAAAAACCTTAAATTCCTATATCCTAAGCCAGTAGTAAAATTTATTTTTTTTGATATAGTTGATGATATCAAATAATCTAATGCAAACATGCCTTTGAGGTGTAAAAGTAATTCTACTTTTACTGTATTATTAGTAGCTGACAGAGTTGGAGATGCAAGTGTCAATGGTTGGTTATCTTGTATGTAGTTACCAAATCCGTTGCTGTTAAGAATAGTGCTATACATATAGCCAAGTTGAATATTGTGTTTCCACTTTTTATTTAGTGTACTTTCTTTTAAAGGTGTATTATCATTTTTATTTACGCTACTATCATTTAATAAATCAGGCTTACTTGGTTCAATTATTTCATTGGTAATTTTTGAATCTCTTATTGTAGTATCATTATTATAGCTAACTGTTTTTACTTCGGCTTTTATTAAGTTTACAATAGGCTCTTTTTTGTCTATTTCATCAGTTAATTTCTTAGTTGCAAAAGGTTTTGTGTAAAGTGTAGTTATTATTTTTTCAGAATTTTTTGAGATGTTTTTTTCAATTTCGAGTACTTTATGTGTTATCTCCGTTCTGTTTATTTCAGTTAATGCTATTCTTTTAAAAGTATTTTTTATATTGCTAGCGGTTGGTTTGGAGTTTATTTTTTGTACTTGCCTTGGCACAATACTCTTGGGGTTGTTAAAAGCGGTTACATTACTTTTTCCCGCAGGGTTCATATAGAAAAATACACTTATGCTTATTGTAAATAAAAAGAATGATATAAGCCACCATAGAAATGGATACCTTTTTTTCTTAGGGTGTAATGCAAGCGCTATATTGTTCCATACATAATTATCAGGCGTATGGTTAGCACCCGAGGTAATTTTTTTTATTTTACTTTCAAATGATTCTTCAAGCATGTTTTTCCATTTTATAAGTATTCATTTGTTGTTGCTGAATTTTAAGTAGTAATAGTTTTTTTGCTCTTAAGTACTGTGTTCTACTAGTGCTATCACTAATATTTAATAGGGCAGCTATTTCTACATGTGTATAACCCTCAATGGCATGAAGATTAAGGATAGTTTGGTAGCCAATAGGTAAGTTTTTAATTAAGGTTGTTAATTCATCTGCCGCTAACTTTATTTCTACCGATGGGTTAATAGATTCTTCAATTTGTTCGGATAAATCGGTGAAGTGAATTTTATTTTTTTTCTGTATAAAAGATAAAGCCTCATTTACCATAATTCTTCTTATCCAAGCACCAAGCTCGCCTTGCTTGTTAAATTGATATAGATGTTTAAATACTTTTATAAAACCTTCTTGTAGTACATCTTGAGCATCATGAATACTATTACAATACCTATAACATACCGAAAGCATTGCATTGGCATATTGGTGATAAAGTATTTTTTGAGCCTTTATCTCGTTATTTATACAACACCTTATTAACGCATCTGTATCAATCATGTAGATAGTTCAATGTTATCTGACGAATTTTTTTAGGAAAACGTTGCATTAATAAAAATAAATTTTAGTAAAGTATACGTAATTAAACATATTGATATTAGGTAAATAATTGCTTTTAAAAGAAATGTCGAACCTTCACATCCTTGCGAATGAATTATAAAGATTGGAGGCTGCTGCGGTTGAGAAATAAAAAAAACCTAAGAAATAATCTTAGGTTTAAGAATTGTGCCCACGAAAGGAATCGAATCTTCACATCCTTGCGAATGAGTTATAAAGATTGGAGGCTGCTGCGTTTTAAGGAATAAAAAAACCTAAGAAATAATCTTAGGTTTAAGAATTGTGCCCACGAAAGGAATCGAACCTTCACATCCTTGCTAATGAGTTATAAAGATTGGAGGCTGCTGCGTTTAAGGAATAAAAAAAACCTAAGAAATAATCTTAGGTTTAAGAATT
>Ga0114942_1000516_pt1 | contig 10965 bp, 6 predicted proteins | sample LowerColdCreek_FD_88674 | JGI IMG/M metagenome (GOLD analysis project Ga0114942, IMG submission 88674) | Groundwater microbial communities from Cold Creek, Nevada to study Microbial Dark Matter (Phase II) - Lower Cold Creek | ecosystem: Environmental > Aquatic > Deep subsurface > Groundwater ... | reverse complement strand
TGCCCCGGGGTACGTGAACAGGTAGGTGTACAGCAGGCGCAGGTTGGCAAAGCGCTGCCACGCGTCGCCCGGCATCTTCGACAACAGTGAGCGCTTGCCGTGTACCACCTCGTCGTGCGAGAACGGCAGCAGGAAATTCTCCGAGAACGCGTACATCATCCCAAAGGTGAGCTGGTTGTGGTGATACTGCCGGTAAATCGGGTCCTGGGAGAAATAATCCAGCGTGTCGTGCATCCAGCCCATGTTCCATTTCAGCGAGAAGCCGAGGCCGCCCACCCACGTGGGGCGCGTCACCTGCGGCCACGCGGTGGATTCCTCGGCAATGGTCAGCGTGCCGGGGTGCCGTCCGTGCGTCAGTGTGTTGAGTTCGCGCAGGAATTCGATCGCCTCCAGGTTTTCTCTGCCGCCGTACAGGTTCGGCTCCCAGGCACCCGCCTCGCGCGAATAATCCAGGTACAACATGGACGCCACCGCATCGACGCGCAGGCCGTCCAGATGGAACTCCTCCAGCCAGTAATTGGCGCTGGCCAGCAGAAAGTTCCTCACCTCGTTGCGACCGTAGTTGAAGATCAGAGTGCCCCAGTCGGAGTGCTCGCCCTTGCGCGGGTCCGCGTGCTCATACAGGGCAGTGCCGTCGAAGCGCGCCAGCGCGTGATCATCGCGGGGAAAATGCGCAGGAACCCAGTCCAACAACACACCAATGCCGCGCTCGTGCATCAGGTTCACAAAATAGCGAAAGTCATCCGCGCTGCCAAAACGCCGCGAGGGCGCGAAATACCCCGTTGTCTGGTATCCCCAGGAGTCGTCCAGCGGGTGCTCCGTCACGGGAAGCAGTTCGACATGGGTAAAGCCCAGTTGCGCGACATAGTCAGCAAGCTGCTGCGCCATGTCGCGAAAATTGAGGAACTGTCCCGCGCTGTCCCGGCGCCAGGAGCCGGGATGGAATTCGTAGATGGACAGCGGCGCATGCTGCCAGTCCCAGTTCGCGCGCTGCGCCAGCCAGGCCGCGTCAGTCCAGGCAAACGCTGTCGGCGCGCATACGATGGCCGCTGTCGCCGGGCGCATTTCAAAACCATTGCCGTAGGGATCCGACTTAAGGTGCAGCCCGCCCTGGGCGTCGCACATCTCGAACTTGTATTTCTCCCCGGTACCCAGCGCAGGAATGAACAGCTCCCAGACGCCACTGGGTCCCCGGGACCGCATGGGATGGGCGAGGCCATGCCAGCGATTGAAATCGCCGACCACGCTGACGCGCCGCGCATTGGGTGCCCACGTGGCGAAGCGCACCCCCGCGATGCCCTCGTGCTCACAGCAGTGCGCCCCCAGGATGCGGTAGATATGTTCGTGCTTGCCCTGCCCGAACAGGTGCAGGTCGAGATCCCCGACCGTGGGCCCAAGGCGGTAGGCGTCCTGCGCCTCCCGCCACTCCCCGTCGCCCGCACGCCAGCGCAGGTGGTAACGCGGCGCCTCGCTGGACGGCGACAGATAAGTGAAGAAGTCGGTGCCGGGCAGGCGCTCCATACGCCGATGAGCGCCGTCGATGACGACTTCTGCCTCCGCGGTGCCCGGCAACAAGGCGCGAATCTGCCAGTGACCGCCCTGCCGGTGACAGCCGAGCACCTCGAACGGATCGTGGTGACGCCCGGCAAGCAGGCGCGCAATGCCATCGTCGATGCTTTTTCCGGGTGCACTTGATTTCATTTGCAATTTGTCGATTTAGATCAATGCCGATGGCGAGAAATTTTTCCGATTAAGGTCCACAATGTAACATCATGTTAATCAATTAGACGCACCCTAACCACCAAAGGGATCACTGATTTGCTATGAGCACTCCTGATACCGCAAGGTACGTCAGCCGCCTCACGCGCGATACGCTGGCCCTGGTGATGGCCGGGGGTCGGGGCACGCGCCTGCGTGAGCTAACGTTGTGGCGAGCCAAACCGGCCGTGCCGTTCGGCGGCAAGTTCCGTATCATCGATTTCCCGTTGTCCAACTGCGTCAACTCCGGCATCCGCAAGGTGGGCATACTCACGCAGTACAAGTCGCACAGCCTGAACCAGCACGTACAGCGCGGCTGGGGTTTCATGCGCGGCCAGTTAGGCGAATTCGTCGAACTGCTACCGGCACAACAACGGCTGGAGACATCCTGGTACCTGGGCACCGCGGACGCCGTCTACCAGAATATCGATATCATCCGCAGCCACAATCCGGAATTCGTGCTGATCCTGGCGGGCGACCACGTCTACAAGATGGATTACGGCACCATGCTGGCAGCGCATGTCGAGGCCGAGGCCGACATCACCGTAGGCTGTATAGAGGTCCCCCTTGAACAGGCGCGCGCCTTCGGTGTCATGTCAGTCGCCGACGATCAACGTATCCTGGATTTCGTGGAAAAGCCGTCCAATCCCACACCCATGCGCGAGGGCAGCGACCACGCACTTGCCTCCATGGGCATCTATGTGTTCCGCACCGATGTACTGATCGAGGAGCTGCTGCGCGACGCGGACGACCCCGAATCGAACCGGGATTTTGGTATGAATATCATTCCGGATGTGATCCGTCGGCGCCGCGTCACCGCGTTTCCCTTTCGCGAGGATCCCAGTGGGCGCCCCGCCTACTGGCGCGATGTCGGCACGGTCGAGGCCTACTGGGAAGCCAACATGGAACTCGTCGGCGTCAGCCCCGAATTGAACCTGTATGACCGCGACTGGCCGATCTGGACCTACCAGGCCCAGGTGCCGCCGGCCAAATTCGTCTTCGACGACGACGGGCGCCGCGGGTACGCGGTGGACTCTATGGTGGCGGGCGGCTGCATCGTGTCGGGTTCAGAGGTGCGCCGCTCGCTGCTGTTCAGCAAGGTGAATGTGCATTCCTTTTCGGAGATAGAGGATTCAGTGCTGCTGCCTGAAGTCGACGTGGGGCGAAACTGCATCATCCGCAGGGCCATCATCGACAAGGGTTGCAGGATTCCACCGGACACTCAAATAGGCGTGGATGCCGAGCAGGATGCGGCGCGCTTCCAGGTCTGCCCGAACGGAGTGGTGCTGGTCACGCCGGACATGCTGGGACAGCGCTTGCACTATGTCCGATAAACATTCCGATAAACAACCCATGAGCGTGGTGCTGCTGTGGCATATGCACCAGCCCGAGTACCGCGATTTGCGCACCGGCGTGGTGCACCTGCCCTGGACCTACCTGCACGCCATCAAGGATTACGTCGACATGGCGGCGCATCTCGAAGCCGTCCCTAATGCTCGCGCGGTGGTGAACTTCGCCCCGGTGCTGCTGGAGCAGATCGAGCATTACATCGAACAGGCCTCGTCCTACCTGGAGGGCAACGGCGCCATCCGCGATCCGGTGCTGGCGGCCCTGGCGGAGCCCGCCCTGCCGGGGAATCCACAGGCGCGACTGCGCCTTATCAGGGACTGCCTGCGCGCCAACAGGGAGCGCATGATCAACCGCTACGCACCGTACTTGCGGCTGGCCACGATGGCGGACTGGTACGAGGAGCACCCGCAGAGCCTGATCTATGCGTCCAACCAGTTTCTCGCCGACCTGCTGGTGTGGTATCACCTGAGCTGGATGGCGGAATCCCTGCAACGCAGCGACCCGCGGCTCGCCCGCCTGCGGGAAAAGGGCTACAACTTCACCTTGCACGATCGGCGCGAGTTGCTGCTCATCATTCTCCAACAGATTCAATCGCTGGTGCCCCGTTACCGTGCGCTGGCAGAGGAGGGCCGGGTGGAGCTGAGCATGAGTCCCTATGGCCATCCCATCATCCCGCTGCTGCTGGATATGGAAGTGGCGCGAGAGGCTATGCCCGACATCCGCCTACCGCTGACCACCGAATATCCGGGCGGTGCAGCCAGAGCGCGGTGGCACCTGCAACACGGGCTTGCGACCTTCGAACGCGTGTTCGGGACCCGGCCCACCGGCCTTTGGCCTTCGGAGGGCGGCGTCAGCCAGGCGGCGCTGGAACTGTTCGCCGCCAGCGGATTTCGCTGGATTGCCAGCGGCGGCAACGTCCTGCGCAACAGCCATGATCACACGAGCACGAGCTGCAGCCATCGCGTCTACCGCTTTGGCACGGCGCCGATAGATTGTGTTTTCCGCGACGACGGGCTGTCGGACCTGATCGGTTTCACGTATTCCAGCTGGCACGCCGAGGACGCCGTGGCCAACCTGATCGGCCACATGGAAAACATCGCCAGGCTCTGCCCGGATCGCGACGACTGCCTGATCACCATCGCGCTGGATGGGGAGAACGCTTGGGAGTATTACCCCGAAAACGCGTATCACTTCCTGCAGTTGCTGTACGCGCGGCTGGCCGAACACCCGCTCCTGCGGCTGTGCACGATGACACAATTCCTGGAGGAAAAATCACCCGCGCCCGCGCTGGAGGAGAAGCTGGTGGCCGGCAGTTGGGTCTATGGCACGTTTTCCACGTGGATCGGCGACCCGGACAAAAACCGCGCCTGGGAATTGCTGGTCGAGGCCAAGAGGACGTTCGATGAACAAGTTGCCATGGGCAAGCTGACACCAGAGGTCGTCGCGGCAGCAGAGCAGCAACTGGCGATCTGCGAGGGCTCCGACTGGTTCTGGTGGTTCGGGAATTACAATCCCACCGCGACGGTGAGCCAGTTCGACCAGCTCTACCGGATGCACCTGGCCAACCTGTTCCTGTTGCTCAACGTGGAGGCGCCGCCCTACCTGTCCGATGTCATCTCCCGCGGCGGCGGCAATCCCAGCCACGGCGGCGTGATGCGCCACCACAGCGAAGGCGGCACGGCGCCGTGACGATCGACCTGACAGCGCGACGCCGGGCCGGCGTGCTGCTCCACCCCAGCAGTCTGCCTGGCAACGGCTTTTGCGGGAGCCTGGGCGCCGATGCGCGCCGTTTCGTCGACCTGCTGCACACCGCCGGGCTGCAGATCTGGCAGGTGCTGCCGCTGGGTCCGACGCACGCGGACCACTGCCCCTACCAGCTGGTTTCCGTGCACTCCGGCAATCCCGACCTGATCGATCTCGCTTGGCTGGCGGACAGGGGCTGGCTCACCGCGGGAGAGGCCGAAGCAGGCCACTTCTCGGTGCAAGCCAGGGAGTGCGCCCTCGACCAGGCAAGCAAAGTTTTTTTTGCCGGGCTGGACCATGACCCGGACTCTGCGGTGGCCGAGTCCTACCGGAACTTCCAGCAGCTATCGCGCTACTGGTTGGAAGATTACGTGCGCTTCCAGGCTTTTCGCAACGAGCTGGGAAGCCAACCCTGGAGTAGCTGGCCCAGCGAGCTGCGGCGCTGCGAGCCCGCGGCCTGCGAACAACGCTCGCGGTTGCTCCGCAACCAGCTGGCCGCGCTGCGCTTCCGGCAGTTCGTGTTCCACTGCCAGTGGGAAGAGCTGCGCCAGTACGCCAATGCGCGCGGAATCGCGTTGTTCGGCGACATGCCGATCTATGTTCACCTGGAAAGCGCGGATGTCTGGGCAAATCAAGCCGAATTCAATCTGGACGCGGCAGGCCACCCACTGACCGTCACGGGCGTACCGCCGGACTACTTCAGTGCCAAGGGCCAACTGTGGGGCAATCCGCAGTACAACTGGGCTGCCATGGAGGCGTCGGGATTCACGTGGTGGTTGCAACGCTTCGCCTCGGCGGCGAGGCAGTTTGATATCGTGCGCATCGACCACTTCCGCGCACTGGACGCATATTGGGAGATTCCCGCGAGCGCGACTTCCGCGCGCGAGGGAAACTGGGTCGCGGCCCCCGGCCGCGCGCTGCTGTCTATGGTGCGTGACCGCCATCCGGACCTGTGCCTGGTAGCGGAAAACCTCGGCACCATAAGCCCGGAAGTCGAGGCCCTGCGGCGCGACTTTGCCCTGCCCGGCATGCTGATACTGCAGTTTGCCTTTGACGGCAATCCGGACAATCCGTACCTCCTGCACCGGCACACACCGGGCGACATCGTGTATACAGGCACCCACGATAACGACACCACTCTAGGCTGGTTCGAAAGCATCGACGGCCCGACACGTGAGCGCATCTACGAGTACTTCAACAGACCGCAGGAGAGCATGCCCTGGCTGCTGATTTGCCAGGCCATGGCGTCGCCCGCCTCCTCCGCCATCGTGCCGTGGCAGGACTTCCTGGGCCTGGATGGCCGGCACCGCATGAATACGCCGGGTACGCTGGTGGGCAACTGGCAGTGGCGATTTACGTGGGAGCAGGTGCCGCCGGACCTCGCGCAGCGCATCCACGAACTGCTGCAGGACTGTCATCGACTGCCGCCAGGGGAGGCAACATCCGAGGCACTCACTACCAGGGACGCGGCGAGCCGGGCCTGAGGCGGCGACCCGGTATGCAGGTGCTGGCACACGCTGAAAGAGTTGACCCTGATGGATCAACCTGGTGAGGTACTGGTGGCGGGGCCCTGTGCAATCAGAGCCTCGATGTCGCCACGCAACTCGGACAGCTTTTTGCGCAGGTGAATGTCCTGTTGCTCAGTGCGGCTGTTGAGCAGTTGCGCGATCGTGGCGTAGATAACGCTCATGTTGTGTTCATAGATATGCAGATAATCCGGGGGAACATTCGCATTCCTTTTCACCACCTGGGCCCGGACCCGCTCCTGCCACCCCGGTTGGCGCTTTAACAACTCGCCGAGCTGCGCTATCCACTCTGCGCGCTCCTGCAACCAGGCCCGGTCGGAGCGCAGCAAGCGGCGGCTGGCGTCGCGCGGCAACTCGCGCTGCTGGTCGGACAATCTGCCCAGGAAATCATTCGCATAATCCACCAGGTTGTCGTAATTGTCCTCGTGAAACTGCTGGTCGGTGCGCTTCAGGTATTTTTCCTCGTACTCCTGTTGGCGCTCCCCCATCACCTCCAGAAAACCCGCGATCTGCGCATCCGACAGATGAGCGCCGAGGTCCAGCAGCCTATCCAACGCCTCGCCCTGCAGTCGCAACCCGGCTTTCTCGAATTCGGCAAAAATCGCGGCGACGTCCTCTGGAGTCAGCGGCTGGTTGAGGCTGTCCCCAATAGCATCCAGTATCGTCAGGTAGGCGGGCAGTTCCTGGCTGCGATGCCAGGCCAAGAAAGGCGCCAGCAACGTGTCGAAGTACGCCTTCTGTGACTGGTTCATGTCGACGTAATCGTCCACGTACCAAGGCAGCACGAAATCGAGCCGATTGTAGAAAAACGTGTTTTCGCTGCAGGCGCTCAGTAACAACAACGCTGCGACCGCCCACACCCTCCACTTGCGCCACGCCGCTCTGTTCACAGCTTAACTCCCGTCTGGCATGATCTTTGCGGAGGAGATCGTGGGCTAATCCCGTAGCGCGGTCTCGGCCAGTTCAACCCGATTGCGGCCGCTGCGCTTCGCCTGGTACAGCGCGGCATCGGCAAGTTCGAACCAGTGTTCCATATCCCGCGCCTGTGTCACATCACACACTCCCACACTGATGGTCATGCTGCCCTCTGGGAGTATTTTAGCTCGCTCTACCGCCCTGCGCAGCGCTTCGGCGATGTGCAGGGCGTTCGCCGCCCTGGTTTCGCTCAGCAAGAGCACAAACTCCTCACCGCCGAAGCGACACAGGATATCCACCTTGCGTATCCGTTGCTGCAACAGTGCAACCATGCGCTGCAACGCCACATCCCCTACCGAGTGGCCGAACTTATCATTGATGTGCTTAAAGTGGTCGATGTCCATCATTAGCAATGACGCAGGGCGCCGGTAGCGGTTCCAGTTCTGTAAACACTGCTGCGCCTGTATTTCCAGATAGCGGCGATTGTGTGCCCCGGTGAGCGAATCGGTAATCGCCAAGCCGCGCAAGCGGCGCGATTGTTCGGTCATCGCAAACACCAGCCAGGCACTGGCCAGCCAGGTAAGACCCATGCTGACGCCAATCACGCAACCGGTGATGGGGTCGTAGTGAGTTAACACCACCGGCGACACCAGCAGGCCGCTGAGCACAGCTAGGAACACGGCCCAGCGCGTTTTAAATAGCACCGGCAACCCTACCAGTAGCGGAAACAACAGGTACAGGTTGTAGTTCTGGCCGTAATACAGCGACAGCATGACCAGTGCGATGCTCAGCATCAGCACCACCGGTGGCGGCAGGAAGGCATCCCGGTTCAGACTGAGCAGCAGGATATTCACCATCAGGATGCCCAGCAGCAGGAGTGCACCGGTAGCCGGAAGCAGTTGGCGAATGTAGATATTGTGCGCAACGATCGGCAACAGGATCACGCCCAGTAACAGCAGGACATAGCGATACGCGTTGCGCCGCCGTTTGGCGCGCAGCTCATCGATATGTTCACCGTCTGTCTCGCGTCGCTGCTGCAGCAACTCGCCGGAGAAAGACTCGGTGAAATGCCGTTTCAGCCGCAGCCAAAGCGAGTCGTTGGATTCAGTCAGGTTACTGTCCCTACCCGGTACTGCGCACCCATGAGAATTGAGGCTCGCTGTACCGCATTAACGTTTTTCCAATCGGTCGACGCACGATACCCCAGCGCGCGCAATGTGGCCAATGCGCCGCTCACGCACAGGCTCACGAATGCAAAAAATTAGCTTACTTCGCCGGCTTACGCGGCGGCATGTTGTGCCCGGCCGGCGGCCTTGTTGATGGCGCCCAGTATACCGTCCAGCGAGGCCTGGATGATGTCCGGACTGCGCCCCACGCCGCAGTAACGGTGGCCGTCGATACTGAGCTGTATGTAGCAGATCGCCTCGGCGTCCGCACTGTGGCTAAGGGCGTGTTCGCTGTACTCCACCAGCACGATCTGCTGGCCGGTGAAGGCCTGTATCGCATTGACGAAGGCCGCCACGACGCCGTTGCCGGTGCCGGACAGAGTGTGCACCGTGGAGCCTTCCTGCAGTTGCGCCTGCAGGCGGTCCACGCCACTCTCGCGGCTGACCTGGTAATTGCCGAGCTTCCAGCGCCCGTCGGCGGTGAGGTACGTGTCCTGGAACAACTGGTACACCTCGGCCGAGCCCACTTCCGTCTCGCGCTCCTCAGCATACGCCTGCACCGGCGCGGCGAAATCGATCTGCAGCCAGCGCGGCAATTCCAGGCCGTAATCGCGCTGCAGCACGAACGCGATGCCGCCCTTGCCGGACTGGCTGTTGATGCGGATCACTTCCTGGTAGGAGCGGCCAATATCCCGCGGATCGATGGGCAGATACGCCACGTCCCACGGCGCGCTCTTGTCGCGTTTGTTCAGGCATTTCTTGATCGCGTCCTGGTGGCTGCCGGAAAACGCGGTGAACACCAACTCGCCGGCGTAGGGATGGCGCGGGTGTACAGGCAACTGGGTGCACTCCCGGGCGGTCTGGAGTATCTCGTCCATGTGGCTCAACTGCAAATGCGGGTCGACACCCTGACTATAGAGATTCATGGCCATCGTGATGATGTCCATGTTGCCTGTGCGCTCGCCATTGCCGAACAACGTGCCCTCCACGCGGTCAGCTCCGGCCATGACGCCCAACTCGCCCGCCGCCACCGCGCAGCCACGATCGTTATGCGTGTGTAGCGAGATCAACAGGCTCTCGCGATTGTTCACGTGGTCGCAGAACCACTCGATCTGGTCCGCGTAAACGTTGGGCGTGCTCACCTCCACGGTCGCGGGCAGGTTGATAATCGCCGGACGCTCGGCCGTGGGTTGCCACACGGCGGTCACCGCGTTGCAGATCTCCACCGCGAAATCCAGCTCGGTGCCGGTAAAGCTCTCCGGGGAGTACTCGAATATCCACTCGGTCTGCGGATGGCGGGCGGCGCAGTCTTTCACAAGTTGCGCACCTTTCACTGCGATATCGATGATGCCCTGGCAATCCAGTCCAAACACCTGCTCCCGTTGCACCGTGGAGGTGGAGTTGTACACGTGCACGATCACGCGACGCGCACCCTGCAGCGCCTTGAACGTTTTCTCGATCAGGTCGGGCCGTGCCTGCGTGAGCACCTGTATAGTCACATCCTGGGGAATGCGGTTGTTCTCGATCAACTGCCGCACAAAGTCGTAGTCGTGGCTGGACGCAGAAGGGAAGCCGACCTCGATCTCCTTGAAGCCGACCTTGACCAACTGGTCCCACAACTGCGACTTCTGCCGCGCGGTCATCGGTTCGATCAGGGCCTGGTTGCCATCGCGCAGGTCGACGCTGCACCAGCGCGGCGCCTTCTCGATGATCCGGTCGGGCCAGCGCCGGTCAGGCTTGGCGATGTGCGTGAATGCCTTGTACTTGCGATGATCGAAGCTGCTCATGGTGTGGGTTCCTTGAATAAGTTGGCCGATCACCCGCGCGTTTGCCGCGTACGAGCCCTTGTGGGGCGGTGTACCGGGCGCGGGGAGAGGGTAACCCTCCTGCGCCCAGCGCAACGCGCGATTGTTCAGCCGGATGCACAGTATAGTGCGCGACCGGGAGGGAATGATTGCAAATATCGCGGGATATTTTCCATTATTAGCAATAATTATCTACTTATGTTTTGTTTGTTAGTGATAGGCTCTAAGTTGTCTTGATACCCAGAGGGAACACCGCATGAAACTCGACCGCACCGACCGCAAGATTCTGCAGGCCATGCAAGCCAACGCCCGCATCAGCAACCTGGAGCTGGCGGAAGCCGTGGGCTTGTCACCGACACCGTGCTCGCGCCGGGTAAAACGGCTGGAGGAGTCCGGTCTTATTCGCGCACATGTAACGCTGCTGAACCAGGCCATGCTGGGACTCAAACTGACCGCCTATATCGGCATCAGTATGGACCGCCACACCCCGGATCGCTTTGAGGCCTTCGAGGCTGAGGTGGCAAAGTACCCGGAGGTCATGGAGTGTTCCGTGGTGACCGGGCAGGCTTCGGATTACCTGCTGAAGGCGGTAGTGCCGGACATGGAGTACTACGAGCGCTTCCTGCTCGGCAAGCTGACGCGTATCGAAGGCGTCACCGGCGTTCATTCCAGTTTCGAGTTGCGGCGCGTGATACACAGAAC
>Ga0114942_1000514_pt1 | contig 11010 bp, 8 predicted proteins | sample LowerColdCreek_FD_88674 | JGI IMG/M metagenome (GOLD analysis project Ga0114942, IMG submission 88674) | Groundwater microbial communities from Cold Creek, Nevada to study Microbial Dark Matter (Phase II) - Lower Cold Creek | ecosystem: Environmental > Aquatic > Deep subsurface > Groundwater ... | reverse complement strand
CACCGGCCTTACGTCCACCAGAGAGCCGGGCAGGAACGCGCGAATGGTATTGATGTCCACGGTAAAACCACCCTTGACCTTGCCGTTGATAATACCCACGACTACCGCATTGGCCTCGTGCGCCTTTTCCAGTTCTTTCCAGGACTCGGAGCGCTTCGCCTTCTCGCGCGACAGTTTGGTTTCACCAAATCCGTCTTCCACGGCTTCCAGCGCCACTTGTACTTCATCGCCAATGCTAAGCGTGCATTTGCCATTGGCGTCAGTAAATTGTATACGCGGAATCACACCTTCGGATTTGAGTCCCGCGTGTACGGTGACCCACTCGTTGTCGATATCAATGATGACACCGGTGACGATCGCACCGGGCTGCATATCGACGGTTTTCAGACTTTCTTCAAATAGATCGGCGAAAGATTCGCTCATTGCACAGTACCTGTTTGTAGTAGATCGAGACGGTTGCCCATCTCACCGCGCCTCCAGCCGGCTCGGGTCATCCAGAATAAACCGCATTCCCCACCATGACTGGATTCGGCGGACAACACAGCGTCAATTAACTAAGCCATCTAAAAGGAATTAGCGGCCAAGAATGGCTGTAAGACCTCTTTTTTTCACTTCGCGCATCACCCTCGCAAACACTTCGGTGATGGGAGTGGCAGTGCTATCGATGACAATGGCATCTTCTGCGGGAACCAGGGGCGAGATCGGGCGGCTCTTGTCGCGCTCATCCCGCTCGTTGATATCCTCCAGAAGGCGGGCGAGACTAACATTTTCTCCCTTTGCAATCAACTGCTTATAGCGCCGTTCCGCGCGCTCGGCAGCGCTGGCTGTAAGGAAGAATTTGAGCGGCGCCTCGGTGAACACCACAGTGCCCATATCGCGTCCGTCGGCCACGAGCCCAGGCGGCTGCATGAACTCTCGCTGCCGCTGGAGCAGGGCCTGCCGCACACCGGGAATTGCGGCCACTGTAGATGCCCCGCGCCCGCCCTCTTCAGTGCGAATGACCGCACTCACATCTACCCCGCAACAAGCCACCAGTGTTTCACCATTGGGCGCAATTGAGAATTTCACATTCAAATGTCTGGCCACCTCGGTGACCGCCGGGTGGTCATCCCAACTGACGCCCTCAATCACACAGGCCTGCCCTGTCACACGGTACAGGGCGCCGCTGTCCAGCAGGTGCCAACCCAAGTACTCCGCCAGCATGTGGCTGATAGTCCCCTTGCCTGCGCCGGAAGGACCATCGACCGTGATTACCGGGACACCCTGCACTGGTTCCTATCCCACAGCCGCGGTGATACGCAAGCCCAGACCCCGCGCCAGGCTGTCAAAACCCGGGAAGGAGGTCGCCACGTGATCGCAGTCCAGCACGGTGATGTCACGCGCGGCACGCAGCGCGGCGACCGCAAAGGACATGGCGATGCGGTGGTCGTGATACGTGTGGATGACACCGCCACCGATGGGGCCACCCTCAATGATAATGCCGTCCCGCAGCACCTCGTTGCGAATGCCCAGGGTGCTCAGGCCCTCTGCCATCGCGGTAATTCGATCACTCTCCTTGACGCGCAGCTCTTCGGCGCCACGCAATACTGTACGCCCTGTAGCACAGGCCGCTGCAATAAACAGCGCAGGGAATTCATCGATCGCCAGCGGTACCTGATCGAGAGGTATCTCGATGCCCTTTAGCGCGGAGTACTGTACGCGCATGTCCGCGACCGGCTCGCCGCCCACTTCGCGCAGGTTTTGCAGGCTGATGCGCGCGCCCATCATGCGCAGGATATTGATGACGCCGATACGGGTGGGATTGATGCCCACATGGGTCAGCAGTAGGTCGGAGCCGGGTGCAATGCTGGCGGCGACCAGAAAAAACGCCGCTGAGGATACATCCGCAGGAATATCGATATCACAGGCCCGTAGGCTGCCACCCCCCTGCAGCGAGATGACGCCATGCTCGTCGCACAGCACCGGGTAACCAAAGCCTCGCAGCATACGCTCCGTGTGGTCTCGGGTGGGGGCGGGTTCCGTAACCGATGTGCGGCCGTCGCTGTACATTCCTGCCAGTAACAAACAGGACTTGACCTGGGCACTGGCCATAGGAAGATCGTAATGAATGCCGCGCAGGTGACGCCCGCCGCGGATTGCCAGGGGTGGCCTGCCCCCACCGCACGATTGGATGCTGGCACCCATCATGGTCAGCGGATCAATCACCCGGCCCATAGGGCGACTGCGCAGCGAGGCGTCCCCGGTAAGTTCACTGTCAAAGGACTGTCCGACCAGCAGGCCGCACAGCAGTCGCATGCCCGTGCCGGCATTGCCCAGGTCCAGCGGTGCGACTGGGGCTTTCAGTCCATGCAGTCCCACCCCGTAAATGGTGACGCGGCCATGCTCCGGCCCTTCGATACCAACTCCCATGGCACGGAAGGCAGAAAGAGTCGCCAGTGCATCCTCGCCCTCGAGAAAGCCATTGACCCGCGTGGTGCCATCGGCCAAGGCGCCCAGCATCACCGCGCGGTGGGAAATGGACTTGTCCCCCGGTACTCTGGCCTCGCCCGTCAAGGCGCCACCGGGCTGTAGCGTAAATTGCATAGTGTTTGAACCTTACGGTGTTTTGCGCTGGCGGCGCCGGGCTAACAGGGCGGCGAATTCGTCCCGGGCCCGCTTGGCCCGCTCGAACGTGTTGAGAAGCTCGTCAGCATCTTCATCCCGCACCGCACCGCGCAGCCTGGCCAGATGCGCGCTGAACAGATCGATGGCCTCCAGCAGTGCCGTTTTATTGGCCAATGCGATATCGCGCCACATGACGGGATCACTGGATGCAATGCGGGTGAAATCCCTAAAGCCGCCGGCAGCGCAGCGAAAGATTTCGTCGCTCGAAGCCGATGACGATAGTGCATCCACCAGGGTGTAGGCCAGCATGTGGGGTAGGTGGCTGGTCGCGGCGAGCACACTATCATGCTGCTCCACCGTCATATCAACTACTTCGGCACCGGTACTGTGCCACATCGCCCGCACCAGATTTACCGCCGCCGGATCATTCCCTGTTACAGGCGTGAGTATGACCCGGTGCGCAACGAACAAGTCGGAGCTGGAGGCTTCCACGCCGCTGTGTTCGGATCCCGCGATCGGGTGCGCCAGCACGAGTTGCGACGGCATGGTTCCAACCACCGCCACCGCTGCGTCGCGCAAGCTGCCCTTGACGCTGGCTACATCGGTAACCACCAGCCCGCCAGCGCGGCCCGACAGGCGCGGCAGAATCTGCTCCAGCATGCGCGCGGCCGTCAGTGTCGGCGTGCAGATCACCAGTATGTCCGCCCGGGCTATCGCCTCATCCAGGTCGAGCGTGAACTCATCGATGACACCCAGCTCCACACCACGCCGCAACGAGGGCTCGCGGTGTCCATAGCCAATAAACCGCCGGCTGAAGCCGCTGGCGCGCAGTGCCCTGGCCAGCGACCCGCCAATGAGCCCTAACCCGACAATGACAAGATTATCTGCGGCGTAGGCCACAGCCGCCCTACAGCAACGCCTGGGGGTAGGATCCCAGGGGTTTCAACATGATGGACTGCTCTTCCAGTTCGGCCATGATGGTGGTCATTTTCTCATCGCGTAAATGACCTTCAAACTCAATAAAGAAAACGTAGGCCCACTTCTCGGTCCTCGATGGCCGGGTATCGATGCGCGTCAGGCTGATATTGCCGCGTTTGAACGGTTCGAGAAGGCTGAACAAGGCGCCCGGTTTGTTGCGGCTGGACACGATGATCGAAGTCTTGTCGCGACCGCTCGGCGGTACTTCCTCGCGGCCGATGATCAGGAAACGAGTGGTGTTGTCGGCGTAGTCTTCAATATGGCTCGACAGCTTCTCCAACTGGTACTGCTCCGCCGCCATATCGCCTGCTACCGCTGCCACACCTGGCAGTTCCGACGCCATGCGCGCCGCCTCGCCATTGCTGCTCACGGCGTCTCGTTCGACATTGGGCCAATGTTGGTCCAGCCAGTTGCGGCACTGTGCAAGTGCCTGCTGGTGGGCGCAAATACGGGTAATTTTCTCAGGCGAGGTGCCGGGGGCCACCAGCAAGTGGTGGCCTATGCGCATCTCCACCTCACCCGAAATTTTAAGCGGCGAGTCCATGAAGTTGTCCAGTGTGTGGCTGACCATCCCCTCGGTCGAATTCTCCACTGGCACCACACCGTAATTGCACTCGCCGGACTCCACCTGGGAGAACACGGCGTCGATCGTGGTTTGCGGCACACAGATGGCCGCGTGGCCGAAGTGTTTGATGGTTGCACCCTGGGTGAACGTTCCCTCCGGCCCCAGGTAAGCGACCTGCAGGGGTTTCTCCAGCGCGAGGCAGGCCGACATGATTTCGCGGAAAATATACGCCATGCTCGCCCCATCCAGTGGACCGGCATTGCGGCTGATGATGCGATCCAGCACTTGCGCTTCACGTTCCGGGCGATAGAAGACCACTTCGGCCTGCGTCTCACCGCGCGCGTGTGCGTCGACCATCTCGGCGAGCTTGATGGCGGCGACGCGCTGCGCGCACTGGGCCCGGCGATTGATCAGCGCCTGGATATCCTGGTCTATGGCATCGATGTCCGCCCTGACCTGATCGAGATTCCTGGTATCTGCCATAAGCGGAACTAACCGTTGCGTCGCTCGAAATCCTGCATGAAGGCAATCAACGCATCCACCGCCGCCTCACTCACTGCATTGTAGAGGCTCGCACGCATGCCGCCTACGGAGCGGTGGCCTTTGAGATTCAACAGGCCCGCTGCCTCTGACTCCTTGAGAAATTGCTTGTCCAATTCATCGTCGGCCAGTATGAAGGGCACGTTCATCAGGGAGCGGCTGTCGAGTTCCACCGGATTGGTATAAAAGTCGCTGTTATCGATGGCCGCATAAAATTTCTCGGCCTTGCGGCGATTGAGTGCCTCCATGGCGCCCAGTCCGCCCTGCTGCTGCAGCCAGTCAAACACCAGATCCGCCAGATAAAGGGCGAAGGTCGGTGGTGTGTTGTACATGGAATCGTTGTCAGCCGCGATCTGCCAGTTGAGCATCGCGGGGCACAGTGGATGGGCGCGGCCCAACAGATCACGCCGCACAATCACCACAGTCAATCCGGCAGGCCCTATATTTTTCTGGGCGCCGGCGTAAATGACGCCGAATTTATCAACTTGTATCGGCCGCGACAGAATGGTCGATGACATATCCGCCACCAGCGGAGCGACCACCTGCGGGGTCCAGAAATACTCCACACCGCCAATGGTTTCATTGGGCGTGTAGTGCAGGTAGGCCGCGCCCTCACCCAGCTGCCACTCGCGCTGCGGTGGGATAGTGGTGAAGTTGGTGCCCTTGGAGCTGGCCGCGACGTTCACCTCACCATAGCGCCGGCCTTCCTCGATGGCCTTCTTGGACCATTCCCCCGTGTTCACATAATCCGCACTGTGCTTGTCGCCAAGCAGATTTAGCGGCACGGCGGAAAACTGCGAGCTGGCCCCGCCCTGCAGGAATAACACAGCATAGTCGTCAGAAATGCCGAGCAGGCCGCGCAGCGACTGTTCGGCGTGCTGTGCCACACCCACTACCTCGGGACTGCGATGGCTCATCTCCATCAGGGACAGACCCTTGCCATGCCACTCAAGCATGTCGTTGCGGGCTGTTTCCAGCACGGTTTCCGGCAGCGATGCCGGCCCGGCGCAAAAGTTGTAACAACGGGTCATAGTACGTGCTTCCTCGAATCTTGGGGGATCAGCGTGTTATTCTGCAGCGCCGTCACCGGCATCATGTTCTGCGGCCGGCTCTGCATCGGGTTCATCGATGCGCTGCACACCCACCAGGCTCTCACCGTCCTTGGTGCGAATCATGCGCACGCCCTGCGTATTGCGACCGAGGATGGACACCTCATCGGAGCGCGTCCTGACCAGGGTGCCCTGGTTGGAAATCAGCATCAGCTCATCGCCCGCAAAGACCTGCACGGCGCCGACCATGCGGCCATTGCGCTCGCTGGTCGACATCGCAATCATACCTTTGCCGCCACGACCCTTGGTGGGGAATTCGTCCAGCAGGGTACGCTTGCCGTAGCCGTTCGCACTCGCCGTCAGCACCATACCCTGCTGCTGCGGGATTATGAGGGAAATCATACTGTGTCCCGCTGCCAAACGAATCCCGCGTATGCCACGCGCGGTTCGACCCATAGCGCGCACATCAATCTCCCGGAAGCGCACAGCCTTGCCCTCGCTGCTGAACAGCATGACATCGGATTCACCATCGGTAACTGCAGTTCCCACCAGGACATCGCCTTCATCCAGGTGCAGGGCCCGCAGGCCCACGCTGCGCTGGCGGGCAAAATCCATCAGGGCAGTTTTCTTGACCGTACCGCTAGCGGTGGCCATGAAAATAAAGTGGCCTTCTGCATAGTTATCTACCGGCAGGATGGACGTCACGCGCTCGCCTTCTTCCAGCGGCAGCAGATTGACCATGGGCCGGCCCCTGGAGTTGCGACCCGCGAGCGGAATTTGGTAGACCTTCAGCCAATACACCTTGCCCAGGTTGGAAAAGCACAGAATGGTGGCGTGGGTGCTGGCGATTAGCAGGTGCTCGACAAAGTCCTCGTCCTTGACGGCGGTAGCGGATTTGCCCATACCGCCACGGCGCTGCGCCTGGTAATCACTCAATGGCTGGGTCTTGGCATAGCCGCCGTGGGAGATCGTGACCACACGGTCCTCCTCCGTAATCAGGTCTTCCACCGTCAGGTCATGCTGGGATGCGGTAATTTCCGTGCGCCGCTCATCACCATACTCGGCGACAATCTCCTCCAGTTCCTCCCGGATCACCAACTTGAGGCGCTCCGGATCACCCAGGATGTCGAGGTAATCCGCAATTTCGTGCAACTTCTCCTGGTACTCCTGTAGCAGCTTTTCGTGTTCCAGCCCGGTCAGGCGGTGCAGGCGCAGTTCCAGGATGGCCTGGGCCTGAGCCGGTGATAGATGGTACTTGCCGCTGTGCATGCCGTACTGAGGCTCCAGCTCTTCCGGGCGACATGCATCACTGCCCGCGCGCTCCAGCATGCCGGTGACATCACCCGGCTCCCATGCTTGCGCCAGCAGCCTCTCCCTGGCTTCCGCGGGACTGGGTGAGGCCTTGATCAACGCAATGATCGGATCGATATTGCTCAGGGCGATGGCCAGCCCTTCGAGAATGTGGCCGCGTTCTCGCGCCTTGCGCAGCAGGAATACCGTGCGCCGCGTCACTACTTCCCGGCGGTGGCGTATGAAGGCCTCGAGTATCTCCTTGAGATTAAGCACTTTCGGCTGGCCGTCGACCAGGGCCACCATATTGATACCAAACACCGTCTGCATGCCGGTCTGGGCATACAGGTTGTTGAGCACCACGTCGCCAATCTCTCCACGGCGCAGCTCGATCACCACCCGCATGCCATCCTTGTCGGATTCGTCGCGCAGCTCGGTGATACCCTCTATCTTTTTCTCCTTCACCAGTTCAGCAATGCGCTCTATCAGGCGCGCCTTGTTCAACTGGTAGGGCAGCTCGTGAATGAGAATGATGTCCCTGCCGCGTTTCTCGTCCTGGACCACTTCCGCCCGCGCGCGCACATAGATGCGGCCGCGACCCGTGCGATAGGCCTGGATGATACCGGCGCGGCCGTTGATGATCCCGGCGGTGGGAAAGTCCGGCCCCGGGATGTGCTCCATCAATTCATCGACGGTTTTGCTGGGGTCGCGAATCAAGGCCAGGCACGCGCTGACCACCTCGGTCAGGTTGTGTGGCGGGATATTGGTGGCCATGCCCACGGCGATACCGGACGAGCCGTTGATCAGCAGGTTGGGCACCCGCGTAGGCAGCACTGCCGGGATGCGTTCGGTGCCGTCGTAGTTGTCGACGTAGTCGACCGTTTCCTTGTCGAGATCGGCGAGCAGGGCGTGCGCGATCTTGCGCATGCGAATCTCGGTGTAGCGCATGGCGGCCGCGGAATCGCCGTCGACCGAGCCGAAATTACCCTGGCCGTCGACCAGCATGTAGCGCAATGAAAAAGGTTGTGCCATACGCACAATGGTGTCGTAAACCGCAGAATCGCCGTGCGGGTGGTACTTACCGATCACATCACCCACCACGCGGGCGGACTTTTTGTAGGCTTTGTTCCAGTCGTTGTTAAGTTCGTTCATGGCGAACAGTACGCGCCGGTGCACGGGTTTCAAGCCGTCACGCACATCCGGCAGGGCTCGGCCCACGATCACGCTCATAGCGTAATCGAGATAGGACTGCTTCATCTCGTCTTCGATGTTGACGGGAAGGATTTCTTTGGCTATTTCACCCATTTACTACGACTTCCTTGAACAGCTGCGAGGCGCCTTCAGGACAGCAACCGAGTCTCTTGCAAGGACTCTTAACAGCGCCAATTTTCACGCTGGCCAGACCCGAAAGCAAGCCGCAGATTATACGGGAATTTACAGCTCGCTCGCCATGTTTTTGCAGAAAATCGATGTCATCTGGGCAGTGTCGACCGGTTTGTGGTTATACTCCCGCGCGAACTCCCAAATTCCGGCTGATGGACGGGCCAAGGGGGCATCATCGAGAAATCACGGGTACCCCCGACTACAGGAAAAAGCGCCATGCAGCGGCAATTGAAAACCGCCGACACCCTGATCCATCCGGACTGGATAGTACCCGTGCTACCACACGGCGCAGTGCTGGAAAAATACAGCATTGCATTGACTGGAGATCGCATCACGGCCCTGCTACCCAGGTCCGAGTCACGGTCCATCACCGCGCGGCATGTCGTGGAGTTACCCGGGCACGCGCTGTTGCCTGGACTGGTGAATTGTCACGGACACGCCGCCATGAGCCTGCTGCGCGGCTTCGCGGACGATCAACCACTCATGCCCTGGCTGGAGCAACATATCTGGCCCGCGGAACGCGCCCATGTCAGTGAGCAGTTCGTCGGAGATGGCACGGAGCTAGCCATCGCCGAGATGATCCGCTCCGGTACCACCACGTTCAGCGATATGTATTTTTTCCCCGACGTGTGCGCAGCCACCGCGCAACGGCTCGGCATGCGCTGCCAGATCACCTTCCCCATTTTCGACTTTCCCTCGGCCTGGGGCCTGGATGCAGATGACTACATCAGCAAGGGCTTGGCCCTGCGGGACGAGTTCAAGCACAGCACACTGGTGACCGTGGTATTCGGCCCCCACGCACCCTACACCGTGTGCGAAGACAATCTGGCAAAAGTCGCCACTCTTGCAGCAGAGTTGGATGCACCGATCCATATCCACCTGCACGAGACCGCCGGAGAGGTCCTGCAGGCCGTGGAGCAGATGGGAGAGCGCCCTCTGAATACGTTGCACCGTCTGGGCCTGCTGGGCCCCAGGACCCAGTGCGTGCACATGACGGACCTGGGCGACCAGGACATCGCGCTGCTCGCGGCGACGGGCGCCCACGTGGTGCACTGCCCGCAGTCCAACATGAAGCTGGCCTCCGGCACCTGCCGCATCAGTGATCTGCTGTCCAAAGGCGTGAACGTGGCGCTAGGTACGGACAGCGCCGCGAGCAACAATGACCTCAACATGTTCGGCGAAATGCAGGCCGCGGCACTGCTGGCCAAACTGCATTCGCGCGATGCCACGGCGCTACCCGCGGCGGCGACACTGGCAATGGCCACCATCAATGGCGCCAGGGCACTGGGCCTTGACGACGAAATTGGCAGCCTGGAGGTCGGCAAGCAGGCCGACCTCATCGCGGTTGACCTGCGCGGCCCGGAGACCCAGCCGCTGTATCATCCGCTGTCCCAGCTGGTCTACGCGTGCAACGGCAGCCAGGTGAGCCACAGCTGGATTGCCGGCGAGCTGGTGATGGCCCAGCGGCAGCTCACGCATATCGATCTTCCCGCACTGGTGCAACGCACCAGCGCCTGGCAACAACGCATCGCCCGCACAGCGGGCGTCGCATGATGACCAAGGGTGTGAATGTAGACCCGCAGGAAATCGCCAAATTCGAGGCACTCGCCTCGCGCTGGTGGGATCGCAACAGCGAATTCAAACCCCTGCACGATATTAATCCCCTGCGCGCCAATTACATCGACCAGCACTCGCCGGTCGCCGGCAAAAGGCTGGTGGATGTGGGCTGTGGCGGCGGCATTTTGGCAGAAGCCATGGCCCTGCGCGGCGCGCTCGTTACCGGCATCGACATGGGCGAAGCGCCATTGTCCGTGGCAAAACTACACCAACTGGAATCGGGGGTGGCAGTCGATTACCGACGCGCAACGGCAGAACAACTGGCCGCAGAGGCCGCCGGCCTCTACGACATCGTGTGCTGCCTGGAAATGCTGGAACACGTGCCTGAGCCGGGAGCAGTCGTCGCCGCCTGTGCCGAACTCGCCAAACCCGGTGGCACGGTGTATTTCTCCACCATTAACCGCAATCCGAAATCCTTCGCTTTTGCCATCGTCGGCGCCGAACACATCCTGCAGTTGCTGCCAGCGGGCACCCATGAGTACGCCAAATTCATCAAACCCTCAGAACTGGCTAGCTGGATGCGCGAGGCGGGACTGCTGCTGGAGGGCATGACAGGGTTGACTTACAATCCGCTGACCAAGCGCTACCGACTGGACGAGGCGGATGTCAGCGTGAACTACATGGTGCGCACCGCGAAGCCCGCCTGATGGAACAGACATACGCAGTTTTCCCCGGGACATTGCGGGCCGTCATCTTCGACCTGGACGGCACCCTGGTCGATACCGCCGATGAATTTATACCGGTGGTGCAGACCCTGCGCGCGGAACACGGCCTGGAGGCCATGGATCCGGAGCGCATCCGCGCGTCGGTTTCCAACGGCGCGGCGGCCCTCGTCCGACTGGGACTGGACATGCACGATGAAGCCCCGGAGTTCGAGAGCAAACGCCTGCGCCTGCTGCAACTGTACAGCCAGGTACTGGGCACTATGGCGTCACCCTATCCAGGCATTGCCGCGCTGCTGGAGCGCCTGCAGGACAGGGGAAT
>Ga0114942_1000513_pt1 | contig 11031 bp, 11 predicted proteins | sample LowerColdCreek_FD_88674 | JGI IMG/M metagenome (GOLD analysis project Ga0114942, IMG submission 88674) | Groundwater microbial communities from Cold Creek, Nevada to study Microbial Dark Matter (Phase II) - Lower Cold Creek | ecosystem: Environmental > Aquatic > Deep subsurface > Groundwater ... | reverse complement strand
GGTGGCGCCATCATCTACGGCCGCAGCGACGCCACCATCAACCGCCACGGCATCCGCATGGGCACCGCCGAGCTGTACCGCGCAGTCGAGGCGCTGCCCGAGGTGCTGGACAGCCTGGTGGTGGACCTGGAATACCTGGGCCGCGAAAGCTGGATGCCGCTGTTCGTGGTGCTGCGCGAAGGCATGGTGCTCGACGCGGCGCTGACCCAGCGCATCAAGCAGGTCGTCCGCGAGGCGCTGTCGGCGCGCCATGTGCCGAACGACCTGTTCCAGGTCAGCGCCGTGCCGCGAACGCTGTCGGGCAAGAAGATGGAACTGCCTGTGAAGAGACTGCTGCTGGGCGCGACCGTCGACAGTGTGCTCAAGCGCGACGCGATGGCCAATGCCGAATGCGTGGACTGGTTCGTCGCACTGGCGGCATCGCGTGCCGCCAGCCGGGCTGATCAGCCGCTGGCGAACTGAACGATCTGCGCGGCCGGCCGCGCACCGGCGACACGCGCCACCTCGGCGCCGCGGTGCAGCTTCAGCAGCGTGGGGATGCTGCGGATGGCGAAGCGCGCGCTGGTGCGCGGGTTGTCATCGCTGTTCACCTTGACCAGCAAGGCTCTGCCCTTGAGTGCGCCAGCGGCCTGTTCGAACTGCGGCGCCATCTGCCGGCACGGGCCGCACCACGGCGCCCAGAAGTCCACCAGCACCGGCAACTCACACGCAGCGACGACTTGATCGAAGTTGGCGTCGCTCAACTCGACCGCACGACCGTTGAGCAGTGCCTGGCCACATCGGCCGCAGACCGGATCGTCGCCGAGGCGCGCCGTGGGAACTCGATTCGTGGCCCGGCAGTGAGGGCATGCAACCTGGGTATTGGGCAGACTCATACTGCAGAGATCGGCGCGCACGGTCGGATTTCAAGACCAGGTGCAAGCATTGTGCGGCGCCACGCAGGGTGCTGAGCCGCCTGTCTGGGCCGCATCGGAAAGCCGGCCCTGGGTGGCAGATGGCCGCGCCGCGGGGGCACGTCGAATGTCGGCGAGCAGATCATCGAGGCACAGTCGCAGCGAGATCTGCGCAGGGGGAATAATCGTCCCGCCGCCCGCGTATGCCAACCAGGTGAACCCAGCCCCCAGCGCATTCCGTCAACAGCTGCTCGGCGCCGTGCCGCGGTTGCGGCGCTATGCGCGATCGCTGGTGTTCGATGACGCGCAAGGCGACGACCTGGTGCAAAGCACGCTGGAGCGCGCGCTGACGCACTGGCATCAGTTCGACCAGGAGCGCGACATGGTGGTGTGGCTGCTGTCCATCGCGCACAACGCGCACCTGGACATGCGGCGCAAGCAGGCAAGGATGCAGGTGCTCGACCCTTCGGTGTTGCAGGCGGCGCAGGACAGCCTGGGCGGCGACCGCGGCGTGGACGTGGGGCTGCGCCTGGACCTTCTCGCAGCGTTGGCGCGGCTGTCGCCCGAGCAGCGCGAACCGCTGCTGCTGGTGTGTCTGGAGCAGTTCAGTTATGCCGAGGTGGCCGAGGTGATGCACATCCCGGTCGGCACGGTGATGTCGCGCGTGTGCCGCGCGCGGGCGACGCTGCGCGCCCTGCTCGACGGCCAGGCCAAGCCGGGCGGCGCCACGTTGCGGCGGGTGGTCTGAGTATGCAGGGCCGCCCCAAATGCGAATGCTCCCGCTCGGCGGGAGCGGCCGCTGGCTGTAGGGTGCCGCGATGAGCATGGCCCACGCAACGATCGACGACGAACTGCTCAGCGCCTGGGTCGATGGCGAGCTGGGTGGCCAGCCGGAGCAGCGCGAGCAGGTCGAGACCTGGCTGCGCGAGCACCCGCAGGATGCAGCACGGGTGCGCCAATGGGCGGCCGACCGCGATGCGTTGCGCGAGCGGCTGGCACCCGCGCTAGACGAGCCGGTGCCGCCGCGGCTGCGCGCGCTGGTGCTCGGGCAGCCGCGGGCGCAGGCGCGTGGCTGGCTGCAGGCGGCGATGGCGGCCGGCCTGCTGCTGGCCGGCGGCGTCATTGGCGCGCTGCTCGGCCGCCAGTGGCCGGGGGTCGAGCCGGTCGCAGCGGTCGCCGCAGCGCCGGGCGGTTGGGTGCAGCGCGCGGCCTTCGCGCACGGCGTCTACGTGCCCGAGCCGCGGCATGCGGTGGAAGTCAAGGCGCAGGAGGAACACCTGTCGCGCTGGCTGACGCGGCGCATCGACGTACCGGTGAAGCTGTTCGACCTGCGCGAGTTCGGCTTCGAGCTGGTCGGCGGCCGGCTGCTGCCCGACGGCCCGGGCAAGAGCGCGCAGCTGATGTACCAGGACGCTCAGGGCACGCGCATTACCGTCTACCTGCGCAAGCCCGAGCAGGCCACCGAGGCGGCCTTCCGCTACGAGCAGCAGGGCGAGGTGGGCCTGTTCTACTGGGTCGAAGCCGGCGCCGGCTACGCGCTGGTCGGCGCGCTGCCGAAGGAACGGTTGCTGGCGCTGGCGCAGGAGATCTACCGGCAGCATCCGGTGGCGGGTGCCAGCGCGCCGCCGAAGTAGCGAACTGGCTTGCCGGCGCAGGGATGGCGGAGCAAGCTGCCGCGCGACGCGTGCCTGCAAGGCATCAACATTCCACATCGGTTCTGCTGCCGGCCACTGAGCTGAAGCGTCGCATTGCCGACGCCGCCCGATAATGCCGCGCATGGAGATCACAGCTGAACAGCTGCGCGCGATCGACACCTTGTGCCGATGCTGTCGCGCGCCCGCGCTGCGCCTGTTCGGGTCGGCTGCCGTCGGCCGGGACCGGGTCGAAGGCGAAGCGATCGAACCTCAGCTGCGGCCCTTGTACGCGGCCGCAGCATGAGCATCGACCAGACACCTGCGCACCTGAGCGACGTGCCGGGCACCGTGCAGCAATTGCGCGACATCGCTGTGACCCACACGTTCGAGGAGTTCACGAGCAAGCGCGTTCTCTGCCTCGCGAGCAAGAAGCCGTTCACCAACCCGGGCGAGGCGGTGCAGCGGGTGCCCGAGGCCGAGCGTGTGCGCATGGGCGCGGTCCCGCGGCGCCAGATCATCGGGCCACGCAGCATGCTGGCTCGTGGCTGCGACCGCATCGACCAGGAAACCCTGTACCGCACGGCCAGCACCGAGCGGGTGGCCGTCGAACGCGAGCGGATCGCTTGCCGGGCGGCGCGTGGCCATCGCTGAGAAGCGAAGCTTCGCGCACCGCGTCGGCGCCTGGCGCCGACTGGCGGTCGTGCTGATGCTCGGCTTCGCCAGCGGCCTGCCGTTGGCGCTGACCGGCCAGGCCATGCAGGCCTGGCTGAGCATGGAAGGGCTGGACGTCGCCGCCATCGGCTTCCTCAGCCTGGTCGGCCTGCCCTACACCTTCAAGTTCCTGTGGGCGCCGCTGATGGACCGCTTCGATCTGCCCTTGCTCGGCCGGCGCCGCGGCTGGCTGGTGCTGACACAGGCCGCACTCGGCGCGGTGCTGCTGCTGCTGGCCGGCACCTCGCCCACCTCGGCCACGCGAGCCTTCGCGCTGTTGGCGGTGGCGGTGGCCTTCATGTCGGCGTCGCAGGACGTGGTCATCGACGCCTACCGCACCGACTTGCTGGCGGCGCGCGAGCGCGGCCTCGGCTCGTCGCTCAATGTCATGGGCTATCGCCTCGCGATGATCCTGTCCGGCGGCATCGCGCTGATCTGGACCGACCCGGCCCAGGGCGGCGGCTGGGACTGGCCGATGGTGTACCGCTTCATGGCCGCGCTGATGTTCGGCGCCGCCGTGCTCTCGGCGCTGCTGCTGCCGAAGGTGCCGATGCCCGAGCGGTTGTCGACCGCGGCGCGCCACGACGTGATCGGCTTCGTCGCGGTGCTGGCCGCGGTGGTGATGGGCTACCTGCTCAGCGACCGTTTCGCGCCGCCGCTGGCGCATGCGCTGCTCGGCCCGCTGCTCGAAGCTTCATCGCTCGGCGACACACTGAAGATCCGCTGGGAGAACCTGCTGGCGCTGCTGCTCGGCATCGGCTTCACGCTGCCGCTGGCCGCCTGGGCGGCGCGCAAGGCGCGCTTCGAGACGCTGCTTGGGGGCTTGAGCAGTTATTTCAGCCAGCCGGGCGCGGCGGCCTTCCTGGCCTTCATCGTGCTGTACAAGCTCGGCGATGCTTTCGCCGGCTCGCTGATGACACCCTTCCTGCTGAAGAGCATGGCCTTCAGCCCGGCGGAGGTGGGCGTGGTCAACAAGATCATCGGCCTGTGGCTGACCATCGGCGGCGCGCTGCTCGGCGGGCTGCTGATGCTGCGGCTGGGGTTGTGGCGCGCGCTGCTGCTGTTCGGCATCCTGCAGATGGCCAGCAACCTGGGTTTCTGGTGGCTGGCAGTCGCCGGCAAGGGGCTGATGCCGGGGTTGGTGCTGCCGGCTTTCGACTGGGGCTTCGTGCAGTTGGCGCAGCCGACGCCGGTGGACGGCGGACTGCTGATGGTCATCGCCTTCGAGAACCTGTCCGGCGGCATGGGCACGGCGGCCTTCGTCGCCTTCCTGATGAGCCTGTGCAACCAGCGCTTCACCGCGACGCAATACGCGCTGCTCAGCGCCTTCGCGTCGGTGGGGCGCGTCTGGGTCGGGCCGCTGGCCGGAGTGCTGGCCGAATCGATCGGCTGGCCCACCTTCTTCATCGTCAGTACCGTGGCCGCGCTGCCGGCGCTGTGGATGCTGTGGTGGATGCGGCAGAGCGTGCGCTCACTCGAAGTGGATACTTCGCGGCTCGGCGCAAGTGACGACTAGGGTGCGTCACCGGGGAACCGGCACGCCGTTTGCCTATCGGATGCGGATGGACTCATCTTTCGTCACCGACGCTGACTTGCCCGGGCCTGCGACCCGGCTCGGCTGCGGCTGCCATCTGCACCGGCGGCGCCGGCTGTCTCTCGGACTGCTGGGCCTGGCCGCATCAGGCGCGCCTGCGGCAGCGCTGGCGCAGCAGCCGCGCGAGGGCGTGGACGTCGGCAAGAACTCCGGCTTCGCCAAGCTGGTGCCCGCCGAACAGGTGGAACAGGCCGCGGCGCAACAGTTCGTGCAGATGCAGAGCCAGGCGCGGCAACAGCGCGCGCTGGCGCCGGACGACCACCCCCAACTGGTGCGGCTGCGCTACATCGCCAAGCGCATCATTCCCTACACCAAGGCATGGAACCGGCGCGCGGCGCAGTGGAAATGGGAGGTCATCCTGATCGGCAGCCCGCAGATCAACGCCTTCTGCATGCCCGGCGGCAAGATTGCCTTCTACTGGGGCATCCTGCAGAAGCTGCAGCTCAGCGACGACGAGGTGGCGATGATCATGGGCCACGAGATGGCGCACGCGCTGCGCGAACATGCGCGCGAGCGCATGGGCAAGAGCTTTGCCACGCGCGGCGCGATCGAGCTCGGTTCGGCGCTGCTCGGCCTGGGCAGCACCGGCTATCTTGCGGCGCGCATGGGCGAGCAGCTGCTGACCCTGACCTTCAGTCGCGACGACGAATCCGAGGCCGACCTGGTGGGCATGGAGCTGGCCGCGCGCGCCGGCTACAACCCGGCCGCCGGCGTCACGCTGTGGCAGAAGATGGGCGCGGCCAGCAAGGGCGCGCCGCCGGAATTCCTGTCCACGCACCCGGCTGGCAGCACGCGCATCAAGGACATCGAGGCCAACCTGCCGAAGGTGGAGCCGCTCTACCAACGCGCTCCCAGGCCGGAGCGGCGCTTCGAGCCGCCGCAGCCGCCAGCGCCAAGCGGCGCCAACCCGCCGCGCTGAGAGCGGCGCATGAAGACTGTTGCGCCGCGGCCGCCGCGGGGCCGCGCCGCCGCAGCCGCTCGCGCCGGCACGGACCTGCGTCTGGCGCCTTTCGTGCTGCCGGCTGCCCTGAGGCTCACCACCGCGCCGGCAAGGCGCGCAGCAGCAGCCAGTGCCCGTCCTCGCTGCGCACGTAGCCGCCGTGCTCCAGATCCTTCGTCAGCCGGCTGACCATCTCGCGCGAACAGCCCAGCCGATTCGCCAACTCCTGGTGCGTCAGGCGCTCTGCGATCAACCGCGTGCCATCGGGCCGGGCCACGGCGAGCGCGTTCAGCACCTGCACCAAGCGCCCATAGACATCGTTCAAGGCCAGTTGCTTGGCGCTCAGAGTGGCTGCACGTGCCCGCCGGATGACCTTGCCAATCAGCTCGAAGGCAAACTCGGGATGCTCGGCGATGTGCTGCTGCAGCGTGGTGCGTGTGATCACCGCGCAGGTGCTGGCTTCGAGCGTGATGACGTTGGCCGAACGCGGGCCGCCGTCCAGGCTCATTTCGCCCAGGTACTCGCCGGGGCCGTAGATGCCGTAGGTGATCTCGCGGCCCTTGTCGCCGCTGGCGTAGCTGCGCAGCCGGCCGGCCAGGATCAGGTACAGCGTGTCACCTCGGTCACCTTCTTCGATGAGCAGGGTGTTCTTGCGGTAGCGGCGTACCTCGCCGCGGCGGGCCAGCGCGCGCAGCGGCTCGCCGAGCGCGGCAAGGAGGGTGGCTTCGCTGTCCCGGGGCAGGTTCGACATCGGGTGGCGCGAGCGGCCCCGCTGGTGGGGCCGCGCACGCCGACCGCATGGTAGCGGCCGCCACGCTGCGCCGGATTCAGGCGGCCTGCGGCTGCAGGCTGGGCTCGGCCATGCCGCGCAGCGCACCGACCAGCGGCGGCAGCACCGCCACCTGGCGCACCAGCGCGCCGATGCTGTCGGAGTGGGTCTTCGAGCGGATGCTGCCGATCTGCGAGCGGATGGTGGAGATGCCCACGCCAAAGCGCACCGCGATGTCGCTGGGCTGCACGCCTTCGCTGAGCGCCTCGAGCACCCGCGTCTCGGCCAGAGTCAGGCCGTGGTTGCGCGCGAACCATTGCACGCCCAGGCCTCCGCACATCTGGCGCTTGCCCATCGACAGCTGCGTGGCCACCGGGCCGCCCAGCCCGCCGTCGCGCAGCGGCACCACCGACACCGCCACGCGGTGGCCGTCCTGGCCCAACATCAGCAGCCGGCGCAGGCCGCGCTGCGCGGCGGACTGCAGCGCATCGTGCAGCCGCACCACGTCAGCCGGATCGCGCGCGCACAACTGCCGCCCCAGCAGCTGCAGCGGGTGCTGGGCATCGAGTTCGCAGCGTGCCGCATGGTTGACGTGCAGCACGTGCGCGTCACTGTCCAGCAGCAGCACGCCGTAGTCGATCTCGTCCAGCATCAGCTCGTACCAGCGCGCCAGGGGCGGCGGCGCATGGCTTTGCGACGCAGCCGGCGGGCGATGCAGCGGATGAGCGTCCCAGAGCATCGGCTTCAGGCCCAGGGCCTGGGTGTGCATGTCGAGCATGGCGGCTTCTCCTCGGTGGCTCCGGGCGCCGGCCGATGGGCCTGCCTCCGGTCCGCACAGCGTAGGGACGCCGCGCCGCCTCAGGGCGTGAATCTGGGCGTGCTTGTTTGTGACTTATTCACATGCCGCGAGGCGGCCCGGCTCACACGCCCGCCGCCTCGATCTCACCGTACGCATGGTTCAGCCACAGCTTCAGGCGCTGGCGCTCCATCAGTCCGAGCTTGGCGCCGTTGCCGTTGGCGGCATTGCGGGCCGCCCAGAAGCTGCTGTTGGCGGCGTCGATCTTCTGCACCACGGCGTCGTGCAGGCGCCGGATGCTCACCACCTTGGCGCCCAGGCCCAGGGCGCGGTCCAGCTCGCCGGATTGCTCCAGCTGGGTGAAGTCGTCGCCGCGCAGCTGGTTGCGCACCAGCACGTACTGCAGGCGGCGGCCGAAGCGGTCGAGCAGCTTCTTCAGCAGATCGACCGAGTCCTTGCCCGAATCCATCACGTGCCAGTAGTGGATGGCCAGGCCGGAGACATCGGCCAGGTCGAGCACGCCGGATTCGTCCATCCAGCTGGCGAGCGCGTCGTGCGTCTGCGCTGCCAGGTCGACCAGCACGCGCCGGCCCGGCTGGTCGATGCAGGATTCGATGATCGTGTCCAGCGCCTCGTAGCGGTCGACCAGCACCGACGAGGCATAGCCGGCATAGAAGCGCATCAGCGAGCCGTGCGATCGGTCGGTGTCGAAGCCCAGGAAGGGCATGTCGTGGTCGATGAAGTACTGCGCCAGCAGCCGCGCCATCAGCGACTTGCCGACGCCGCCCTTTTCGCCGCCGATCAGGTGCACATGGGCCTGCGGCGTGGCTTCGAGAGTGGGAATCTCGGACATGGGGAAACTTCCGTGGTGTGGGATCTGCGCGGGATTGTCCACTGCACAGCACGAAGCGGGCCAGTGCTGTGCACCCTCTTCAGGCCAGCACGCGCAGCAGCCAGCCGTTCAGGTCGACGATCTCGTCCATGCATACCGAATGCGGCATCGCATAGTCGTGCCACTGCACCGGATAACCCAGCGCCAGCAGTGCATCGCGCGAGGCCAGCGCCCGGTCGAGACCGATCATCGGGTCGTCGCGGCCGTGGGCCAGGAAGATCGGCACGTCGGCGTTGGCCGCACTGCGCTCGGCTGCAGTGGTTGCCGCCAGCGGCAGGTAGCCCGACAGGCCGACCAGGCCGGCCAGCCGCTCGGCATGGCGCAGCCCGGTAAGGAGCGTCATCGCACAGCCCTGCGAAAAACCCATCAGCACGATGCGCGAGGCCGGCATGCCGCGCTCACGCTCCCGCTCGACCAGCGCCTCGACCAGCGCCTGCGATGCGCGCAGCCCGTCCTCGTCCTCGCGCCGCTGCAGCGGCGTGCCGGCGATGTCGTACCAGGCGCGCATCACGTAGCCGCCGTTCATCGTCACCGGCCGCATCGGTGCATGCGGGAAGATGAAGCGCGCGCCGCCCACGGCCGTGAGGTCCAGCTCCTGCGCGATCGGCACGAAGTCGTTGCCGTCGGCGCCCAGGCCGTGCAGCACGATCAGGCTGGCGCCGGGATTGTCGGCCCCTTGCATTTCGATGCACTCGAGGGTCACGGGCTGCTCCGGGTGTAACGCGCGACGATGCCGGCAAACTGTTTCGGCCAGGTCGCCAGCGCGCTGTCGTCGCCCTTGAACACGCTGTTCAGAAAGGCCAGCGACAGCTCGCGTGTGGCTTCCTTGACCTGTGGATTCAACTGCACGCCGCCGGTGCCCGGCCGGTCAGTGAAGATGCTATGCGAGCCGCCGCTGAACACCGCCAGCGTCTTGCGCGCACTGCCGGTGGCGTCGAACACCGCGACGCGGTCGTCGGCGCCGGAGTAGTAGCCAGGGATGCGGATGATGTCTTCGGTGGCGGTGACATGCAGGCTGGGAACGCGGATCGGTCCCAGGATCTGCGCCGGCGAGGCCTCGCCGTAGAACGGCGGGGCCGACAACACGATCGCGGCCTTGATGCGCGAATCGCTCAGATCGAGCTGCTCGCCGTTGCGCTGCACACGGGCGCCGGCCGCCAGCAGTGTGGTGTTGGCGCCGTAGGAATGCCCGGCGGCGACGATGCGCTGGCCATCGAGCCGCGGCGCCAGCTCGCTGCGCAGCAGCTGGTCGAGCGCAAAGCTCAGGTCGCGCACGCGCGCCACGGCTTCGGCCTCCTGCGCTGCGCCTTGCAGCCGCGCCACCATCTCGAAGGGGTTGCCAAACCAGAGCTGGCGGTCGCTGCCCACATGCTGCAGGTGCAGGCTGGCATAACCCTGGCTGGCCCAGAAGCGGCCCAGGTAGCTGTAGCCGTCGCGCGAGCCGCCAATGCCGTGCGAGAACACGATCAGCGGCGCCGGCCGGTCGGCGCTGGCCGCATCGGGCAGGTACAGGCGCACCGGCACGCGTCTTTCGCGAGCGGCGTCCAGCCAGTCACGGTCGAGTGTGCTGTAGCTGGTGCCGGCCGCGGGCGCTGCCGCGGCGGCAGGCGCAGCGTCTTGTGCGCGCGTCGGTGCGGCCAGCAGTGCGGCGCACAGGACCACCAGCAGCGGCGCGGCGCGCCAGCCGGTCGCGACGATCGAAGAGCGTCGGGTTCGCATCGGGCTTGTCCCTCAGTGCAGGTCGGCCGGACCGGGCGCGGCACCGGCGGCGCTTGGGTGGGCGGGGCGCTTGCGGTGCAGCCAGCCATTGATTTTCAGCACCGCGTCGTCGACGTAGGTAAAGACCACCGGGATCACCAGCAGGCTCAAGAAGGTGGAGGTGATCAGCCCGCCGATGACGACGATGGCCATCGGCGAACGGAAGCTCGGGTCCACGCCCCAGCCTAGCGCGATCGGCAGCATGCCGGCGCCCATGGCGATCGTCGTCATGACGATCGGCCGCGCGCGCTTGTGGCAGGCGTCGAGCAGCGCTTCCATGCGCGTCAAGCCACGGTCGCGCCGCGCCATGATGGCGTACTCCACCAGCAGGATCGAGTTCTTGGTGGCGATGCCCATCAGCATGATCAGCCCGATCATCGACGGCATCGAGATCGCCGTCTGCGTGATGAACAATGCAAGGAACGCGCCCGGGATCGACAGCACCAGCGCCGCCAGGATCGTCACCGGCTGCACGAAGTCGTGGAACAGCAGCACCAGCACGATGTAGATGCACAGCACGCCGGTGAGCATCGCCAGGCCGAAGCTGGCGAACAGCTCGGCCATGGCCTCGGCGTCGCCCACCGTGGTCTGCGACACGCCCGGTGGCAAGGTCTTCAGGCTGGGCATCGACAGCGCCGCCTTTTCCACCGCACCCAGCGGCTGCTGGTTCAACTCGATGTCGAAGTTGATGTTGCGCAGGCGGTCGTAGCGGTCGATCTGCGCCGGCCCGCTCTCGATGCTCAAGGAGGCCACATTGCCCAGCATCACCGGGCCGTGGCTGCCCGGCACCGTCAGCCGCGACAGCAGGTCGAGGTCGGTGCGCGCGTCGGCCTTCAGCTTCACCACCACCGGTACCTGGCGCTGCGACAGGTTCATCTTCGCCAGGCTCTGGTCGTAGTCGCCGGCGGTGGCGATGCGCAGGGTCTCGGCAATGGCCGCCGAGGTCACGCCCAGGTCGGCGGCGCGCGCGAAGTCGGGCCGCACGATCAGCTCGGGGCGCACCAGGCTGGAGGTCGAGGTGACGTTGCCGATACCGGGAATGGT
>Ga0114942_1000512_pt1 | contig 11046 bp, 10 predicted proteins | sample LowerColdCreek_FD_88674 | JGI IMG/M metagenome (GOLD analysis project Ga0114942, IMG submission 88674) | Groundwater microbial communities from Cold Creek, Nevada to study Microbial Dark Matter (Phase II) - Lower Cold Creek | ecosystem: Environmental > Aquatic > Deep subsurface > Groundwater ... | reverse complement strand
GCTGCTGGTGGGCGCGGGCGCCGGCCCGGGCGGCGACCGCCCCTTCCTGGACCGCTTGGACCTCGCCACGTTGGGCACCAAGCCGCCCACGCGCCTGTTCCAGGCCAGCACCACGCACTACGAGCAGCCCGTGGCCCTGCTGCCCAGCGGCCAGCTGCTGAGCCGCCGCGAAACCTTCGCCGAGCCGCCCAACCTGGTGCTGCGCAGCGGCGAGGCCTACGCCGACATGAAGGCCCTCACCGCCAACGCCGACCCCACGCCCTCTTTGCGCGGCATCCAGCGCGAGCGCATCCAGTTCAAGCGGCCGGACGGCGTGCAGCTCAGCTTCTGGCTCTACCTGCCGCCGGGGCACAAGGGGAAGAACGCGGGCGATGCGCGCCCCACCTTCGTCTGGGCCTACCCGCAAGAGTTCACCGACGCGGCCACCGCCAGCCAGGTCAGCGGCAGCACCAGCCGCTTCAACACCTTCGGCGTCACCAACCCGCTGATGCTCTTGCTCGACGGCTACGTCGTGCTGATGGACGCCACCATGCCCGTGGTGGGCGACCCCAAGACGGTGAACGACAGCTTCATCGAGCAGATCACCGCCAACGCCCAAGCCATCATCGACAAGGCGGTGGAGCTGGGCGTGAGCGAGCGCGACAAGATGGTGGTGGGCGGCCACAGCTACGGCGCCTTCATGACGGCCAACTTGCTGGCCCACACCGACCTGTTCAAGGCCGGCATCGCCCGCAGCGGCGCCTACAACCGCACGCTCACGCCATTCGGCTTCCAGGCCGAGCGCCGCACCCTGTGGGAAGCGCCGAACAGCTACCTGAAGCTGTCGCCCTTCTTGGTGGCCGACAAGCTCAAGGAGCCCATCCTGCTGATGCACGGCGAGTCCGACGACAACCCCGGCACCTTCCCCATCCAGACCCAGCGCCTGTACCAGGCCCTGGCCGGCACTGGCGGCAGCGTGCGCTATGTCAGCCTGCCGTTTGAAGGCCACGGCTACGCGGCGCGCGAAAGCCAAGGCCACGTGCTGTGGGAGATGGGCGAGTGGATGAAGCGGCACACCGGGGGCGTCCCCGCTCGCTGAAACGCGCGACTCCGCCCATACTGGGGCCGCCAACCTGCATGGGTTGGCGGCCTTTTTTCTTGCAGCGGGGAGACGCCGATGAACCGAGTCCGATCCGTGGCCGCGATGGCCTTGGCGGGTGCCTTGACAGGCGCCCTCAGCGCATGGACCCCGCCCGCCCAGGCCGGGGCGCCCATGGCCACCGAAGACGCCGACGTGTTGGCCCCCAGCGAGTGCGAGTGGGAGACCACCGCCAATCGCACCACCTTGAGCGGCGTTGGCGGGTTCAGCGCGCGCACCGTGGCCACCAAAGCCGGCTGTGGGCTGGTGCCGGGCACGCAGCTCGGCCTGGGGCTGGCCCGCACCACGGCGGAGGGCGAGTCGGCCACCGGCCTGGGCCTCACGGGGAAGACCGCCCTGATCCCGCGCCGCGACGGTGGCTTCGGCCTGAGCCTGGCCTACGGCTTTGCCTGGGCCAAAGAACCCGGCGACAGCCTGCGCTACGCCGCCACCACGCTGAGCCTGGTGGCCACCCAGGGCCTGGGCGACCTGACCCTGCACGCCAACTACGGCATCGCGCGCGTCCGCGACGAAGACGGCACCCGCGGCACCTGGGCCGTGGGCGCCGAGTACGCGCTCACCCCCGCCGTGTCCGCCTTGCTGGAAACCTACGGCAGCGAAGGCAATGGCAGCGCCTGGGGCGCCGGCCTGCGCTGGGCGGCCAGCGAAGCCTGGAGCTTCGGCCTCATGGCCTCGAAGACCCTGCGCGACCCCAGGGCCAAGGACGTGCTGCTCAGCGCCAAGCTGGCGTTCTGAAGGCCGCTCGCCTCACTTCAGCACAAAGCGCACCGCCGCCGGCTTCTTGCCGGCCAGCGTGACGGCGGCCACCACCTTGGTGCCGGGGCCGATCTTGAACGGCCCTTCGGCCTCCAGGCGGTCGTCGCCGGCGGGCTTGAGCACGGCCTCGGTCTTGTCCTTGCCCGTCAACAAGGTCAGCTTGCCGGTGGCCCCCGCGGTGCTGGCCTTCTTGCCGTGGTCGCTCACATGCAAGACGATGCGCGCCGGCTGGGCCACCAGCTCCCAGTCCATGTGCGCGGCCTCGACGACGACGCCGCCGTGCTTGGGCTGGTGGTCGTGGCCGTGACCGTCTTTGCCCGACGACCAAGCCGGCGAGGCCAGCGCCACCATCAACGTGGCGAGCAAAGGAAATGGCTTCTTCATAGGTTACTCCAAGGGGTGGAACCCGGGCGTCAAAAAACCTGGCCGCTGGCGTTGGCCGCCAGGCGTTCGATGGGGGCGCGCCCGAAGCGCCACACCATCGCAGGGGTGAGGAAGGTGTCGAGCAAGGTGGCGCTGATGAGGCCGCTGAAGATCACCACGGCCACGGGGTAGAGCACCTCGGTGCCGGGCTGACCGGCCTCGAACAGCAGCGGCGCCAGCGCGAAGGCCGCCACCAACGCCGTCATCAGCACGGGGCTGAGCCGCTCCAGCGAGCCGCGCGTGAGCATGGCCGTGTCGAAGCGCTCGCCCTCGAAGGCGCACAGGTTGATGTAGTGGCTGACCTTCAAGATGCCGTTGCGGATGCTGATGCCGGCCAGGGTGATGAAGCCGATCAGCGCCGCCACCGACAGCGGCTGGCCGCTGAGCGTCAGCCCGATCACCGCCCCCACCAGCGCCAGCGGGATGTTGGCCATGATCATCAGCGTGAGCAAGCCGCTTTGGTAGCGGCTGTAGAGCACCAAGAAGACCAGCGCGGCCGAGACCAGGCTCAAGCCCGCGATCAGCCGGCTGCTTTGCTCCTGCGCTTCGAACTGACCGCCCAATTCGATGAACATGCCCTCGGGCAGCGGGTGCTGCGCGACCACGGCGCGGATGTCGGCCACCACCTCGGACAAGGGCCGCTGCGACACGTTCGCGGCGATGACGATGCGGCGCTTGCCGTCGTCGCGGCTGATTTGGTTCGGCCCATCGCCCTCTTCGATCTGCGCAAGCTTGCCCAAGGGCACCCGCCCGGCTGGCGTGTCGATCAGCATCTGCGGCAGCGCCTGCAGCGTGCGCGCCGGGTCGGCCAGGCGCAGCACCAGGTCGAAGCGGCGGTTGCCCTCCACCACCTGGGTGATGCGCTCGCCGTCCACCAGCTGCTGCAGCTCGGCCAAGAGCTTGCCCGGGGCCAGGCCGTAGGCACGCGCGGCGGCGTGGTCGACGCGGACTTGGATCTGCGGCGTCAGCACCTGCTTCTCCACCTCCAGGTCGGCGATGCCCGGGATGCCCGCCAGCTTCGCGCGCAAGGCCTCGGCCTGGCCGCGCAGGGTGTCCAAGTCCTCCCCGAAGACCTTGATGGCGATGGCGCTGCGCACGCCCGACAGCATGTGGTCGATGCGGTGGCTGATCGGTTGCCCCAGGCCGATGCCGGCCGGGATGTTGACCAGGCGCTGGCGGATGTCGGCGTACACCGCCTCCACCGCGCGATCGCTGGGCTTCAGGCCGATGTCGATCTCGGACACGTGCACCCCTTCGGCGTGCTCGTCCATCTCCGCCCGGCCCGAACGGCGGCCCACGTACACGACCTCTGGGACGTCTTGGAGCAGGATTTCCGCCTGCCGCGCCACGCGCACCGACTCGGCCAGCGTGGTGCCCGGGTTCAGGCGCAGGCCGATCAGCACCGAGCCCTCGTTGAAGGGCGGCAGGAAGGTCGTGGGGAAGAAGGGCACCAGGGCGATGGCACCGAGCACCGCGAGCAAGCCCGCCACCAGCACGGCCCGGGTGTGGTCGAACACCCAGGCCAAGCCGCGTGCGTACCGGACCTTGAGCCAGACCACCAGCTTCGGGTCGCCGTGGTCCAGGCTCTGGAGCTGCGGCAGTAGGTAGTAGGCCATCACCGGCGTGAGGGTGATCGACACCAGCATCGACGCCAAGATGGACGTGATGTACGCGATGCCCAGCGGCACGAACAGGCGCCCTTCGATGCCCGGCAGCACGAACAGGGGCACGAACACCAGCACGATGACGACCGTGGCCACCACGATGGCGCTGCGCACCTCCAGCGTGGCCTTGGCGATCAGCTCGATGGGGCCGAGCCGCTGCGGCAGCTGGCGGTTGAGCTTGAGCCGCCGCAAGACGTTCTCCACGCCCACCACCGCGTCGTCCACCAGCTCGCCGATGGCGATGGCCAGGCCGCCGAGCGTCATCGTGTTGATGCTGAGGTCGAAGTAGCGGAACACCAGCACGGTGATCAGGATGGACGCCGGGATGGCGGCCAGCGAGATCAGCGTGGTGCGGATGTTGGCCAGGAACAGGTAGAGCACGACGGCCACGATGGCCGCGGCCGTCATCAACTTGCCCTGCAGGTTGCCGATGCTGGACTCGATGAAGCTGGCCTGCCGGAAGGTGACGCGCGGCGCTTCCATGCCGGCGGGCAGCGAGGGCTTGAGCGCGGCCAGTGCCGCCTCGATGCTGCGCGTCAGCGCCACCGTGTCGGCGTCGGGCTGCTTCTGCACGCCCAGGATGACGGCAGGCTTGCCGTTGAAGCCGGCATCGCCCCGCTTGATGGCCGGCGCGAAGCCGACCTGGGCCACCTGGCTCAGCACGATGGATTGCCCATTCACCCAGGCCACCGGCAACTGCTGCAGGTCTTCCAGCCGCGTGGTGCGCCCCAGGTTTCGGATCAGGTACTCGCGCGCATTCAGCTCCAAGAAGCCGCCGCTGCTGTTGCTGGCGTGGCCCTGCAAGGCCTCGCGCAACTGCTCAACGCTCACGCCGAGCTGCCCCATGCGTGCGGTGTCGGGCTGCACTTGGACCTGGCGCACCTCGCCGCCAATCGGCACCACCTGGGCCACGCCGGGGATGGCCAGCAGGCGCGGCCGCAGCACGAAGTCGGCGACCTCCCGCGTGGCCATGGCGCTGATCTGGGTCTCGTCGATGGGGATCGCGATCAGCATGACCTCGCCCATGATGGAGCTGATGGGCCCCATGGCCGCGTGCTGCACGCCCTCCGGGAGTGCATCGCGCGCGGTGGTGAAGCGCTCGTTGACGATCTGCCGCGCGCGGTAGATGTCCGTCCCCCAATCGAAGGTGACGTAGACGAAGGCCAGGCCCACCGACGACACGGACCGCACCGCCGTCACGCCGGGCAAGCCGCTCATGGCCTGCTCCAGCGGCAGGGTGACGAGCTGCTCCACCTCCTCGGGCGCCATCCCACCGGCCTCGACTTGCAGGGTGACCTGCGGGCGGTCGAGGCTGGGGAACACATCGACCGGGGTCCGCGTCAGGGTGATGGCCCCGAGCACCATCATGGCCAGCGCCAGGGCCAGCACCAGCAGCCGGTTCTTCAGGCTGCTGTGAACCAAGAAATCGAACATGGTCAGCGCCCGCCCGGCCGCCCGAAGGGCGATGAAGCCCCCGCGGGGGGCAGTGAACGAAGTGAACGTGGGGGCATCGTTACCTCACCTGGTTGACGAGGGTGGCGCCTTGGACGACGACGCGGTCGCCGTCCTCCAGGCCTTGGGTCACGGCCACCTGGGCGCCGTCCAAGGCTTGCGTCAGCACCACCTTGGGCACGAAGCGCTCGGGCGCCTGCTTGACCCAAACGATGGTCTGGTTGGCCGGGTTCTTCATCAAGGCCTGAGCCGGCACCGCGTGGCCTTTCACCGTGGTGCGGCTTTGCACCACCACGCGCACGGCCTGACCCAAGGCGAGCCCCTGGCCCCCACCGAAGTTCATGGGCAGGGCCTGCTCGCGCAGGCGCGTGGCGCTGCCCAGGAAGCGCAGCGTCTGGGGTTGCACGCCCGGCGCGACCAGGAAGGCAGCCCCCACATCGGCCGCCGTCGCCACGTCGTAAGCCAAGGCCTCGATGCGCATTCGCGCGGGGTCGACCACCTCGAACACCAACTCGCGCGCATCCACCACTTGCCCCGCAACGGCGTTGCTGGCCGCGATGACGCCACCGACGGGTGCCACCAAGGCCTCGCGGCCGCTCAGGCCTTGGCCGAGCGCGGCAATGCGGGCCTTCAGCCCGGCCACCTCCGCCTCCGCAGCCTCGATCTCCCGCTTGGGCACGGTGTCGCTCAGTGCCTGCAAGCGCACTTGGCGCTTCTCAGCCAGTCCGAGCTGTGACTTCAGTTCGGCCACTTGCGCGTTCTGGGTCGAGCGTTCCAGCGCGCCAGCGGCCGGCTCCACATAGGCGAGCACCTGCCCTCGCTGCACCCGCTGACCCAGGTTGGGCAAGCCTTGCGGCGGGGCGACCAAACGGCCGGCCTGCGTGGCCTGCACCTTGCCGCCGGCGTTGGGGTCCATCACCACCAGGCCTTGCAACTCCTGGCTGCGCGGCAACGCCGCGCCGTTCACGGGCAGCGTGCGCACGCCCATTTGCCGTTGCGCGGCCTTGGGCAGAAACACCGCGCCATCGGGTTGGCGCTGCGGGCCGCCGGCCGTGACGGGGGCGGCTTCGTCGCCATGGTCGTGGCCCGGACCGGCCCACGCCGGGACCAGGAACAGGCCGCCGAGCAAGGCGGTGAACAGCGCGCGCTTCATGCTGCGGCTCCGAACGTCGAGGCGCGCTTGCGGCGCACGAAGGCCACCAGCGCGGCCAGCCCAAGCCCTCCGCCCAGCACGGCCAGGCCCCAGCGCTTCCAGTCCCAGTGCGCGTGCGCGTCCGCATGGGCTGCGTCGCTGTGCAGGTTCAGTTCGCCGGCCAACAAATCGGCCTCCTCGCCCACCGTGACCGTGGCGGTGAGGGCATGCACGCCATCGCCAGGGGCCTGCGCCAGCGTGACGGCAAAGCTGCCGTCGGCCTGCGCCTGGGGGCGGAGCGTGGCGCCGCCGAACGCCAGCTCGATGTCGGCTTGGGGCACCGGCTCGTTGCTGGCGGCCCGGTCCAGGTACAGGGTCAAGGTCTTGCCGTCGAGCACGCCGACGAGCTCGAAGGCCTCGGAGACGGCGGCAAATCGCGGCAACGCAACGCCGGTGCTGACGGGCGCCTCGTCGCCGTGGTCATGGCCGGGGCCGGCCTGCGCTGGCCCACTGGCCAAGGCCGCAAGGCCCAACGCAACAAGAAGTGCAGAAGTTTTCATGGCAATGTGAATGGAATGGGGGGCAGAGGGCTCACTGCGGCAGCAGGCCCAGGCTCTGGCGCGCTTGCGCGATGGCCAGGTTCAGGTCGATGCGGGCCAGGGCCAGGTCGCGCTGCGCATGGCTGGCCTCTTGCGCCACGCGCAGGCGGGTGGGCAGGTCGGTTTCGCCCAGGCGGAATGACTTGTCGAAGAAGTCGCGGGTCTCGGCCGTCAAGCGGGCCCGCTCGGCCGCGGCGCCCAGCACCGCCCGGGCGGCCGCCAGCGCGGCCTGCGCGCTGCGCTGCTCGGCGGCCAGGCGCTCGCGCTCGCGGGCCAGCAGCACCTCGGCCTCGGTCTGCTCGGCCAGCGCCCCGGCCACCACCGCGCGGTGGCGCTCGCCACCGCCCAGCGGCCAGCGCAGACCCAGCGTCACCGCGCCGGTGCGCGCCTCGCCGCGGGCCGCGCGGTCTCGGGTGTGCAGCAGGGTGACTTCGGGGTGCTCGCGGGACTGCGTCTGGGCCAGGGCCGCGGCGCTGCGCTGCGCCTGGGCCTTCGCTTCCAGCGCCGCCAACACCGGGTGCACCGGGGGCGCTTCGGCGGTCGTGGGCTCCGGCTCCGGCGCGGTCGACAAGGGCAGGGCCTCGTCGCTCGGCACGCCCAGCAAGGCGCGCAGGGCCTGCTCGCTGGCGATGGCCTGGGCTTGCGCCTTCAGGTGCTCGGCCCAGGCGCTGGCCACGGCCGCATCGGCCTGGTGCCGGTCGGCGCGGGACAAGTCGCCCGCCTGCACGCGGCGGGTCACGTCGACCGCCAGGGCCTGGCTGGCCTGCCAGCGCTCGTGCGCCGCCTGGGCGTCTTCGCGCTCGCGCAGCGTCTGCCACCACTGCGCACGCAGGGTGTGGGCCAGCTGCCAGCGTTGGCTGTCGGTCTGCGCTTCCACGGCCTGGGCCTGCGCCTCGGCCAGGCCCAGGCTGCGCTGGCGCTCGCCCGGCAACCACAAGGGGACCGCCAGTCCGACTTCGACCTCTTGCGCGCCCTGCCGGCGGTTGAAGCGGTCGGTTTGCACCGCGGCTTCCAGCGCGGCGGGCGCCGGCGTCCAGCCCTGGGCCGCGCGGCGCTGGGCCTCGCCCGCTTGGCGCCGCGCCGGCAGGGCCTGCGCCTCGGGGCGGCGCTCCCAGGCGCGCTCGAACGCCTGCGGCAAGGTCAGCGGCGCCTGCGCCTGGGCCCAACCGGTGGCACCACCGGCCAAGAGCAGCAGCGCGATGCGCGCCGCCCAGCGGATGCGCGAACGGGGTCGCGCCAAGAAAAACCAAGCCATTCAGTGCTCCAACGTGAAGGGGACATCACAGGGGAGACCGGCCAGGGCAAGCGCGCTGGGCCCACTGGGGGCCCACGCATCAAAGGTGGGAAAAGGCGCCCTCGCCGGTCAGGCGAGGGGCCGCCACTGAGGGCGCTCGGGGCGCGGGGCAGTCAGCCCCGGCGCTGGACCGTGCGCCGGCGCTTGGGCGCGCGCGGGCTGGGCAGGCGGTGTGCCCCGCGCCCCGTGCGTCACCATGGCCGTGTAGTGGTGGCAGGCGTCGTGGCAGTCCAAATCGGCGCTGCGTTCGTTGCTGCCGTCGTCGCCAGGGTGGTCGTGGCCGTCCAGGCCCCCGGTCGCACCAGCGTCGGCCATCACGCCGTGCACCGCGTGCTCGGCGCAGGCGTCGCCCGCCACCGCCCAGCCCATTTGCAGGGGGAGCAGGACCGCCAACACCAAGGCCAGTAGCGCACGCATAGCGAAAAGTTTAGCCACCTTGCATTGACCCTGCGGTGCACAACTCGGCCCGCGCCTGCGCAATCACCGAGCGCGCGGCCGTCAGCGCCAGCACGCCCATGACCCCGGCCACCGCCAGGTCCGGCCAGGCCGCGCCGGTGCCGAACACGCCCAGCGCCGCGCCCATCACCGCCAGGTTGCCGATGGCGTCGTTGCGGCTGCACAGCCACACCGAGCGCATGTTGGCGTCGCCCTCGCGCCAGGCGTACAGCATCGCGGCCACGCTCACGTTGGTGGCCAGCGCCAAGGCGCCCACCACGCCCATGGTGACGGGCTCGGGCACGGTGCCGGTGCGCAGCGTCCAGGCGGCCTGGGCCAACACGAACACGCCAAAAGCCGCCATGGAGACGCCTTTGACCAACGCCGCCTGCGCCCGCCGTTGAAGAGACAGCCCGAGCACCGCCAATGAGATGCCGTAGTTCACCGCGTCGCCGAAGAAGTCCACCGCGTCGGCCAGCAGCGACACCGAGCTGGCCTGCAGGCCGCCCACGATCTCGACGATGAACATCGCGGCATTCAGCAGCAAAGCGCCCCACAAAACACGCCGGTAGCGGGGGCTGGTGGGCGCGGTGGAGGCCGTGCAGTGGTCGTGGCAATGGGCGCTCATGGGCAGGCTTCTCGGGGCAATGGCAGGATTGGAAACCTTGCAGCAGGTGCAAGGTCAAGCCTTGTGTTGGAGCCCCCATGAAGATCGGCGAACTGGCCCAGGCCACCCTCACCCCGGCGGCCACCATCCGCTTCTACGAGCGCGAGGGCCTGATGCCCACCGCCGCCCGCAGCGCCGCCAACTACCGCCATTACGGCCCCGCCCACGTGCAGCGCCTGGCGCTCATCCGCCGCTGCCGCGGCCTGGACATGAGCCTGGACGAGGTGCGCGCCCTGCTGGCCCTGTGGGACGACCCCGGCGCCCCCTGCGACGACGTCAACCGCGTGCTGGACGCCCACCTGGCCCACGTGCAGGCCCGCCTACAGGAACTGCGCGCCCTGCAAAAAGAACTGCGGGCCCTGCGCCAGCGCTGCCTGCAACCGCAAACCGCCGGGGCCTGCGGCATCTTGCGCGGCCTGGCGGCCGAGGGCGCCCAGCCCCCGCCGGGGCAGCCCAGCCCGGCGCCAAGCCCCCGCCACCTGGCCGGCAGCCACCGGGGCGGCTAGAAATTTCTGGCCGCCGGTGTCAACGCCGCGTTGCAGCGCCGCGTTGCGGCTCACATCGGTCCTTCCCGTTGGGCCGGTTGAGACGAGAAAAACACCATGTTGATCACCGCACAGCCCCGCTCCAACGTCCTGCAACGCCGCCCGCTGCCGCAAGGCCTGCTGGACGCCCTGCCCGAAGGCGCCTTGGCCGACAAAGGCCCCAAGCACGTCGGTTTTGACGCCCCCTTCTTCGGCGCCGGCCGCCGCGGCACCGAACGCGCCCAGCGCCTGGACCGCAAGCGCTGACACCCCCTCGGGCCTGACAGGCCCCCCTAAATACGAGCGCCGGCCAGTGAGCCGGCGCTTACTTTTTGGCTGGACGAAACCGCAGCTCGCGGCCCCACTTGGGCCCAGGCCCAGCGCCGATTTGCGGGTTAACCCCAGGCAATCGCGCTTCCGCCCTCGAATCCCGCACTTGGTCGCCTTCCGCGCGCCAAATCGCCCCGGCGGCGACACGATGAGAACCCCTACCACTCATCTTCTTGTCGTCATGAAACGTCTTCTGATCGCTTCCGCCGCCCTTCTGTCGGTTTCCCTGGCCCAAGCCGCTGGCCCCATGGCCACCCTGTCGGCCGACGTGCTGGGCCGTGGCGACTGCGAAGTCGAAGGCCTGCTGGGCCGCACCAACGCCAAGATCGAGGGCTTCAAGGCCCACGCCACGAACCTGGGCCTGCGCGCCGACTGCGGCGTGCTGGACGGCACGCAAATCGGCCTGATCGGCAACCGCATCAAGTTCGAAGGCGAGAAGGCCGACACCCTGAGCCTGGTCGGCAAGACCCGCCTGTGGGACGACGCGAAGTTCGGCGGTAAGTTGGCCTTGACCTACGGCATCCACGGCGTGCGCGACCGCAACCTGGACTTCGACTACGCCGCCAGCGACATCGGCCTGGCCTACACCCAGACCCTGGCCGAGAAGCACAAGGTCCACGTCAACGCCGACG
>Ga0114942_1000510_pt1 | contig 11089 bp, 9 predicted proteins | sample LowerColdCreek_FD_88674 | JGI IMG/M metagenome (GOLD analysis project Ga0114942, IMG submission 88674) | Groundwater microbial communities from Cold Creek, Nevada to study Microbial Dark Matter (Phase II) - Lower Cold Creek | ecosystem: Environmental > Aquatic > Deep subsurface > Groundwater ... | reverse complement strand
TGAAATAAAAGCAGGAAAATCTAAGGAAGAATTTATCAAAAATACGACAGTTCCGGGCGTAACTGAAATGAAAGGCGATGGTATCGCAAGAAGTTTGACTTCGGCTTATGAAGAATTGACAGTGAAATGAAAGAGTCTAAAAAAGTCGTAGGTCATAAGTCATAAGAAAAGTGTTTCGCTAATTCACTTAATACTTACGACCTATGACTTACGACTTATGACTTTTCTTACCTCAATTTCAAAGTAACCACTGAAATAATTACCAATAAGATTCCGATAATCCAAAAACGAGTTACCAATTTTGCTTCGTGATACCCTTTTTTCTGAAAATGATGATGTAAGGGCGACATCAGAAAAATTCGCCGACCTTCGCCAAATTTTTTCTTGGTATATTTAAAATAACTCACTTGCAGAATTACAGAAAGTAGTTCAATCAAGAAAATACCGCACAACACAGGAATCAATAATTCTTTCCGAATTACGATGGCAAGTGTGGCAATGATTCCGCCCAACATCAAACTTCCAGTGTCACCCATAAATACTTGTGCAGGATATGCGTTGTACCATAAAAACCCAATGCAAGCACCAACAAATGCACCAACAAAAATACTTAACTCACCAAGGTTGGGTATGTACATAATATTAAGGTACTCTGCGAATTTGTAGTTACCACTTACGTAAACAAAAACCCCTATCCCTGCACCGATAATGGCGCTAACACCCGCTGCCAAACCATCTAACCCATCAGTAATATTAGCACCGTTAGAAACTGCAGTAATAATAAATGTGATGATGAGAATATATACAATCCAAGTGAAGGCTTCGGCACCAGGTCCCATCCAACTAATTAATTTACTATAGTTAAATTCATGATTTTTTACAAAAGGGATGGTGGTAATTGGGGTTTTAACTTTTACAAATTTTCGCTCATTTCCGTCAATTACTTTTACAATAATGCTAGTATCTTTTACCAATCTTTCGCCAGGATTAATAACGGATGCTACTGACTGATTGGGATTAACAATTTCCCTTTCAAGTACAACACTATTACTAAAATATAACGTAGCACCAATGATAATACCTAAGCCAATTTGCCCTATAATTTTTGAAATACCCGCTAAGCCATCACTATCTTTCTTCTTATAATTCTCTCCTTTTAGTAAAGCTTTTTTCTTTGAATTAATTTTAAAATAATCGTCCATAAATCCGATAAAACCCAGCCATACCGTGCATAAAAGCATTAAGCGGATATATACTTTGTTTAAATCGGCAAATAATAAAGTAGGTACTATAATGGCAAGTATTATAATAAGTCCACCCATGGTTGGCGTGCCTTTTTTCTGTTGCTCACCTGCAAGACCTAGCTCTCTTACCGATTCCCCTATTTGTTTACGTTGTAGAAAAATAATTAAGCGTTTACCGTAAACAGTTGTAATAAATAGCGATAATAGAATAGCCATTGCTGCCCTAAAAGTTATGAACTTAAAAAGGCCTGCACCCGTTATATCAAAATGTTGTTGTAACCAATTAACTAAGTAGTATAGCATATACAGTTTTTGTTTTTTAATCTATTATTTGTTACAATTTTTAAACATTTCTGCAAGTACTTCTTTATCGTCAAATGGCTGTTTTATCCCAAGTATTTCTTGGTATTTTTCGTGCCCTTTTCCTGCAACAAGAATAATATCATCCTTTCTGGCAGCTAATACAGCTTGCCTTATTGCCTCTTTTCTATCTATCACTTCTATATATTTTCTTCTTGCTGCACTATTTAGCCCATCTAGCATATCATTAATAATACTTTGAGCATTTTCATTTCGTGGGTTATCGCTTGTAAAAATTACTTTATCGCTGTAGTTACAAGCAGCTTGTGCCATTAAGGGTCTTTTAGTTTTATCTCTATTGCCACCACACCCTACTACGGTAATAATATGCTCATAACCTTTCCGAAGTTTCTTAATTGTGGTTAATACATTTTCTAAAGCATCTGGGGTATGTGCATAATCAACAATGGCAAGTATACCAGTGGCACTAACTAAATAATCAAACCTACCCTCTGCACCTTGCAACTTACTTAAGGTTAATAAAGTATTCTCCGTACTTACACCCAACTTAATTGCAGTTGCATAAACCGCTAATAAGTTGTATGCATTAAACTCTCCTATTAATCTAAAATGTACCTCAATATCATTTACCATCATTACCAACCCACTTAAGGAATTATCAATTATTTTTCCTTTTATGGTAGCTGTATTTTTAAGACTATAAGTAACCTTTTTTGCTTTGGTATTTTGCAGCATAACCTCGCCCCTTTTATCGTCAATATTGCTTATAGCAAAGGCGGAAGTAGGTAGTTGATCAAAAAAAGATTTCTTTACTCTTATGTATTCATCAAAGGTTTTATGATAATCTAAATGGTCGTGTGTAATGTTAGTAAAAATGCCTGCGGCAAATATTAACCCGTGTATGCGGTGCTGATGTATGGCATGGCTACTGCATTCCATAAAAATATAATTACACTCACTTTTATACACCATCTCCGCTAACAAATCATTTAAGTTTATAGCATCTGGCGTTGTGTGTGTTGCGGGAATAATGACTTCGTTAATTTGATTTTGTACCGTACTTATTAACCCACAGTTATAGCCCAACTCTCTAAAAAGTTTGAATAACAATGTGGCAATAGTAGTTTTACCATTTGTACCAGTAACACCAATTAGTTTACAATTTGCACTAGGATTATTGTAGAAAATTTTTGCCATTTCCGCGGCTGCTGTGCTTGCATTTTCCACTAATATGTAAGCAATTTCTTCTTGAATATTTTCTGGCAATACTTCACATACAATAGCTGTAGCACCACTAGCTAAAGCGATGCTAATAAAATTATGCCCATTAACTGCGTTGCCTTTAATAGCAATAAAACAGCTTTGTGCAACAATATTTCTAGAGTCAATACATAGCTTCATAATGGGCACTTGTAGGTTGCCAATTACTTGCTTTGTTGTTGTACCCAATAATAGGTTGCTTAGTATTTGCATTACTATTGTAGTGTTATATTTACTTTTTGTCCTTTTATAATATTTGCTCCTGTAGCTATACTTTGCGTTATCACTTTTCCCTTGCCAGCAACTGCTACTTGTAATCCATTTCTCTCGCAGGCATATATAGCATCTTTTAGCTTTAAGCCAACTAGCTGCGGCATTTTTACTTCACTAACTAATAATTCATTTATTATAGTATGTGCGTTGGAATCAGTTTTTAAAACTGCAAATTCTGAGCGCTTTGAAGTATTATCTTTTGCAGTAATTTTTAACTGTTTGGATAAATAATTTAAATCGGAGAAAAGACCAATATGATTAAATGTGCTACTATCTTTTTTAGTAATACTATCTTGCTGTAAGCCTTGCCTTACGTACATAGTGTATAATCTATCGGCCACTTCTTTAAATACAGGACCAGCCACCAAAGCGCCATAATATTTAGCAGCCATTGGCTTATTTTTTATTACTACTACAATAGTATAGGCTGGTTTTTCGGCAGGAAAATAACCCGCAAATGATGACTGATAAATATGGTCGATATAGCCCCTATTGCCATTGGCTACTTGTGCAGTACCCGTTTTTCCGGCAACGGTATAAGCAGCTCCTTTAAAAAGTTGATATCCGGTTGAGCCAGGTTCGGTACACACACCAACCATTGCTGCTTGCAATTGGCTAATGGTTTCTTTTGAATAAATATTTTTCTTAATTATTGTAGGTGAAAACGTTTTTATAATTGTATTTTCTTCTCTAATAGCATTAACTAAATAAGGCTTTAGCATGGTTCCGTTATTAGCAATAGTATTATATAACATTGCTGTTCTTAAAGGGCTAATGGTAAGGTTATAACCAAAAGCCATCCAAGGAAGTGTTGTATTGCTCCAATATTTACTTTTAGGATTATAAACTAGCGGAGTGCCCTCGCCAACCAAATCAATACCCGTTCTATCAATAAAACCTAGTTTTTTTAAGTGATTGATAAAGCCCATAGGATTAGCCATGTAATTGTTGTATACCAACTTAGCCATACCCACATTAGAGCTTAGTTCAAATGCCCGTTTTACAGTTACTTCATGCTTACCATGTTGCTCACTATCAAATACCGTTCTACCGCTAATATTCCATCTGCCTCCTTCCAAATCAACCAAGGTGTTGTTGGTAGCTTTTTTATCTTCTAACACTGCTAGCATTGTGGCAGCTTTAAAGGTTGAGCCTGGCTCCGTTGGCATTAGTGCATAGTTCATATCCTCCCAATAAGTACCATCTTTTCTACGACCCAAATTGGCAAGTGCTTTAATTTTTCCGGTATTAGTTTCCATTACTATTGCACAACCGTGCAATGCTTCATTTTCCACCATTACTTTCATTAGGGCGTTTTCGGTAATTTCTTGTATATGTATATCTAATGTGGTAATAATGTCTTTTCCATTCTCTGGTTGAATTTGGTAACTATCATCTACTGGCACACTAACCCCACCAGCAATGTAACGCACCAATTGCTTACCAGTTGTACCTTTTAGGAATGTATCATAGGTTTGCTCTAGCCCAACTTTTTGCGAATTTTCCCTATCTAATCCAATGGTTCTATAAGCCAACATTTGATAAGGGTTAAGCCTTATACTTTTATCATCGGCAATAAAACCGCTCTTGTTTCTACCAAGTCTTACCAAAGGAAACTTCTTCAAAGCTTCGTATTTTCTAAAGCTAATTTTTCGTTGCAATAAAAAATATCTGTCTTTCTCTTGGTACTTTGCAGTAAGCATTCGCTTGTATTCGCCCTGCGTATAATCTTTAAATAAATTAGCAAGACAGTAGGATAGGCTATCAATATTTTCTCTAAACCTTAGTCCACTTTTTTCCCTTAATCCATCTGCCCCAAAATCAATATAAATATCATATTGTGGAATACTGGTGCTAAGCATTTGCCCATCCTCACTATAAATGGTTCCCCTATCTGCTTCAATCTCTTCTACTTTTTGGTGCAAATTTTTGCTCATCTCTCTCCAATACTTGCCTTCTACCTGCTGTATATAGAAAGCCCTACCCAATATAGAAATACAGATTACCACCACAAGAATAAAGCAAAGAGATACCCTAAAGAGTATATCCTTTTTTACTTCTGCTGCTGTAGTATCTTTTTGTGCCATATGTTAACTAAATATTTCTACTTACTTTTTAATTGCTTGTATTCTTTTTGGTGTTTCGTTGGTTACTTGTAAGCCCAAGGGCTCTGCTGCTTTAATTAATTCCGCTTCCCTACTTTTAAACATCATTTCGCTTTTCAGCGTTTTATATTCATTCTGTAACTGCTCTATTTCTTGCTCTGTTTTATTAATTTTCCTAATCGTTTTATCGGCCAAATGCCCATTACCAATGTATATAACCGCAAGTATGGATAGAAAAAGGAAGAACCCCGTATTATCGGTTACCCAACTATAATTAAGCATACGCCTAAATACTTTAGGTTTCTTTTTTACATCAATATTGTTCGTTTCCGCTGCTGCCATATATTGCTTTTACAACTTCTCTGCTACTCTTAATTTTGCACTTCTTGCCCTATTATTTTTTCCTAATTCATCCAAGCCCGCTTCAATTGGTTTTTTACTTAGTATTGCCCACTTTTTTTCAATCAATGTATTATCAAAAGGGTTGGTAATTGGTTCTTCAAAAGCACCTAGCCGCATAAAATTTTTCACCAATCTATCCTCTAAAGAATGAAAGGTTATTACTGCTAGCCTTCCCCCTTTTTTTATTACTTCGTTTGTTTGCAACAACATTTCCTTAAGTGCTCCTAACTCATCATTTACCTCAATTCTTAATGCTTGAAATACTTGAGCCAAATACTTATTGGGGTTGCCTTTTACAACAGGGGTTAGAAAATTTTTAAACCCATCAATAGTTTCAAAATTTGCCGATTTTCTACTATCTACAATAAATTTTGCCAGTGTTTTACTATTGGTAACTTCTCCATACAACTCAAACATTTTATGCAATTGCTGTTCTGTAAAACTCTTTAATACATCGGCTGCGTTATTAGGCTGCCGTTGATCCATACGCATATCTAGTGGACCATTATAGCGAATAGAGAAGCCCCTAAGCCCTGTATCAAATTGGTGGCTACTAACCCCTAAATCAGCCAACAGGCCATCTACTTTTTCTATATTGTGTAACCTAAGAAAGCGCTGTAAGTATTTAAAATTATTAGGTACAAATACAAACCTTTCATCCTCCACTATATTATTTGCAGCATCCGCATCTTGGTCAAAAGCAATTAATTTTCCCTTGGCTCCCAACTGCTGCAATATGCCTTTACTGTGCCCGCCTCCACCAAATGTGCAATCTACATACACTCCGTCGGGCTTAATATCCAAGGCTTTCAAGCACTCGTTATACAATACAGGAATATGGTAGTTGTTCTCCACAGTTTTTGGTAATTATTTGCTACTTTTTCTATGCATTTTTGGGCAAATTGCCCATTACATCCATTGCCAACTTACTAAAATCGTCAGGGGATATTGCATCAAATAACGCCTTGTATTTCTCAGCATCCCATATTTCTATTTTATCCGTTGCCGCTACTAGTATTATATCTTTCCCCAAGCCAGCATACTCTTTTAAAGATGGCGGAATAAGCAATCTTCCGGCACTGTCTAATTCTACTTCGGTAGCCCCTCCAAAAAACTGCCTGCGAAAAGCCCTTACGTTGGCATCAAACTCATTCAATGCGTTAATTTTTGCATACACCGGCTCCCAGCTTTTTAGCGGAAATAGCGTAAGGCATTTTTCAAAACCACGGTTTACAACAAATTTTGTTTCCCCTTCTGGCAGTTGCTTTTTAAAGCCCGCTGGAAGTAGAAAACGACTTTTTGCGTCTACTGTAGCTTCATATTCTCCTAAAAATGCTATCAAGGCTGGTTATTTAATTATTTCAGTTAATAATTAACACAAAATAACACTTTTTCCCACTTTTATACTCATTTTAGGCAATTCCATTTTATCCACAGAAAAATAAAGGCTAAGAATCAATGCTGCATTGCATTTCAGAAGAAAATGATGCATATTTTAAGGGCTTTACTGTGCATAACCCCTATATTGATGTGCATAAGTATCAAAATTGAGGTAAAAATCTGTGAATTGAGCCTAAAACTGAGGTTTTTCAAAAATTTCAATCTTAATAACTAGCAACTTTGTGCACTAAATAATGTTTGGAAAATATGCAGCATCCAAAAAATATCGCAATTACTGAATTTGAATACCATTTACCCACCGAAAAAATTGCACAATTTCCTTTAAATAAAAGAGATGAAAGCAAATTACTAGTTTACAAAAATGAAAATATTGAAGTATCCACCTACCAACAACTTAGCCAGTATTTGCCCGACAATGCCTTGATGATATTTAACAATACCAAGGTGGTAGAAGCAAGATTATTATTTACCAAAAATACCGGAAGCACCATTGAAATTTTTTGCCTTGAGCCGCACTATAACTACGCCAATATTGCATTTGCTATGATGCAAACGGAGAAAGTGCTGTGGAAATGCTTAATTGGGGGTGCAAAAAAATGGAAAGAACCTTTTTTAGAAAAAACCCTAACAGTAGGTAACCGCACTATTGTACTACAAGCCCAAAAAGTTGAACAACAGGCCGATAGTTATATTATAGAATTTAGCTGGGGCGATGCAACCGTATCTTTTGCCGAAATGCTTCATTATGCTGGCATTATTCCCCTGCCGCCTTACATGAATAGGCATGCAACTGAAAACGATGCTGAAAGATACCAAACCATTTATGCAAAGTTTGATGGCTCTGTTGCTGCCCCAACGGCTGGCCTTCATTTTACTGAAAATGTGTTGCAACAATTAGCCACCAAAAATATTATACCCACCTATGTAACCCTGCATGTTGGCGCCGGCACATTTAAACCGGTTAAGGCTAATACAATGGAGCACCACGAAATGCATGCTGAATATATTGATTTGCCTATTGAAGTAATAAAAAATATTGCAAACGCAAGCCCACAGAAGGTTATAGCTGTTGGTACCACCAGCTTACGCACAATCGAAACCCTGTATTGGATGGGTGTTAAGGCTACCCAAAAACCTAATATATCTATTGAAAATATTGCTATAAAACAATGGGATGCTTATGAGTTGAATGCGGCTGATATTACGCCACACAATGCCTTAAATAACTTAGTAATTTGGATGCAACAAAATAATATTGACCGATTAATTACCAAAACACAAATAATTATCGCTCCGCCTTATAAGCTTAAGGTTGCCGATGCCTTGGTAACCAATTTTCACCAGCCACAATCTACCTTATTATTGTTGGTAGCAGCCATAATTGGTAGTGGTTGGAGGAAGGTATATGAACATGCCTTGAACAATCAATTCCGGTTTTTAAGTTATGGCGATGGAAGCCTACTTTGGAAGCAATAATAGTTGGGCAGTGCCAAAGGCCCGGGCTGCTGCATGGTTCCGCCTTACGCTACACTTCAGGCCAGGCGTTACTACGCCTGCATTCCGCATCCCTACTGCGGGCATTTAGTTAGGTTTATGTTTACCATTATTTGAAGGGAACTTCAATAGTAAAAATACTACCCTTGCCTAGCACACTGTCAATTTTTATTTTGCCTTTGTGGGCATCTAGTACCGTTTTCACATAACTCATTCCTAATCCAAACCCTTTTACATTGTGCACATTTCCAGTATGTGCTCGGTAGAATTTTTCAAAAATATTTTTAATAGTTTCCTTGCTCATTCCAATACCATTATCTTCTACCCTTATCACCAAATTGTTCTTAGTACTATGCGTAGTTATTTTCACCAACACATCTTCCTTAGTATATTTTACCGCATTATCCACCAAGTTATTCAGCAGGTTCGTAAAATGTACCTCATCAATAGCTACCGTATCATTTAACGCGTTTAATTGTAATACTATACTACCATTTTTCTCCTGAAGTTGTAGTTGAAAATGTGCGGCAATATCATTAATAATGGGATGCACAGGGGTAGGTACAAAATTAAGCTTAAGTTCTTGCTTATCCATAGAAGCCGCTTGCAGTATGGTTTCTACATGTTTATTCATTCGCTTATTTTCATCCTTTATTATGCCAGCGAAGTATAAAAGTTTTTCCTTATCCGCTATAATTTTATCGTTACGCACCATATCCACCGCCAAAGAAATGGTTGCAATAGGCGTTTTAAACTCATGCGTCATATTATTAATAAAATCACTTTTTATTTCGCTCAATCTTTTTTGCTTAAGCATGGTAGAAAGTGTTAAATAAAATGCTGCAAGAATAATAATTGTAAAAATAAATGCGGCTATTAGTAGCCATGATAATGATTGTAGTAACTGGTCTTGAAACTTAGGTATAATGATGAATAAATGCTCCTCGGGAATAAGGTTCTCCCAATCGCTACCCATTTGTACCGCAATTGGTATTACCCTTCTGCGATAGCTTGCCGTATCGGCCGACTCATTTAAAAAATTTTTGCTTTGCAGTTCTACAATGTATTCATCTTTATCGGTGGTAATTGCGTATTCAAATTTTAAATTTCTTAAGCCCTCCGCTTGAAATGCGTTGGAGAGTTTTTCATATATCTCATAGTCAGTATAGCGTTGGGCAATACTTGGGGGCTTAATAATGTTAAAGGGTAAATCGTCCTGCAAGGATAGTAGCCCCTTTCTTCTACGCATACGCATATTTGGGCTATGGCTAGCTTGCTTACTAAGTTCTTGTGTAATATCAATGGCGGCTTTATCAATCTTAAAAAGTAAACGCTGCTCTTGAACTTGTAATAAATTCTTTACCCAAGAATATTGTAGAATAATAATACCAGTAAGGCTAAGGCAAATGAGTACCACAATGGCGGGGAAAGTACGCTTCATACAGTAAAGATAATTGCAGCATGTATAATTGCTAGCAGAAGCTTGTTAAAAACAATTATACGCTATAATAAAAAAAGCTTGCTACCAAAAAATTAAGTAGCAAGCTTTGTGAAAACTATTTGAGAATAGAAATTAATCTACTAATACCGCACCTTCTACCAACACGGTAGCTTTATTATCCAATACCTCTACAAACCCACCTTGAATGGTGTAGTTAATGGTGTTAGACTTATTGTCTTGAAACACTTTAAGGTTACCATTGGTTAATGCGCTAACAATTGGGGCATGCATATCTAGCACTTGGAACAAGCCTTGTATACCTGGAAGTTGCACCCCATACACATCGCCACTGTATATTTTCTTCTCTGGGGTTAATATTTCTAATACCATATTACTGTGCTATTATAATTTTCAATTATTATCCTTGCGCCTGCGCCATCATTTTTTTACCTTTTTCCATAGCTTCTTCTAGAGTGCCTACAAGGTTAAAAGCTGCTTCAGGGTATTCATCTACCTCACCATCCATAATGGCGTTAAAAGCCCTAATAGTATCTTCAATGCTTACAAACACACCCTTTAAACCTGTGAATTGCTCCGCAACGTGGAAAGGCTGAGATAAGAAACGTTGTACTTTTCTAGCTCTTTGTACCGTCATTTTATCTTCTTCACTCAACTCATCCATACCAAGAATGGCAATGATATCTTGCAATTCTTTATAGCGCTGTAAAATTAATTTTACACGGTTGGCAGTATTGTAATGTTCCGCACCAACAATGGCCGGTGTAAGAATTCTTGAGGTAGAATCTAAGGGGTCAACCGCAGGGTAAATTCCTAAGTCGGCAATTTTACGGCTCAATACCGTTGTAGCATCTAAGTGAGCAAAAGTTGTAGCTGGTGCCGGATCGGTTAAATCATCAGCAGGTACATAAACGGCCTGTACCGATGTAATAGAACCATTTTTGGTAGAAGTAATTCGCTCTTGCATTAAGCCCATTTCTGTGGCTAATGTAGGTTGGTAACCTACTGCAGAAGGCATACGACCTAATAGTGCCGAAACCTCCGACCCCGCTTGGGTGAAACGGAAGATATTATCTACGAAAAATAAGATGTCTTTACCTTTTCCTGTACCATCACCATCACGGAAGTAT
>Ga0114942_1000509_pt1 | contig 11101 bp, 12 predicted proteins | sample LowerColdCreek_FD_88674 | JGI IMG/M metagenome (GOLD analysis project Ga0114942, IMG submission 88674) | Groundwater microbial communities from Cold Creek, Nevada to study Microbial Dark Matter (Phase II) - Lower Cold Creek | ecosystem: Environmental > Aquatic > Deep subsurface > Groundwater ... | reverse complement strand
GCAGGAATTTGGTGCAAGGCCATTTGGTAAATGGCTTCGTCTTTCCACGATTCAATGTATTCTTCTCGAGTAATGTGTGGCGCATCGTTGCCCAATGCCATCCATGGGATACCGACAAGTCCTAGAAAAAGTAGAATGGATTTCATAATGCTTATGCGAGGTGGCTGTATTTATTGTGCCAAATTTTCGCATGAGGCAATTTACCGAGGGAATAGAAGAAGCGTAGGTTATGTTGCTCTGAATTTCGACAGGAGTATGTTAGCAGGCTGTGCTCAGTTGTACTTGGTTTCTTTGAGCAATTTGCCCTCTTTGTTGTATGTGGTCCATACGTCCGCTTTTTCACCGGCTTTGTAAAATCCGCGGGTATCGATGCGGCCGTTGTCGTAAAAATTAATCCACTCGCCATCTTCCAATCCATTGATATAATGCCCGGTTAAACGTACCTGCCCATTGGGCCACCAAAGTTGATAAGGCCCATGATATACCCCCTTGTTATAATTATTCATGCTCCAAGGTTGGCCGTCACTGTAATACGAATATGAGGTGCCATGCAGTGTGTCATTGGTGTAGCGGCGATCAAGGTAGGCCTTGCCTGTGTCATACAATTCCATGTCGGCTACCTTGGCACCGGTGGAATTGTTGAGGTAGGTTGCTTTTTTTGCGTTGCCATTGGCATGTTTTTCTGTGATTTGAGGCGTGGCATTTTCAATAGCAGGAAGGGCAACTACAGGAGTGGTGGTTTGTTGTGGTTGTGGATCTGCGCAAGCACATAACAAGCTTGTGAAAAGAATAAAAATTAGGCGTCTCATTTTTTGCGATCTACGGTATAGTTAACCAATTGAACCAAGGCGCGATTGGCCTCGTTTTGCTCGAAATCTTGAAGAATGGCGAGCGCTTCGTCCCGCAATTGAAGCATCTTGTTGTAGGCATATTCCATTCCACCAAGACGCTCTACTTTGCTGATTAACTCGCGTACTTTTTTGTGATCTGTGTTGTGTTTTTTGACCACCTGCATCATTTCTTTTCTCAAACTGCTGTCGGCTTTGCCCAATGCATGAATCAAGGGCAGAGTGAGCTTGCGCTCTTGGATATCAATGCCAAGGGGTTTTCCCACATCTTCGAAACCATAATCAAACAGATCGTCTTTGATTTGAAAAGCAAGACCCGCTTTGAGTCCGAACGCACGCAATTTGTGGCGTTGCTCCACCGAGGCACCAGCTGCAGCGGCGCCACTCTCGCAGCAGGCGGCTATCAACGAAGCTGTTTTTTGTTGTATGATTTCAAAATATACCTCTTCGGTAATATTGAGCAATCGGCTTTTTTCTTGTTGCAACAATTCACCCTCGCTCATTTCCTGTACGGCGCGGCTCATGATACGGAGCAATTCAAACTGATTGCTTTCGACACTTATGAGTAGGCCACGGGCGAGCAGATAGTCACCCACCAATACGGCAATTTTATTTTTCCAAAGGGCGTTGATCGAAAAAAAACCTCGGCGCTTGCCCGCGTCGTCCACCACATCGTCGTGCACGAGGGTGGCGGTGTGCAAGAGCTCGATCATGCTGGCAGCAGTGTAAGCTGGCGCTTCGACTGGCCCACACAATTTACAAGACAAAAACACGAACATGGGTCGCATTTGTTTGCCTTTTTGTTTGATGATGTAGTGCGTAATGCGATTCAACAACATTTTGTCACTTTTCATAGCGTTTTCGAAATGCGTCTCGAATTCGCGCATTTCGGCTTTGATTGGTGCTTGTATTTGATCGATAATTTTCACTAGCGTGGGTCAAATCTACTATGAAATGTCCGTAAAATGAGGAGAAATAAAACTTATTTGATGCAAGTCAAACGATGTTTTTTTTTGGCAAGGCGACAGCAAAAGTTTTGAGCATTAAGCTATGGACATTCTATTTGAACTACAGTATGTGAGCCGACATTTTGACTCATTTTTATGCAGGGATAAAGTATTGATTTATAAGCTATATGGAGTGGCAAATAGCTCAGAAAAATACAAGAGAAGAAAAATTGAAACGTAAAGCTGAAATAAATTGAAATGACAAGAACAATAGAAAGGACGATTTTTGGAGCCTGTGCCTTTTTGCTATGTTTTCTCTGGGCACACGGGGCGCTTGCCCAATTGGCGGTGTGCTCTGAAGTGATGAAGGTGGGCAAAGACGAAGGGCGTCAGTATTTGGCCGGTTCAACGGCAGAAGGCTATTATGTTGCTGTTGAGAACGAGCGCACCCAAAGCGTAGAGTTGCGCTATTATCTGCACAAGGGCTTCACATTGGCCCACAGTGTGGTGGTTGAATTGCCCGATGGAAACAAAAACCAACACTTTGAAAAACTCCTTTTTCTAAGCGATGGCTTTATTTTGTTTACTGGTGGATACAGCAAAGAAAGCGAACAATACCAGATCATGGCCACGCTTTTGGATGACCGGGGACAGCGCACTTCGCCCGCCACATTAGTGCATTATACTGTAGATCAAACAGCTGCGAAAAAACTCACATTTGTAGCCGAATTGTCACCTGATCAAACCAAAATGCTTTTGTTGTTTGACTCGCGGGTAGAGCAAAAACGTGAAACACCCATCGGCATGAAAATCTATGGACGTGACTTGGAGTTGCTGTGGGAAAAGGAATTGGAGCTGCCGTATCAAAGTGAGATCTTGGAAGTACACAACTATGCTATTGATAATGCAGGCGATGTTTTTTTGATGAGTGGCCGCAATCCGGTGAAAGATCAGGTCGGTTTAAAAACCGTCCAAATGGGCAAACACGCCGTCTTCTATTATAATCACGTGGATAAAAAGTTAAAAGAGTACAATGTAGGATTGCGGGATAAGCAAGTTGTGTCGGCCATTTTTGCGGTACAACTAAGCGGTGATTTGATGATCGCTGGTTATTATTCGAACGATGCGGAATTTGCCGCGGCAGGAACGTTCCTTTTTACCATAGCGAGCGGCGGAGGAGCCGTTAAAGCGGCCTCGATGATGCCGTTTAGCAAGGATTTTCTTTTGAAATTTTTAAAAGAACGGCAAGTGGAAAATCGCCCTACGTTGACCGATTATTATCTCGATCATTTGGTAGTTGGACAAAATGGGGATATCCTTTTGGTGGGCGAACAATATTACATTTCGGAGGTGGTGAATTCGGATCCCTTGACAGGCGGCAAACAGAATGAATACCGGTATCATTTTGACAATATCATAGCCACCTCCTTGCAGCCCGATGGACGGCAGTTGTGGAGCAGCAAAATTTCGAAGACTCAATTTGTATTGGGTAATCCGGAGTATTGCTCGTATGCTCTATTTGCTGTGGAAGGCGGATGGGAGTTTTATTTCAACGATGCTTTGGAGAACGAGACCAAGTTGAGTTCGCTTCCTGACGGAGAAGCCACCGCATGGTCGGGCGGGACCAAGAGTTGTGTCACTCGGGTGGCCTTGGATACGGCGGGCGTATTGACACGAAGTTTGTGGACCTTGAATGATGAGGATGGATTGCTATTAGAGCCCCGTTGGAGTGGTGCGGAGCGCAACGGCGCAGTGGTATTGAGTCGCAACAAGGGCAAGCAGGTGAGGTATTGCCGGAAATGAGAAAAAGCGGTTAGTTTTTGTCGGAACGGATATCTGTATTATATTCGCACCCCGTTTGAATAAAATGTGATTGAAGAATTGCTTTTATAAAACAGGCCTAGGTGGCGGAATTGGTAGACGCGCACGACTCAAAATCGTGTGTCCTCGGGCATGTGGGTTCGATTCCCACCCTGGGTACGAGAAAAGAAGCGAGATTTTGCGTAAGCAGAATGCTCGCTTTTTTGTTTTTAAGACTTTTGATTTAACCAGATCTCGGGCATGTGGATTCGTCCCGCTCCTAAACGATGCGAAGGCTCTTACGTCCTGATCCACAGGGGTGCATCATAAAATTTATGAAGTGTATGGCTTGCCTTAACTCATTGCATTCACTACCTAATGAATTGGAAAAACCTCATTCATTCAGCACATTTCCGGTATGAGATGAATTGTTCGACATGCATGATTCTGCCATGAATCTATTAAGTGGGAACTAAGCCGTTGAACCATTAAATTTTTTAAGACTAGTCTATCGCGGCCGTTCGAGATTTATAGATTATTGGTCGATTATCCAACGGCCGCTTGTGCGCGATTATGTTACATCTTGGCCGTCACCTTGCGGAGGATTTGACAAAACACAATGAGCTGCGATCGGCCTATTTGCCGAAGTCACCAGCATTTCATGGGCTGTGTTCAGATTTTGATTTTTTTGATCATTGGGGTTATATTTGAACGGTAATGGGCTTTAGACGTGGCCCTATTAACTTTTCGTATCACCTTCTCTATCTCGATAAAAACAATATGACTCCTTTAGATGATTTAGATGAGTTGCGTTCCAACGAACAACGCGCCAAAAATACCATCGTGATGTTGTCCATCGTTATTGTATTGGAAGTGGTCTTGCTCTTTTCTAGTTATATGCAATTCAGCCTGCTGAAAGACATGGCTGCCGGGGTAGATGTCTCGGAGGAGGATGCCAACGCCAATGAAAGGGGCAGAATGATTTTGGGACTCATCTATTTTCTGTTTTACCTGGGCGCAGCTATCACATTTATCCAGTGGTTCAGACGTGCCTACTACAACCTCCATCAACTTGTTCATGACCTCTCCGAAACGGAGGGTTGGGCCGCAGGCGGATGGTTCATTCCTGTGGTTTCTTTGTACAAGCCCTATCAGATTATGAAGGAATTGTATGAAAGAACCAAAAGTCTTTTGGTGAGTAAGGGAATAGAAGTTGATAACAATTTTAATTCCCGCCATGTGGGTTTGTGGTGGGGGTTATGGATCTTTATCAGCCTTTCGGGTCAGCTCTTGTGGCGCTATACATCAAGCGCGAACACCTTGAGCGAAGTCACCACAAGTACCATGTTGCATATGATTCTTGGCATTATCAGCGTACCATCGGCCTTTCTCGCCATCAAAGTGGTGAGGGACTACTCCGAGGTAGAGCACTTGCTGCGCCAAGTCAAAAAGGACCCTGAGTCAGCTCATATGTGAGGCGCTGCGCCAAGCCAGAGGATAAGGTTTGGGCAAATGGAAGCAGGTGTTAGAACAAGTGTGGACAATGAAAACAAAAACAAAATAATGATACGAATTTTTTTTCTCGGGGTGGTGCTCTTGTCGGCATTGCGCTCTCACGCACAGAATCAGGAATATTTGAAAATTGTTTGGGCGGAAGAATACCAATGGAAGGTGTTGTCCAATCAAGAAAACGATGCTACGCATATGCTGGAGCTTATACCTGGAGGTGAATCTGCAGAAAATTGGACCATGTTGGGAACGATGATATCGTACAAAAACACTAGGATTGCTCAAGCCGACCAATTGATCGCTATATATGGCGAAGTTGCCAAAGGACAATCTGCAAGTGCGGTGGTGACAGAGCTGGAGCGGCACGCCGTTGGTGAGCGGCTGTGGGTATTATTCAAAGTCGAAACACCAAGTTTTCCGAACGATCCAAGACCTGAATCACAATTGTATTATGCAGTGCAAGGAGAAGTGACGCTTTATGTGAATTTTATAGCGTTGCGTGAAAAGCAACTATCTGACGCCTTCACAGAGAAATGGTCGAAAATATTTAAGGCGAGTGAACTTGTTTATGATTAGTGCTTGAACTAAGGGCGCAGCGATGCCCGAATTGGATTAAGGCCTTTTAGCGTCAAATGGATTTTGTTAGCGCTCGGATTCAATATAGCGTATTGTATTGCAAATTAGAATGAGATTTGGGTTAAATGGCATATTGTTACAAGCTGCGATGGGAGTGCCTTTCATGATCTTTCCGCTTGTCGCCATATTCTTTGTTCTAATTGCGGCTATGGGCATCTTTGTTGGGTTATTCAATTATTTGCAACCTAAACTATTCCCAAAACGACCTTTGCGAATTGGATGTTTTTGGATTCTTATTCTACCCATAGTAATCATTGGAATCTATATTGTTTTATTATTCAATAGTGATTTTTTAATGCATAGTTGATGGCTGGTAAGAGTGTTTTTGAAATGAGTAAATAATTATTAGTGAGCATGCGCAGACGGGTTTTTTTGGTCAAAACAATGATTTGCTTTCATGTTCTATTGGCGCATGGCCAAAACTTTACGTTTCAAGACAGCACCTTTCATGCGGGAGACATCATGATTGGCCCCGTATATTTTGAATATAATAGTTGTGTTATTCAAGCCCAATCCGTTCCTCTACTTGATAGTTTGGTGGTGTTTCTAGATACGCACCAGTCGCTCACAATGGAAATGGGCAACCCTACTGATGAAAGACGTGGAGATCATTATTCCTTTAGGTTAACATAGAGAAGAGCAAAGGCTATTGCCGAGTATTTGATTGGAAAAGGCATTAATCCCAAAGCAATGGTGTGGCTGGGATACGAAGGCAACAAGCCCATTAAGCCAAATGCCAAAACGTAAGAAGAACATGCCGTTAATAGGCGAACTGAATTCAAAATACTGCGCATTGATTTCGCAGAGTGAAGTCGTCTTAATCACGCTGGCCCTATGATCATCTGGTTTGTTCAATTGTTGTGTATTGTCGCCTTCCATTTTGGCAAGAATTTTGTTTTCGAAATGTTAACCTTTGAAAACGCCGTCTAACGTGGTAGCATTTCGGAGGCCAAACTGAATTTTTCACACTACTCATTTTACTCACTACAACATCACTATGAAAAAGATTTTTTTCTATGCTTTTGCGCTATGCGCGCTTTCCAGCTGCACGCATAATTATTACATGCCGGCGAGCCATAATGTCCCCTTATTCAAGGAAAAAAACGAGTTCCGCGCTTCTGGCTCACAGGGAGGGGGAGCGAAAACGGGCACTACAGAAGTTCAAGCGGCCTATGCTGTAACCAACCAATTGGCGGTTATGTCTACCGTGATGAGAGCTAAAGGAGGCGTTAAGGAAGATGACAATTGGGGGGAGGGCCATTACTATGATGCGGCAGTTGGTTATTACAAACCTCTAGGCAAAAATGGTGTTTTTGAATTGTTTGGTGGTTTTGGCAGAGGTCATCAACACCATGAATACAGCCCCTTTGAATATTCCAATCTTTCATTCAACAAGGTATTTATTCAACCTTCGATCGGCATTACCACCAATACCTTTGATGTGGCTTTCACGCCAAGTTTTAGTCGCCTGTTTTTTTATGACATCGCTAGTCAGATCAACACCGATGATTCGGATTTTGAGGCGCTGATGAAAATTTCAGACAGCCGAATGTCCATTCTGTACGAACCATCTGTTACGATTCGTGGTGGTTGGAAGTATCTTAAGGTGCAATTGCAAATGGGAAATTCGGGCAATCTCACACATAAGGATTTGTCATTTGAAAAGTCAAAAATGAATGCGGGTCTATCCTTCGCCTTTGCACAACGCTTTATGAAAAAAAAGGACCTTGGATTGACCCATGAATAGCAGACACTGAACTTTGTATGCGCATCGGCGGGATTGGCGTAAGTTGCGCTGAAGGGCTACCAATGCGAGAATTCAATTAGACGTCTTTCCTTCTTGCAAAAGAATACGGTTCGAACAAACACATTGGACAATCTTGTCAATTGTGCCATTGACGGAGATGTATTATATTGCATGCTACGGAAATGAATAACTTCTACCATTACCCCGAGCGAATCGAATGATACAGACCTTTGTTGTAAGGCAGATGCTTCCATGGTTAAGAAAATTTGGAAGCCTCTTAATACTTGTGTTTACATGCTATTGGGCTTTCTATAAGGAGGTCTACTATTTTGTTCCTTTTGTGATCATGGCCATTGCCTTGGCCACAGCGTATGAGGCGGTATCGATCAATACCTTCGGTGGGACCTACAGAAACTATATTTGGATACTCGGATTCAAATTGGGAAAACCACAGCCCCTGCCGAACATTCGTTATGTCCTGGTCAAAGACATTGTTTTCTCAGAACGGAATTCTATAGGTGGAGATAAGGCGTATGAAGATATGTATGAAATGGCCTTGGCGTGCGAAGGAAATGTCAAAATTCCTTTGTTATACACGCTCAACACGAATGAGATAAGGACATTGGCATATGCCACTTCTAGACGCTTAAAGTGTCCGATTCAAGATTTTACTCATGAAGATCTAATGGGCTTAAACAAGGAATAAAACACGGTGACATAAGCGAAGCGAACAATAGTGACTTTGATTTGGATTGTTCTTTTTATTTCAAAGGCAAAGGAATACATTCACCTAAGGGTCGCTTGTAAAGGACTAACTTACAGGAGAGCCACTCAGTAGGGCATCATGACTATTTCTTTTTTTTTGGTTTCGAAACGCTTGTTATTGTTGGTTTTTTGAAATTATTTTTCTTTTTTTTGTAACTAATTTTAGTGCCCGTGCGCTCTATGATCGTAATCAAACAAACAAACACAACTTAATACTTAAAGATCATGAAAGCACTCGTAATCTTCTTCGCATTGGCCTTATCCTTTTCACAAGCTCAAGCTAGTTCATTGGACTTAAACAAAAAGAAACCAGAAAAAAAGAGCGTTTCTGAATTGGTAAGCAAAGAAATTAATCGTCATTTTTTTAACCCCACCGTGGCTGGTAAGGAAGTGAATGGTGAGGCTACTGTGATGCTCGAAGTCATGCCCGAAGGCAATCTCAAAGTGGTGACTGTGAATACAAAAAATGCCATCATCCAAAAGTTCGTAGAAAAACAAGTGAAGAAGATGAAGATTGATTCTGATGAGTTGGTTGTAGGACAATTGTTCCGTTACAAATTAGTGTTTAAGGCACAATAACAGAGGCAAGTAGTTATCAATACATATTGCAAAAACAGGTTTATCAAAAGGAGTCGATTCAAAGGGATCGTCTCCTTTTTTTTTTAAGGCTACGCTGAGGTTGATCTGCATGAGCACTATGCCGTATCTTTGCGCTTATGTCACGATTGATTGCTCGCCCCGATATTCGATCCATTTCAAATGAGGAATTGGTCGGTTTCATGCTACAACATGGTGAGCCAAAATTCAGGGCCAAACAAATCAGTGAGTGGCTGTGGAAGAAGGATGTGGCGAGCTTCGATGATATGCGCAACATCTCTAGCGCCACAAAAGCCATACTTGCCGAGCATTTTGAGTTAAGGAAAATTGTAGTCAAAGATGAGCAAGTGAGTTCAGATCGAACGATCAAATGTGCATTTGAGGTTGAGCCAGGAAAGGTGGTTGAGGGCGTTTTGATCCCAACCAATAATCGCATGACCGCCTGTATTTCATCACAAGTGGGATGCAGCTTATCGTGTAAATTTTGTGGAACTGGGCGGTTAAAAATGCTCCGCAATCTATCGCACTATGAAATCGTAGATCAGGTTACTTATTTGAAAAGACAAGCGGAAGAAAGATACCAAATTCCGCTGTCTAACATTGTTTATATGGGCATGGGCGAACCGCTGCTTAACTATAAGAATGTATTGTCTTCCATTGAGCGCATTACGTCGCCCGATGGATTGGGAATGTCGCCACAGCGGATCACGTTAAGTACCGCTGGTGTCGGTAAGATGATAAAAAAACTTGGTGATGACGAAGTGAAATTCCATTTGGCTTTGTCATTGCATGCAGCAAATGACGAAAAGAGGAATCAAATTATGGATATAAATGAATCCAATAATTTGGAATCGCTTTCTGAGGCCTTGCGCTATTTTCATGACAAGACCGGCACACGTGTTACGTTCGAATACATCATCTTTAAAGACTTTAACGATAGTATCAAAGATGCTCAGGAGTTGGCGGCTTATGCAAAGAATCTTCCGGTGAAAATCAATATCATCGAGTACAATCCCATCGATCAGGGTGAGTTTCAACAGGCCAGTCCAGAGCGGGTGGATGCGTTTGCGCAGTTTCTAGAGGCGCGCAATATGATTGTGAACGTGCGTCGTTCGAGGGGAAAAGACATTGATGCCGCCTGTGGTCAGTTGGCCAATAAAAACAAGGCACTGTTAAAGGGTGAAGTGGTGAGAAAGGGTTGAACAGCCCATTTGTGTGGAAAATATGATTTTAGAAGAATGCACGCAATTGCATACCACCCGCGTGAATGGTGGAAAGTTCTTCCGGCTTGCGACCGTTGTAATTGATGCTCAACTGTAAATTTTTGGCCACAGTTCTTTGCAAAGTCAATCCCCACGTCACATTGTTCCCCGCATTTAATCCCTCCAACATATCAAAAGTAAGGGAGTTGTTTAACGTACTATTGAAGGCAATTTTGTAATAACTCAATTCGCATTGAAGTGATCCTTTTTTTATGTTACTCCAAACACCTTCTGCCCCGATTTTGCGAATGATGGCGCGCTCTTGGCCCAAGGTATTCGATTTATCAGCATATTGTGATTTGATGTTGAGTCGACCATTGTTGCCGGGTTGCCAACTGAGAATGGGTTGTATTTGTAGGTAGCGCAAAATATAGTTTCGGCCATTTAGAAAATCCGATGAAGCGACTTTGGTTCCCAATTTAGCATCTGCACTTATGGTCCAAGTTCGTTTTATCGTCAAGCGCATGGCACTTTGCCAAAATTCATCGCCTCGTGTTTCGAATCCATTGCTCAATAAATTTTTGCCATTGGTTTTTTGGTAGGTGATTTCCGCGTTGAAAATGGGATTCGATTTATTGATGAAAAGCACTTGTCGCATCAATCCATTTAGCGACAAAAGGGTGGAGTCGGCATCGTTATTTTCTAATGGATTGAATCGGTCCTTGGCCTCGTTCGATGTGTTTTTTCGATCGATTCGAATGGTGGTCTGGGCGCTCATACGCGATAAGTATTTGCGCCAACCAATTGGTTTTTTAATCAAGCGTTCGGGTTGAATACTAAAGCTTTGATTCAATTGATTGGTAAATGTTCGGGAATAGGTATTGCTTTGGATCGCTGACCGAATATAATTTGCTTCGTAGGCATAGATTGCTGTTTCAAACTCACTCAATTCTTTCACACCATTGGCGTTATAATCCACCCAAATGAAATTGCCTTGACCGGGTTGTACTTCTATGTATATATATTCCTTCTGTTGCTCAAGTCCTGATC
>Ga0114942_1000508_pt1 | contig 11113 bp, 12 predicted proteins | sample LowerColdCreek_FD_88674 | JGI IMG/M metagenome (GOLD analysis project Ga0114942, IMG submission 88674) | Groundwater microbial communities from Cold Creek, Nevada to study Microbial Dark Matter (Phase II) - Lower Cold Creek | ecosystem: Environmental > Aquatic > Deep subsurface > Groundwater ... | reverse complement strand
GGTTTTCCGACTCCAAAAAGAGTAATTGGGCAACAATCAGGTTGGCCATATAATCTTCAACCGCACCGACGGCGAAAACAACCCGTTCCTTCAACAGCCTGGAGTAAATATCATAGGAGCGCTCACCGCGAGCGGTTTGCTCCACCACCATGGGAATTAGCCCCAGGTTATTGATCTTGCTTCTATTTTTCCCATCGAATTGCATTGACATGCGCTCCATCCCCCGCCTGTGTTATGTGCCGATTTGGTCCGTAAAATACAGGGCCTCCAATTGAACGGGGGCTTTCAGTCTGTCACCGACCGATAGCTTCCTGATAGCTACACTCCTTTTCTATTATATTGGCGCTAGCCAGTAATATTTCAACCACCTGGTCCTCCAATACTTTTGATTCTACCGCCATAAATTGATGTTGATTCGAATAGTAATAATCAATTACTTCCTGCGGATCCTCATATGTGGAGGCCATTTCTTCTATGGACTCACGTACTTTAATTTTATCAGCCTTCAAATCGTGTTTGGTGATAAATTCCGCCAAAATTAGACCTAATTTGACCCGACGTTCAGCATTTTCTGAAAACATGGTATCTGGAAGTAGGTTCTTCAAATCCAATTCTTGATTGGCCGCACCACCGAACTGCTGAAACATCTGGTTGCGCATCCCGACAATTTCCTGATCCACAAGCGCTTTAGGTACCTCCAGTGTCTTGTAAGCTTCCAAAACGGCATCCATGACCTGCTGTTTAACCTTCGCTAGCACAGCATTCTTCAGTTCCCGAGTCATATTGTCGGCAACTTCTTTGCGAAACTGCTCTTCGCCGCCCTGTGCAACGCCATATTTGGCAAAAAGATTCTCGTCTAGCTCAGCCGGGATCAACTGTGATATCGAGTTCACAATAATCTTGAACTCCACTCCGGCGCCCTTCAACTCGTCTTTGTGATAATCGTCGGGGAATTTCAGTTGCAGGAGCTTTTGGGTTCCGGCTTTCATACCTACGATACCTTCTTCGAATCCAGGGATCATGCGCCCCGACCCCAGTTCCAGTTCGCTGTTCTGGGCGCTACCGCCCGCAAACTCGTTCCCCTCAATGGTGCCAGCATAATCAATATTGACCTTGTCATCCGAAAGAGCCGCACGGTCGACAACTTCCCACGTGCCCTGCTGCTTACGAAAAACATCGATAATTTTGTCTACATCTTCTTTTTGTACTTGCGAATGTGGCCTCGTCACTGCGAATTCTTTAAGTTCGACCAATTCCACGTCTGGAAACACCTCGAATGTGGCTACATACTGGAGCTCTTTGCCCTGTTCAAGATTTTTTGCTTCGATGCTGGGCTGACCGGCTGGGCGCAATTTCTCCTGTATCACCGCTTCCCGGAATGATTCATTGACTACCTCCCCAACAACTTCCTGACGCACCCCCGCTCCAAAGCGCTGGCGCATCACTTTCATTGGAACTTTACCTGGACGAAACCCGGGGAGCTTCACATTGTGAGCTGCTTTTTGCAGGCGATTATCCACCTCCATATCGACACGTTCAGCCGGCACACCCACCGTCAAGCGCCGCTCCAGACTGGAAGTTGTTTCAATAGATACCCGCATAGTATTACCTCATATTGCAATCATAATCGGGCGCCTGTGGCGCTCCGCATTGGGCTACTTCACCACATAGTAAACACGGTGGGGAGTACTGCCAAAAAGTTGGTGCGGAAGGAGAGACTCGAACTCTCACACCTTGCGGCACTGGAACCTAAATCCAGCGCGTATACCAATTTCGCCACTTCCGCCAAGATAAAAATGCGCCCGTTAAATAGAACGAACCCTAATCAACAGTTTGACTAAATTTGATTTTTTGAGAACTTAATCAATAGTTCGGGGGGCGCAACTAGGGGGCTGATTCTGCCACAAAGGCAGTATTGGTTCAACCGTCGACCGTTCTACAAAACCAGCAAGTACGCGGGCTTCAACCTCATTGATCGTGGAATTGCCAACAAGGCGCTGAAGTTATATTTAGGCATTCACTCTGTCAAACAATGAGGATCGAAGTTGTACTCGCCCCTTAGCCATTGTGTGATCTCCAACGCGGCGGCGCCCGGTAGAGCACCATACTCCAGCGCAAGTTGCTTACATCGGTCTTCGCCTAGGCCGCCGAGTCCTTCCAACTCGAACACTCGCCTGTCCCGGATGAATCTCTCCCACGTGAGCGGTCCCAATATTTTGCACAACGCTTCGTCGTTAAGCCCACAGCTTCCGTACAACTCAGCCAATCCGCTTAGGGCTGGCAGAGACAGTAGGCCCTGATTCATAGGGTTACATAAATGCCCCTGAAGTACTGACCGCAAAGCGGCGGACCGATTTGCCAGTTTACGGGAATACAAGAACTTACTCCGCACAGCCCCGTCATTCACGGGATAGTTATCCCAAAGGGTGACCGGACGACCCAACTGTTGAACGATGTTTTCAATATCACTTATATCTATGAACTCAGAGCAAACTTTATTGCCCGTCCAGAATATATCGATACCTCTGGGTAGTTCACGACCGAGTTGCGGCCAGTAGCTTTGTGGCATTCTTCCAAAATATTGCTCAAGTACCGGATCAAAGGAGTAGTACGTCGGGCACACCGCTACCCGAACTCCGGGTGCCCAGCGGCAGACATCTGTTACAATTTCCGCTTGGCGACAGGCAAGGGCATCCATATCCCCAGGCATATCATCGAACAGGATCGCCAATAACGGAGCAGCTAATTCGCCGAGGCGCTCTACCTTGCGCTGTAATTGGCTCCGTTGAGCAGAGCCGTATTCCCGATACAGTTCTACTGGCGCGAGGCCAACTCCCCATTGGATTCCACGCTGACGATAGGTGGCAGATAGTTGGAGAAGTTCCTGCCAAGTGGACTCTGGCCAGTCGTATTGCCAGAGTTTGCGTAGATATGGATCTGCTTTGGGGCAATAAATGTAAGTATTGAGCCCGGCCTCCCTGAGATAGTCCGCGTAGGCCATTCGTGTTTCCAACGACCAGCTTCGGCCATAAAAACCTTCGATAACTCCTGTTAGAAACTCCGTCGAATTCACCATGGCGCCATCTTAAATAGCTTTATTGCATTAATAAAAATTTATTTATAGCGAAATATTTTAAAAATGGGCTAACTAGATGTGGAAAAGTACCAAAATTAAGCGATACTTAGACCGTGGCTACCTATCCCCTAGTTTAAACGGGTAGTCACGGGGAGCATATCCATGCTCCCAAGTGGAAGCAATTCCTTTATGTTTCACTCCTAATGGTCTTGGTGGGTCCCTTTCGGGACCCATTTTTTTATCCAATATATTATTAGCCGCATAGGCAAATAAGGAACTTCTTTGTCCTGATTTGGGTTGGAGGTGCTGCTACATCGTATGAGTCGGTCGATCCGATGTCAGTGAGCCCGCGAGGTGGTTCTCGATTTTTGCGTTTGCAGCAGCATCTTGTTCACTAAATTGAACGCCAATACCGGCAGTGCGATTACCTTGCGCTCCCCTTGGGGTCACCCACACTACCTTTCCTGAAATAGGTATCTTCTCCGATTCGTCCATGAGGGTCAAAAGCATGAACACCTCATCACCTATGTCGTACGCTTTGTTTGTGGGAACAAATAGGCCGCCGTTGTCCAGGAAAGGCATGTAGGCGGAATACAATACCGCCTTGTCCTTTATCGTCAGCGATAAAATGCCGTTGCGGCTGTTATTTTTTGCATCACTCATATGCGAATCCCGTCTATCTGCGTCTGAATATTATCACCATGAGAGGCGCTACCCAACAACTTGCGTAATTTTGACAATAATGACTCCATTACTAATTGTTTGTTCAGATTGGCGCCGGCACCAATTGCCGACTGCAAACGAGCAATGTCGTCTAAAATTCGAAAAAAGCTCTTCCCGCGATTGGTTTTCAATTGATTAAGAGAGAGCGACTCCAATAGTTTCTGCATTTCCAATGTAAATTGATCTAAAAACATATCTATATCCACTTCGCTCCACACTATAGTCGGTTGAGTAGAAGTTGAGTCGCCACCGAACAGCGCTTTTAGTCCCAAGCACCTTGCCTCAAATTCTTCGCCCCGGTCTCGGCAAAATAACTGGTGACCCAACATTGGCAGCCCATCTGCCAATTCCAGCACGTGCCGGCTTTGGTCACGATTTCCCGTAGTAATATCCAGCCAGTCCAGGCAGGCTTCTCTCGGTGGTATCCCGAACCGCAAAATTTGGCAGCGCGAGCGAATGGTCGCGGGCACGCTGAACAAGCGATTGCAGACCAATAACAAATACGTGTTGTTGGCGGGCTCCTCCAGCGACTTAAGTAACGCATTAGACGCATTGATGTTCATGCTTTCAATGGGTGCAATTACGATAACTTTGCGCAGCCCGAATCCCGCTGTCTTATTGATGAATCTAACAGTGTCGCGAATCTGATCAATTTTGATTACGCGGCTATTCTCCATGGGTTGCACCCAAAGGAAATCGCCGTGACTGCCGCTTGCACTCAACTCACAAGCACGACAACGGCCACAATTGAATGAGCCCTCGGTCGCAGAACAGAGTAATGATCTTGCCAAAGCAAGAGCGAACTGTGACTTGCCTGTGGATTGGCCGCCGACCAGCAACAATGCGTGTGGTAGTTGTTCGATTGCCAATTGACGCTGCAAATGTGTCCATTCCTGTGCGTGCCATGGCATCGGTGAACTTATGGGTGGCAACCCTGTTAGCTCCATTTTTTCACCTGATCGCCCAATAAGACAGTAGATCCAAACCGAACTTGGATAGGTTTGCCTGCACTTCCACGAGAGGGGCGCTGGCATCCAATAGCCGGTAGCGCTCGCGATTTTCTCTCGCTAACCGCAAATAGCAAGAACGTACGCGCTCAAAGAAATCCAAAGTCTCTTGTTCAAAACGGTCCAGGTTACCTCTCCCTTTGGCGCGATCAATGCCAGTAGTTACTGGTAAATCAAGTAATACCGTGAAATCGGGACGCAATTCACCTTGCACTAGTTGCTCCAATTGGCTGACTGTTTCCCATGCAACGTCTCGACCCCCACATTGGTAAGCGTAGGTCGCATCCGTAAAGCGGTCGCACAAAACCCATTTACCAGCGATCAGCGCGGGCTCTATGACTTCTCGAATATGTTGCGCCCGTGCAGCGAAAATCAGCAGCAATTCAGCAATTGCGCTCACCTGTTCTTGCCGGATTTGTAGTAGTAACCCCCGTATTTGTTCGCCAAGCGGCGTGCCGCCAGGCTCTCTGGTGGTTATGACATCGATGCCGTTGCTTGCCAGAAAGCGCTCCAGATAAGCTAAATTAGTCGATTTGCCGACGCCCTCTCCACCCTCCATGGTTATAAAGAAACCTCTAGCGCGCATGTTTTTCGGTTTACTCCGGAGTGGAAATATAGCCTTTGCGGCGCTGAAGCTGATATTGCTTTACCGCTTTATTGTGCTCGGAGAGCGTTCTGCTAAATACATGCCCACCGTCACCCCGCGCTACAAAATAAAGGGAATCCCCCCCATCGGGGTGCAAAGCGGCGTGTAGAGCCGCACGTCCTGGAAGCGCAATCAGCGTTGGTGGCAATCCAGGATGACGGTATGTGTTGTAGATGTTGCCATCATCCGCGAGATGATTGCGCTGCAGGTTGCCGTTAAATGCTAATCCCAGCCCATATATGACCGTGGGATCTGTTTGTAAAAGCATATGCTTCTGCAAGCGTCGGACAAACACGCCGGCGATCTGCTCTCTCTCGGCTGGACTGCCGGTTTCCCGCTCGATAATGGATGCCATGATCAATGCTTCATAAGGAGTATCATAAGGAAGCGATGATGCGCGCGCATCCCACTCCTCCTGTAATACAGAGTTCATCGCCGTATGCGCCTGCTGCAAAATACTCCAATCCGTGTCATTACGGACAAAATGGTAGGTGTCGGGGAAGAACAGCCCTTCCGGATGGGCGTATGGCTTGACTAATTCAAGTATTCGGGGATCGCTTGGACCTTGCAATATCTTTTCCAATTGCTCATGCTGCGCCAGAATGTCCAGCGCATTTGCCAGTGTAATACCTTCAGGCAGAGTCACCTGGTATTGAATATTTTTGCCGCTTTGCAAGAGCAATAGCATCGATTCCGCAGTCGCGTTTTGCGGCACGAGATATTCTCCGGGTTTGATTCGCACATCCAACCCAGTCCATCTGCCATAGAGCATCGCCAGCTTTGGGTGCGCTAACACCCCTGCTTTGTGTAACCCTTCCACGACAGTTCGCAAGGAATCTCCGGGCGCGACCATTAATACGAATCCCTGTTCTGGAATTGTCAGTGGCGCAGCCCAGTTGCTACGCAATTCGTTAATTGCGATTGCTCCGAGTACGGTAAGAGCGAGCACGAAGACCACAAGTCTTTGTATCATTGCAACTCTTCCAAGTAACGCTGAAACAGTGCGTTGCAAACGCTATTGCTGTCCCAGAATTGTTCTCCGACTCTAGTTACTGGCCTGACCGTCAACAGGCTGTTACAGTAAAAAACTTCTTCAGCAGATTCCAGGTCGGATAATTTCAGTCGAGCTTCACGGACATTCAACCCTATTGAAGGCCCCCATGTTTCCATGATTAACCTACGACGGGTACCTAACACCCCACAATTAACCAACTCAGGCGTAAGCAACTCACCGTGGCGCAGCAGAAATAGATTTCCAGCAGCCACGGAAATGAGATGACCCGTATGGTCCAGCATAAGGCATTCGTCTGCAGCTTCCGCTTGGGTTTGTGCTGCGGCCAATACCTGCTCCAATCTGTTTAGGTGCTTAATATGCGCGAGTAACGGCTGATCAGACAGGCGAATGTCAGCGACGCTTAAAGTTGCGGCTGAGTCCATCTGCCCGCAATCTCGATCAAGACAACTAACATAAATAATGATACGTGGCTTTGGTTGAGTTGGAGGCGCGTATCCGCGAGGTCCAGGTCCTCTGGTAATGCTCAAGCGCAACGCTGACCAGGGCCAGTGTTTCTGCGCAGCAAAGCCCGCAGCTTTATCCACTTGCTGTCGAGCTGCTTCGAGACAATCGGGCAGCGCAAGCGCCCTCAAGCCATGGGCCATCCGCTCCATGTGCAACTCTGTAAACAACGGCCTGCCATAATGTAGTAGTAGTGTTTCAAACAAGCCATCGCCATACTCTATGCCACGATCGGGCAACGGCATTAGGGATGTTTGCGTTCCATCAAGCCATATCGCGGATTGTTGGGACACAGGGTATTCGATCAATCTACTCTACTAAACAGCAGCGACCCATTGGTTCCACCAAAACCAAAGGAGTTGGATAGTACACTATGTATAGCCAACTCCTGAGCGGTATTAGGAACGTAATTCAGATTGCAACCCTCATCTGCGTGATCCAGGTTGATCGTGGGGGGAGCGACCTGATCTCGCAGCGCCAGGATAGAGAAGATAGCCTCAACTGCTCCCGCCGCCCCCAACAGATGACCGATCATGGATTTAGTTGAACTGACGGCGACTCGTGCTGCGGCGGTGCCGAGAACGGTTTCAATCGCGCGACTCTCTGCGAGGTCGCCAGCGACGGTGGATGTACCATGTGCGTTGATGTAATTAATTTTGTCCAAGGCAATGCCGGCATCTTTGATTGCATTACGCATGGATGCCGCTGCGCCCCTGCCGTCTTCGGGTGGTAGCGTCATGTGGTGGGCATCGCCACTCATCCCAAACCCACAGACCTCCGCGTATATTTTTGCTCCCCTGGCTTTTGCAGATTCGTATTCCTCGATCATGATCACACCAGCGCCGTCTCCCAGAACGTATCCGTCGCGGTCTTTGTCCCAAGGTCTGGAGGCTCTGGCAGGATCATCATTCCGAGTAGATAGCGCCCGAGCAGCAGCGAAACCGCCTAATCCCACGGGTGTGGTGGCCATTTCGGCCCCACCTACGAGCATGGCGTCTGCATCGCCCAGCGCAATCAGTCTTGCACCCAACCCAATATTGTGTGTGCCGGACGTACAGGCAGTGACGACAGCCAAGTTTGGCCCCTGCAAATTGTATTTAACAGAAAGGTTTCCAGATATCATGTTAATGATGGATCCTGGAACGAAAAAGGGCGAAATCCGCCGTACTCCAGATTCTCTAATGATTTCCGCATTTTTCTCTATTTGGCCGATACCTCCGATACCGGAGCCTATGGAGCAACCGATACGGGGAGCATTTTCTTCGGTAACCTCGAGGCCACTATCTTCCATGGCCTGTATTCCAGCGACCATTCCATACTGCACAAATACATCCTGTTTGCGTGCGTCCTTGGTAGGCAAATACTTGGCGACATCAAGATTCTTTACGCTGGCGCTGAAGCGTGTTGCGTATGCGGATACGTCAAAACTTTCAATCAGAGCGGCACCACTTTTTCCGGCTAAAATGTTGTCCCAAGTTTCGTCCACTGTGTGGCCTACCGGGCTCACCATGCCTAGTCCAGTTACGACAACTCTTCTGCCAATCAACGATTTAACTCCTTCTAAGCGTACATTCTGAGGTGGTGTAAAAAAGAAAAGCCGCTCTATCTAAATAGAAACGGCTTTTCGAAACCGAATAAATGTATCAGGCGAGATTGGTATTGATGTAGGCGATCGCGAGCGCCACAGTAGTAATCTTTTCAGCTTCTTCGTCGGGAATTTCCGTTTCAAATTCTTCTTCCAAGGCCATAACCAGCTCGACGGTATCCAGAGAATCTGCTCCCAGATCTTCTACAAAAGATGCGTCGGTCCGCACTTCTTCTTCTTTTACGCCAAGTTGCTCTGCTACGATTTTCTTTACACGTTCTTCAATGCTGCTCATTTTATCTGCTACTCCTGAGGTTTTTTAGTGCAAATTTATGCCCGATTAAACGGTATGAGCGCGCAGTTTACTCTGTTTTTCCGGCGAGTAATAAATTTTTTTTGGCGCACTCGAATATGAGCGTTTTAATCTTTAATTATCAGATATTTATCCCATGTACATGCCGCCGTTTATATGAATGGTTTCCCCCGTAATATACCCCGCCATCTCACTGCATAAATAGCTAACCAGCCCTGCAATTTCCATCGCGTCGCCAAGCCTGCCGATGGGTATCTGTTTCAACAGCAGATGACGTTGCTCCTCTGGCAGCTTGCGTGTCATATCCGTATCGATAAAGCCGGGAGCAACACAGTTGACCGTCACACAGCGAGATCCCAATTCGCGCGCAAGAGCTCGAGCAAATCCTTCGGCACCGGCTTTGGTAGCGGCGTAGTTGCTCTGACCTGCATTGCCCATAGACCCCACTATCGAAGTAATATTGACGATACGACCCCAGCGTGCCTTGGTCATTCCACGCAGGCAGACTTTAGTAACCCGGTATAGCGCATTGAGATTGGTATCTAAAACATCCTGCCACTCTTCTTCCTTCATACGCATCAGGATATTGTCTCTGGTGATACCAGCGTTATTGACAAGTATCAGAGGTGTACCAAATTGTTCAGTAATTGCCTTAACGACCACGGCGACATCCTCCGCGTCAGTAACATTCAATTTCATACCTGCTCCCGGATGATTCTCCTGAGCGAGATAGGAGGAAATTTTTGCGGCGCCACTATCAGTCGTTGCCGTTCCAACGACAATATACCCATCCGCGGCCAGGGATTTTGCAATCGCTTCGCCGATGCCCCGGCTGGCACCAGTTACAAGTGCCACTTTCGCCTCTGCGGTCATACTCTACTCCCTGTGCCTTTTTTCAAATCCATTGCGGCAGTTTTCAGCGCCGCCGGTTCCTCCAGAGAATGACACCGCAGCGATTTATCAATTCGACGTATCAGCCCAATCAGGACTTTGCCAGGGCCACACTCCATAACCTGCTCTACGCCAGTGTCTATTATGGTATTCACACATCGAGTCCACAGTACAGGGCTGTATATCTGCTCAACCAACAATCTTCGTATTTCCTCAGGATTCTGTTCGGTGGTAGCGTGCACGTTGTGTACAACCGGTATGCGGGGAGGTGAGATCCTGACCTGCGCAATTTCTTGAGCCAAGCGCTCAGCCGCCGGCTTCATAAGTTGAGTGTGGAATGGGGCGCTCACTGGCAGGGGCATAGCTTTTTTTGCACCTGCTTCCTTTAGCGCATTAACTGCAGCTTCAACTGCAGTCGTTTGGCCAGCGATAACGACCTGTCCCGGAGAGTTGAAATTGACTGCGGTAACCGTAGAGCCTATTCGCTGAGTCACTTCAGCACAAATATTAATGATAGTAGTATCGTCTAGGCCAAGTATTGCAGCCATGGCGCCTTTGCCGACAGGTACGGCGTCTTGCATAAATTCTCCGCGCTTGCGTACCAGTTGCAGTGCATCACTGAATTCCAGGGCGCCAGCACAGACCAGCGCTGAAAACTCTCCCAAACTGTGTCCCGCCATGATATGAGGACGAATCTCCGACTCATCCTGCCAGGCGCGCCAGAGTGCAACACTGGATGCCAAAAGAACTGGCTGTGTGGATTCGGTAAGATTCAGAGCTTCCTGTGGGCCGAATTTAATCAGGCCCCACATGTCATAGCCCAGTGTCTGGGAGGCTTCTGTGAAAGTATCTCGAACGGTACTGAATTGCTCATGGGCTGCCGCCAGCATACCTAATTGTTGCGACCCCTGCCCTGGAAAAACAAATGCTGCGGTTTTATCGGACATAGTGGATTCCACGTATCGGCTAACCATTCGATCGCCTTACACCACAAATAGCGTTTAGCACACGTGAGCTGCTAAGCGTGGGCTGAGTCAAAGTCTACGTCTGCTAACTTACTTACCTGAATCGCGAGCAGCTATATCCGTGTAGATTTTAACTCAGTTGCAGGAAATCAGTCGTCGTTACCGGAGTCGATCACTTTCTTGCCACGATAAAAGCCATCTGCAGTGACATGGTGTCGTCGGTGGGTTTCTCCCGACGTCTGATCTACTGACAGCGTTGGTCCGCGCAGCGCATCATGGGATCGACGCATACCGCGCCGGGAGCGGGTTTTTTTACTTTTCTGAACAGCCATGGTCTAGACTCCTAATGTTTATGGCCGGGTTTCAATTGCCCCGGCGCCTTAAATGGGTT
>Ga0114942_1000507_pt1 | contig 11115 bp, 10 predicted proteins | sample LowerColdCreek_FD_88674 | JGI IMG/M metagenome (GOLD analysis project Ga0114942, IMG submission 88674) | Groundwater microbial communities from Cold Creek, Nevada to study Microbial Dark Matter (Phase II) - Lower Cold Creek | ecosystem: Environmental > Aquatic > Deep subsurface > Groundwater ... | reverse complement strand
GTCCTTGAGATAGGTCTTGACCTTCTTGATGATCTCGTTTTCGTGCGGGCGGTAGGGATCGAGCCAGAACACGGCCGGCATGCCCGAGTTGCGCGCGCGCGTGACGGCCAGCTTGACCCAGTCGCGGATCGCGGCGTCCTTGACCTGGCACATGCGCCAGATGTCGCCGGCTTCCACGTTCTGGGACAGCAGCACTTCGCCGGTCGCCAGGTCGGTGATGTTGGCCACGCCGTCTTCGGCGATCTCGAACGTCTTGTCGTGCGAGCCGTACTCTTCGGCCTGCTGGGCCATCAGGCCCACGTTGGGCACCGTGCCCATGGTCTTGGGGTCGAACGCGCCGTGCCATTTGCAGAAGTTGATGATCTCCTGGTAGATGCGGGCGAAGGTCGACTCGGGCATCACGGCCTTCACGTCCTTCAGGCGGCCGTCGGCGCCGTACATCTTGCCGCCGCTGCGGATCATGGCGGGCATGGACGCGTCCACGATCACGTCGTTGGGCGAGTGGAAGTTGGTGATGCCCTTGGCCGAGTCCACCATCGCCAGCTCCGGGCGGTGCTCGTGGCAGGCGTGCAAGTCGCGCTTGATCTCGTCCTGCTTGCTCTGCGGCATCGTGGCGATCTTGGTGTACAGGTCCACCATGCCGTTGTTGACGTTGACGCCCAGCTCGTCGAACAGCTTGGCGTGCTTCTCGAACGCCTCGCGGTAGAAGATGCGCACGCAGTGGCCGAAGACGATGGGGTGGGACACCTTCATCATGGTGGCCTTGACGTGCAGCGAGAACATCACACCGGTCTTGCGCGCGTCCTCGATCTCTTTTTCATAGAAGGCCAGCAGGGCCTTCTTGCTCATGAACATCGAGTCCACCACCTCGCGGTCCAGCAGCGAGACCTTGGGCTTGAGCACGATGGACTTGCCGCTCTTGGTGAGCAGTTCCATCTTCACGTCGCGGGCGCGGTCCATGGTCATGGATTTTTCACCGTGATAGAAGTCGCCGTCATGCATGTGCGAGACATGCGAGCGTGACGCCTGGCTCCACTCGTCCATGCGGTGCGGGTTCTTGCGGGCGTATTCCTTGACGGCCTTGGGCGCGCGGCGGTCGGAGTTGCCTTCGCGCAGCACCGGGTTCACGGCCGAGCCGATGCACTTGTTGTAGCGGGCGCGGATGTCCTTCTCTTCGTCCGTCTGCGGCTTCTCGGGGAAGTCCGGGATCTTGTAGCCCTTGTCCTGCAGCTCCTTGATGGCGGCCTTGAGTTGCGACACCGAGGCGCTGATGTTGGGCAGCTTGATGATGTTGGCTTCGGGCCTGAGCGTCAGCTTGCCCAGGGCAGCCAGGTTGTCGGGAGCGCGCTGTTCTTCGGTCAGCAGTTCAGGGAACTGGCCCAGGATGCGGCCGGCGACCGAGATGTCGCTGGAGACGACTTCGATCCCAGCCTGCGCCGCAAAGCGCTGGACGACCGGCAGCAGCGAGGCCGTGGCCAGCCGCGGGGCTTCATCGGTCAGGGTGTAAACGATCTGTGTCTTTTCGGCGGTCATGAAGCTGTTCCGGTGAGTGAGGAATCCCTACGGGCAAGGCATGAACTCTAGCAAGCCGGGCCGGGCGATTGCACGGCGACGGCCTTGCCGGCGCTTCTTGGGCCGTCTATCCGTGCTTCGGCGGCCGCTTGGTTGCCGTGCGCCCAAATGCCAAAAGCCCCGTGGCACGGGGCCAGGGGGCTTGTGTCGCCTGCGGCGCGGCTCAGGACGTGAGCGTCGGCTGCTGCTGCTCGGCGGCCAGGGCAGCGGCCGCTTCCATCGGCGTGATGTTCTGGGCCAGCTGGCCCTTGGGGCCTTGCACGAGGTCGAACTGCACCTGCGAACCCTGCTTCAGCGTGCGGAAGCCTTCCATCTGGATCGCCGAGAAATGGGCGAAGACGTCGTCGCCGCCCGCTTCAGGCTCGATGAAACCAAAGCCCTTGGCATCGTTGAACCACTTGACTTTGCCCAGTGCCATCATCTTGTCTCCGTTCTTATTGGCGCCTCCTGCGGGAGGCGGACGCGATTCTGGTGACGTGAACCAGGGCGTCAATTCGGGACCTTCCCGGCCGGGTTCACCCTTGGGCGCTGCGCTCGCTTGCATTTCCGCCCATCGGCTCCAACTGCGCAGGGTCGCGGGGTTTGCTCACCTGTTCGAGGGAAATACCCCCGTCGATAGAATCCCCACATGCCTGTGCTCCCCGTTTTTTCACCGCGAAACCAGTCGGCTCCGCCCCCGCCCGCGCCACCTCCGAGGCCGGGCAAGGACGAAGGTGACGGGGCGGTCGTCGTCGAGCGCCAGACGCAGAAAACCGAGCCCCCACGGCTCTACCAGGTTCTGCTGCTGAACGACGATTTCACGCCGATGGAGTTTGTTGTCATGGTTCTGCAGGAATTTTTCCGGCATGACCTCGATACGGCGACGCAGATCATGCTCAAAATCCACCACGAGGGTCGCGGGGTTTGCGGTGTCTTCACCAAGGACGTCGCCGCGACCAAGGTGGAGTTGGTACTGGCCGCCTCCCGGCGTGCCGGCCATCCCCTGCAGTGCATTATGGAGGCCGCATGATTGCGCAAGAGCTTGAAGTCAGTTTGCATATGGCGTTCGTCGAGGCGCGCCAGCAGCGGCACGAATTCATCACCGTCGAGCACCTGCTGCTCGCGCTGCTGGACAACCCCAGCGCCGCCGAGGTGCTGCGCGCCTGCGCTGCCAACCTGGACGACCTGCGCAAGAGCCTGACGCAGTTCATCAAGGAAAACACGCCCATGGTGGGCGGCAGCGACGAGGTCGACACCCAGCCCACGCTGGGCTTCCAGCGCGTCATCCAGCGCGCCATCATGCATGTGCAGAGCACGGGCAGTGGCAAGAAGGAAGTGACCGGCGCCAACGTGCTGGTGGCCATCTTCGGCGAGAAGGATTCGCACGCGGTCTACTACCTGCACCAGCAGGGCGTCACGCGCCTGGATGTCGTCAACTTCATCGCTCACGGCATCAAGAAGACCGACCCCGAGCCGCCCAAGGCGCCGGAAGGCCAGCAGCAGGGCCAGGAAGGTGAGCGCGAGGAAGGCGAGGGCGCCAGCGCCAAGGCCTCCCCGCTGGAGCAGTTCACGCAGAACCTGAACCAGCAGGCCAAGGACGGCAAGATCGACCCGCTGATTGGCCGCGAAGCCGAGGTCGAGCGCGTCGTGCAGGTGCTCTGCCGTCGGCGCAAGAACAACCCGCTGCTGGTGGGCGAGGCCGGCGTTGGCAAGACAGCCATTGCCGAGGGCCTTGCCTGGCGCATCACGGAGGGCGAGGTGCCCGAGGTGCTGGCGGACTCTGTCGTCTACTCGCTCGACATGGGCGCACTGCTGGCCGGCACCAAGTACCGCGGCGACTTCGAGCAGCGCCTGAAGGCGGTGCTGAAGTCCCTGAAGGATCAGCCCAACGCGGTGTTGTTCATCGACGAGATCCACACGCTGATCGGCGCGGGCGCTGCCTCGGGCGGCACGCTGGACGCGAGCAACCTACTCAAGCCGGCGCTGTCCAGCGGCCAGATGAAGTGCATCGGTGCGACGACGTTCACCGAGTACCGCGGCATCTTCGAGAAGGACGCGGCGCTGTCGAGGCGCTTCCAGAAGATCGACGTGCCGGAGCCCTCGGTCGAGCAGACCATCGAGATCCTGAAGGGGCTGAAGAGCCGCTTCGAGGAGCACCATTCGGTCAAGTACGCGCTGGGCGCGCTGCAGGCGGCGGCCGAGTTGTCGGCCAAGTACATCAACGACCGCCATCTGCCAGACAAGGCCATCGACGTCATCGACGAGGCCGGTGCCGCGCAGCGCATCCTGCCCAAGAGCAAGCAGAAGAAGACCATCACGCGCGTCGAGGTGGAAGACATCGTCGCCAAGATCGCGCGCATCCCGCCCGCGTCCGTCAACAGCGACGACCGCAGCAAGCTCAAGACGCTGGACCGCGACCTGAAGAGCGTCGTGTTCGGGCAAGACCCGGCCGTCGACGCGCTGGCCGCTGCCATCAAGATGGCGCGTTCGGGCCTGGGCCGGCCCGAGAAGCCGGTGGGTTCCTTCCTGTTCAGCGGCCCCACCGGCGTCGGCAAGACGGAAGTCGCCAAGCAGCTCGCCTACATCCTGGGCATCGAGCTGATTCGCTTCGACATGTCGGAGTACATGGAGCGCCATGCCGTCAGCCGGCTGATCGGTGCGCCTCCGGGCTACGTGGGCTTCGACCAGGGCGGCCTGCTGACCGAGGCCGTCACCAAGAAGCCGCATGCGGTGCTGCTGCTGGACGAGATCGAGAAGGCCCACCCGGACGTCTTCAACGTGCTGCTGCAGGTCATGGACCACGGCACGCTGACCGACAACAACGGGCGCAAGGCCGACTTCCGCAACGTCATCATCATCATGACGACGAACGCGGGCGCCGAGGCGTTGAACAAGGCCACCATCGGCTTCACCAACTCGCGCCAGCAGGGCGACGAGATGGCCGACATCAAGCGCCTGTTCACGCCCGAGTTCCGCAACCGGCTGGATGCCATCGTGTCCTTCCGCCCGCTGGACGAGGAGATCATCCTGCGCGTGGTCGACAAGTTCCTGCTGCAGCTGGAAAGCCAGCTGCAGGAGAAGAAGGTCGAGGTCAGCTTCTCCGACGCGCTGCGCAAGCAGCTCGCCAAGAAGGGCTTCGACCCGCTGATGGGCGCCCGGCCGATGCAGCGCCTGATCCAGGACACCATCCGCCGTGCGCTGGCCGACGAACTGCTGTTCGGCAAGCTGGTCGATGGCGGCCGTCTCAGCGTCGATGTGGACGACAAGGGCGAGACGGTGCTGGACATCCAGCCCACACCGCCCAAGCCGGCCAGGGACAACAAGCCCAAGGCGGAGCCGGCGACGGCCTGAGCCCGATCCGGCAAGGCAAAGGGACGCTTCGGCGTCCCTTTGTCGTTTCAGGCCGCCGGGTTCTGCTTGAAGAAGCCGGCCAGCAACTCGTACATCGCCGGCTCCTCGGCGCGCATCGCGGTCGGCGCGACGAAGAAGGCCTCGACGGCCACGGCGAAGAATTCCTCGACGGCCTCGCCGCCATAGGGGTCGATCAGCGTCTCCTCGCCGGCGTCGATGCGTTTGCAGAAGGCTTCCCACTCGGCGTCGATGACCGTGATCCAGCGCTCGCGCTCGTCTGCATCCAGCGGCGGGACGCCATCGGCCAGGCCGTCGCGCATGTCGATGACGTGGGCGAACTCGTGGATGACGACGTTGAAGACCGCGTCCGCGCCGAACTGCGCGGGGTCGTCGCTGACGGCGACCGCGTTCCAGGCCAGCATCAGCGGGCCGCCTTCCATGGCCTCGCCAGCCAGTTCCTCGTCGTATTCGTGGACGATGCCGTCCTCGTCCTGGTAGGTGCGCTGCGCAACGACCTCGCCCGCGTGCATGACGATGCCGACAAAGCCGTCGTACCAGCTCAGGCCCAGCCTCAGCACCGGCAGGCAGGCCTGTGCCGCGACGGCGACGGCGACCTCGTCGGTCACCTCGAAGCCATCGACGCCGTGGAACTCCTTGCTCGACAGGAAGAGGCTGCTGAGACGCCGCAGCTCGGCGAGATCATCCTCGCCGCGCTGGGCCAGGAAGGGGTAGCGCAGCAGCGTCAGCTGCCACAGCGCATCGGGAATGGCATGGCGGCGGGCGGCGCGCTGTTCGCGCCAGCTGCGCAGGGCTTTGAGGATCACAGCGGCAGGCGCTGCAGGCCGGCGGCAGACAGGCGGATCACGTCGCCGCGTGTCGGCGTCGCGTCGGCGTCCCAGTCGGACAGGACGACCCGCCTCGTGCCATCACCAAGGTCATGCTCGGCCGGGCGGTGCGTATGGCCGTGGATCATCGTCACTGCGCCAGCCTCGGCCAGCAGCGCGCGGCAGGCCTCGGCATCGACGTCGGTGGCCATCAGCTGCGCTGCCTGGGAGGCGCGACTCTGCGCCCGTGCCTGGCGGCCGAAGGCCTGGCGGTCGGGCAGGGGCCTGGCCAGGAAGTCGGCCTGCCAGGCGGCGGAGCGGCTGGTCGCGCGCCAGGCCTGGTAGCCCGCGTCGCCAAGGCATTGCGCGTCGCCATGCGCCAGCAGCCAGCGCTGGCCGAAGGCGTCGAGCACGGTGGGGTCGGGCAGGGCGGTCATGCCGGCATCAGCCAGCAGCTCAGCCCCGACAAGAAAATCTCGGTTGCCGGGCATGAAGAAGAGGTCCAGGCGCTGCGAGGCTTCTCGCAGCAGGCCCACCACCGCTGCCTCGAAGGGCTCGTGGCGTGCGTCGTCGCCGACCCAGACCTCGAAGATGTCGCCGAGCAGCAGCACCGCTTGCGCAGGCGTCTCGGCGAGGTGGCGCTCAAGCCGCGCAACCGTTGCCGGCGTGTCCGGTCCGAGGTGCAGGTCGGACAGCAGGTCGACCTGCTGCCACTGCAACAGGGCCGTCAGCGTGTGGATCAAACCTCGACGGCTTTTTCGATGATGACGTCTTCGACCGGCACATCGCCATGGCCGCTCTTCGTGGCGGTCTTGGACTTCTCGATCTTGTCGACGACGTCCTGGCCTTCGATGACCTTGCCGAACACGGCATAGCCCCAGCCCGACGGGCTCTCCGACTTGAAGTCCAGGAAGCCGTTGTTGGTCGTGTTGATGAAGAACTGCGCGGTGGCCGAATGCGGTGCGTTCGTGCGCGCCATGGCCAGCGTGTAGTGGGCGTTCTTCAGGCCGTTGCTGGCCTCGTTCTGAACCGGCGCGTCGGTGGGCTTCTGCTTCATGCCGACCTCGAAGCCGCCGCCCTGGATCATGAAGCCCTTGATGACGCGGTGGAATACCGTGCCGTCGTAGTGGCCCTTGCGGACGTAGCTGAGGAAGTTGGCGACCGACAGCGGCGCCTTGTCGGCGTCCAGCTCGATGAGGATGTCGCCGTGGTTGGTGGTGAGTTTGACTTGGCTCATTTTTTTGCAGGCTCGATGGAGGCCTTGGTGATGAAGATGGGCTTGATGGGGAGGTTTTCGTGGACGCCTCTGGCCGTGGTCTCGACGGCGCGGATCTTGTCGACGACCTCCATGCCTTCAACGACCTGGCCGAAGACGGCGTAGCCGGTGCCGATGCGGCCGACGCTGGGGTCGAGGCTGAAGGCGTTGTCGACGACGTTGATGAAGAACTGGGACGTCGCCGAGTTCGGGTCGTTGGTGCGCGCCATCGCGACCGTGCCGCGCAGGTTGCTCAGGCCGTTGCCGGACTCCAGCGGGATCGGCGCCTTGACCGGACGCTGATTCAGCTTGGCGTCGTAGCCGCCTGTCTGGATCATGAAGTGGCCGATGACGCGGTGGAAGATCACGCCGTTGTAGTGGCCGGCCTTCACGTACTGCAGGAAGTTGGCGACGGTCTTGGGCGCCTTCTCGGCATTGAGTTCGATGCGGATGTCGCCCTCGGTGGTCTGCAGCTTGACGGTCTGAGCTGCAGCGCCAGCGGCTGACAGCAGTGCGGCGAGGAACAGGGCGGTCTTGGTCATGTCAGCGGGGTTTGGTGAGGGCGCTGGTCAACGCCAGCGTGCGGTTGATCTTGCCGGCCAGGACGTCGCCGGAAGCCAGCGACAGCTTCTGCGCCCGCTGGTAGGCGCGCAGTGCCAGGCGCACCAGCACGTCGCCGAGGTTTTCCTGGGCTTGCGCATGCTCGGGCTGAAGGCGCAGGGCCTGCTCAAGTGCGGCCTGGGCTTCGTCGAGTTCGCCGGCGGCGGCATGCAGCACGGCCAGGTTGTTGAACGGGTCAGCGAGGTCGGGGAAGTCCTGCGTCAGGCGCGTGAAGATGCCCTTGGCCTTGTCGCGCTCGCCCAGTTCCATGCGCATCACGCCGAGCGCAAAGCGCAGTTGCAGGTCGTCGGGCGTGCGGGTCAGGGCTTGCTCGACCTGCTCGATGGCCTGGGTCTTCTGGCCGGCCAGCCACAGGCGCTGGCTGCTGGCCAGGTCGTCGGCGCGGGCGGGCGCGATGGCGAGCGCGGCGAGCAACGCAAGGGTGGCGAGGGGCAGGTGCATGAGGGTTGTAGCGGGGGAGGGCGTCGGGGTCGGCCGGTATACTGATTTCATTCTATGAGCCCCGCCTGGCCGGCCCCTGCGCGGGGCTACTTATTGGTGCGGGCGCCTGCCCCCGGTTTCCGTTTCACATGTCTTTGCGCGTCCACAGCTCCCTCAGTCGCACCCTGGAAGATTTCAAGCCGCTCGTTCCGGGCCAGGTGCGTATGTACGTGTGTGGCATCACGGTCTATGACCTGTGCCACATGGGGCATCTGCGGATGAACATGGCGTTCGACGTCATCTACCGCTGGCTGCGCGCCAGCGGCTATGCCGTCACCTATGTGCGCAACATCACCGACATCGACGACAAGATCATCAAGCGCGCCGTCGAGCGCGGCATCACCATCCGCCAGCTCACCGAGGAGATGACGGCCGCGATGCACGAGGACTTCGCCGCCGTCGGCCTGCTGCGCCCGGACCACGAGCCGCGTGCGACCGAGTACGTGCCGCAGATGCTGTCGCTGATCGAGCGCCTGGAAGACCGTGGCCTGGCCTATCGCGCCGAGGGTGGCGACGTGAACTACGCCGTGCGCAAGTTCGGCGGCTACGGCAAGCTGAGCGGCAAGAGCGTCGACGACTTGCGCGCCGGTGAGCGCGTGGCGGTGGACGACGGCAAGCTGGACCCGCTGGACTTCGTGCTCTGGAAGGCCGCCAAGGCCGACGAGCCTGCCGACGCCAAGTGGGCAGCGCCCTTTGGCGAAGGCCGCCCCGGCTGGCACATCGAGTGCTCGGCGATGAGCTGCGCGCTGCTGGGCGAGAGCTTCGACATCCACGGCGGCGGCGCCGACCTGCAGTTCCCTCACCACGAGAACGAGATCGCGCAGAGCGAGGGCGCCGGTTATCCGTTTGCGACCTACTGGCTGCACAACGGCTTCCTGAACGTCGACGGCGAGAAGATGTCCAAGAGCCTGGGCAACTTCTTCACCATCCGCGACGTGCTGCAGAAGTTCGACGGCGAGACGCTGCGCTTCTTCATGCTGCGCACGCACTACCGCCGGCCGTTCAACTTCAGCGACGCGCACCTGGAAGACGCCCGCACGGCGCTCACCAGGCTCTACACCGCGCTGGACGCCGTGCCGCCCGCTGACGTCACCGTCGACTGGACCGAGCCCAGCGCCGCCGCCTTCAAGACGGCGATGGACGAAGACTTCGGCACGCCCGGCGCTGTTGCCGTGCTATTCGACCTCGTCAACGAGGTCAACCGCGACCGCTCGCCGCAGAAGGCCGGCCTGCTCAAGGCGCTGGCTGGCGTGCTGGGCGTGTTGCAGCAGGAGCCGCGCGCCTACCTGCAGGGTGGCTCGGGCGGCGACGAGGCCGCGTGGATCGCTGAGCGCATCGCCGCTCGCGCCGCTGCCAAGGCGGCGCGCGACTTTGCCGGCGCCGATGCCATCCGCGCCGAACTCACGGCCAGGGGCGTCGCGCTGAAGGACGGCGCAGACGGCACGACCTGGGTCAAGAGCTGATGCCGCCAGACGTGATCCCGTCCTATTGGGACGAAGCCTGCAAGCACCTGGCCAAGCGCGACCGGGTCATGAAGAAGCTGATCCCGCAGTTCGGCGAGGCGCGGCTGCAAGGCCATGGTGACGCCTTCACGACGCTGGCCCGCTCCATCATCGGCCAGCAGATTTCGGTCAAGGCGGCGCAGTCGGTCTGGAACCGCTGGCTCGCACTCATGCCCAAGCTGCAGCCGGCGGCGGTCATTGCGCTGGACGTGGATTCGCAGCGTGCGGCCGGCCTGTCGGCCCGCAAGGTCGACTACCTGCGCGACCTGGCCGAGCATTTCAATGCCGGCAGCGTCCATGTGCGCCAGTGGGCGCAGATGGACGACGAGGCCATCATTGAGGAGCTGGTCGCCATCCGCGGCATCGGTCGCTGGACGGCCGAGATGTTCCTGATCTTTCACCTGATGCGCCCCAACGTCATGCCGCTGGACGACGTCGTCCTGCTGAAGGGCATCGGCCAGAACTACTTTTCCGGCGAGCCCGTCTCCCGCGCCGAAGCGCGCGAAGTCGGCGACGCCTGGGCGCCTTACCGCTCGGTAGCGGTTTGGTACATTTGGCGCAGCCTGGATCCCCTACCGGTGGACACCTGATGAGCAAAAAACATTTCCTTGAATTCGAGCAACCGATCGCGGAACTCGAGACAAAGATCGAAGAGCTGCGCTACGTGCAAAGCGAGTCGGCCGTCGACATCTCGGAAGAGATCGACCGCCTCTCCAAGAAGAGCCAGCAGCTGACCAAGGAGGTCTACGCGAGCGTGGCGCCGTGGCAGGTCTACCAGATCGCCCGCCACCCGCAGCGCCCGCAGACGCTGGACTACTGCTCGGAAGTCTTCACCGAGTTCCAGGAACTGCACGGTGACCGCCACTTCGCGGATGACGCGGCCATCGTCGGCGGCCTCGCGCGCTTCAACGGCCAGGCCTGCATGGTCATCGGCCACCAGCGCGGCAGCGACGCCAAGGAGCGCACGCTGCGCAACTTCGGCATGCCGCGTCCCGAGGGCTACCGCAAGGCGCTGCGTCTGCTGAAGCTGGCCGAGAAGTTCGGCCTGCCGGTCTTCACCTTCATCGACACGATGGGTGCCTACCCCGGCATCGGTGCCGAGGAGCGCAGCCAGAGCGAAGCCATCGGCCGCAACATCTTCGAGATGGCGCAGCTGGAAGTGCCCATCATCGCCACCGTCATCGGCGAGGGCGGCTCGGGTGGCGCGTTGGCCATCGGTGTGGCCGACCAGGTGCTGATGCTGCAGTTTTCGGCCTACTCCGTCATCTCGCCGGAAGGCTGCGCGTCCATCCTGTGGAAGAGCAGCGAGCGCGCCCCGGAGGCCGCAGATGCGCTGGGCATCACGGCCCACCGCCTGAAGGCCATGGGCCTGATCGACAAGATCATCAACGAGCCGGTCGGTGGCGCGCACCGCGACCCCAAGGCCATGGCCGCGTCCTTGAAGCGCGCGCTGGGCGAGGCGCTGCGCCAGCTCACCGACATGAAGACCAGCGAGTTGCTGCAGCGTCGTCTCGAGCGCCTGCAGGCCTAT
>Ga0114942_1000506_pt1 | contig 11139 bp, 11 predicted proteins | sample LowerColdCreek_FD_88674 | JGI IMG/M metagenome (GOLD analysis project Ga0114942, IMG submission 88674) | Groundwater microbial communities from Cold Creek, Nevada to study Microbial Dark Matter (Phase II) - Lower Cold Creek | ecosystem: Environmental > Aquatic > Deep subsurface > Groundwater ... | reverse complement strand
CGATCGCGCTGAACCCGCTGTTGTTCGCCGGCGTGGAGCCGCTGCGCCGCTGGGTGCTGAACCGCTCCCGCTGGGCGCGCAAGCTGGAGGCGCGCGACGACCCTCTGGCCGAGCTGCCGGCCGACACGCCGCAAAGCGCGCTGGCGGGCCAGATCGTGCTGGTGGGCCATGGCTCGCTGGGTGCCGCGTTGCGTGCCGAACTGGGCGGCCGCCCCATCGTCGTCATCGACCGTGACCGCGATGTCGTCGAGAAGCTGCGCGCCGCCGGCCTGGCCGCCGTGCTGGGCGACGCGGCCGAGGCCATGACGCTGGTGCAGGCCCACATCGCCCACGCCGCCTGGTTGCTCATCGCGCTGCCCGACGTGCGCCAGGTGCCAGCCGTGCTGGCGCTGGCGCAGGAGCTCAACCCCAGGCTGCGCAGCGCCGTGCTGGCGCACACGGACGAGGAGGCGCAGTGGCTGCGTGATGCAGGCATCACCCATGTGCTGCGGGCGCAGCAGGCGCTGGCGCAGGCGTTGGCGCGGGTTGTCGCCGTTCCGGTTCAGACCCCCGCCAGCTGATCCCGCGTGATCGCCGCCTTTTCGCGCACCCAGTCCGCAAAGGCCTGCACCTCGGGCCGTGCGCTGGCGGCGCGGGATGGCACCAGCCAGTAGGCATAGGGGCTGGTCAGCCGGCCGGCGCTGCCGAAAGGCTCCACCAGTTCGGCGCGCTGCAGGTGCTCGTGCACCAGCGGCAGCCGCGCCAGCGCCACGCCCTGACCGGCCAGCGCGGCCTGGATCTGCTGGTAGGTGAAGTTGAAATACATCCAGCGCAGCGGCTGCAGGTCGGGCTCGTGCTGGCGGGTCAGCCAGTGCCGCCACGACAGGAACTCGGCGCTGGGCCGGGCATCGTCTTCCTCGGTCAGCGCGTGGGCGGCCAGGTCGCCCGGCTGGCGCAGCACCGGCAGCCGGCCGCTGCGCGTGGCCTCGGCATACCAGGGGCTGACCGCGGGTGACACGGTCTCCTCGAACATCAGCTCGGCTGGTGCGGTGAGCGTCTCGCCGGCGATGTAGCGCAGGGCCAGGTCATGCTCGCCGTCCTCCATGTCGGCCAGGTTGTCGTCGGCGGACACGCGGATGTCGATGTCGGGGTGGTCCTTCTGAAACTCGCAAAGGCGCGGGATCAGCCACAGCGACGCGAACGAGGCGAAGGTGGTCACGTTGACGACGCGCCGGCCGCGCGTGCGGCGGATCTGGCGCACCGTCTGGTCCAGGCGCGACAGCACGGCCACCGCGGTGGGAAGCAGCACGGCGCCCTCGCTGGACAGCTCCACCTTGCGCGTGCCGCGCAGGAACAGCACGCAGCCGATCTCCTCCTCCAGCGACTGGATCTGCCGGCTGATGGCCGACTGCGTCAGGCTCAGTTCCTCGGCGGCGGCGCGGAAGGACAGCAGCCGGGCGACCGCCTCGAAGGCGCGCAGGGGGCCGACGGACAGCGGCCTCTGCCGCAAGGGCTGCATGGGCTGATTCATGCGCGGATGGTATCAATCCGCGCTGCGGAGTCATTGGACCGCCATGGGGTGTCTCAGCAGAATCCCTGACATCAACCCAGGAGAGACACCATGAGCGACGCGCAATCTGTATGGCACCTGTCCGGCGGCCGGGCCCTGACGCTGGCAGCCGCGGCCGAGGCGCGCCGGCTGTCCGTGGCCCGGGGGCGCGTCTGGCTGACGCTGTCCGGCACGGCCGACGCGCCGGCCGAGGACATGTGGCTGGAGGCCGGCGAGGCGCTGGCCCTGGCGCCGGGCCAGACGGCGGTGCTGGAAGGCTGGCCGGCCGCCGAGTTCGAGCTGCTGTTACCGCCGACCTCAGCCGCCGCGAGTCACAGTTTTCTTGGCCGGCGCTTTCTTGGTGGCGGGCTTCTTGGCCGTTGAGCGTTTCCTGGCGGCGGGTTTCTTCGCCTTGGCATTGGCGGCTCGCAGGGCGGCCTCGAAGGCCAGCCGTGCCCAGGGCAGCATCAGCGGCGGCGATTCCAGCGCCTCCTCGGGCGGCTGGAAGTAGCTCATCACGATGTGCTCGCCGTCCTTGGTCTGGAAGGCGAAGGGCCGGCAGCCCGCAGCGACGAAGCGCTCGCGCGTCGTGTCATCCGCCTTCAGGTAGAACTGGCCATTGGCGATCAACGCCATGAACAGGCCGTCGACGTAGAAGCCCCGGCCGCCGAACATCGCGCGGGTGCGAACGGGGCCGAGCGGCGCCAGCAGTTCGACGCAGAAATCCGTGAATGGTTCAGGCACGCGGGCAACTGTAAGCTCGCGGCCATGGATGCCAACGACCGCGCCGCCATCCGGCACAAGCTGATCGAACAACGCCTGGCCCTGCCCAACCGGCTGGAGCTGGCAGCGGAACTGCAGGAGGTGCTGAGCGTCTGGCTGCTGCGCCGGCGCGAGACCACCATCGGCGCCTACTGGCCCATCAAGGGCGAATTCGACCCGCTGCCGGCGCTGTACCGCTGGGGCGAGAACCACCCGCACCGCCGCATCGGCCTGCCGGTGGTGGACAAGGAGCACGGCACGCTGCGCTTTCATGTCTGGTACCCCGGCTGCCCGATGGAGGAAGACGCCTTCCACATCCCCAAGCCCAAGGGCACCGAGGAGTTCAAGCCGCAGCTGATGCTCGTGCCCTGCCTGGGCTTCGGCCCGGCCGGGCTGCGGCTGGGCTATGGCGGCGGCTTCATGGACAAGACGCTGGCCGAGATGGACCCGCGGCCAGCGGCGGTGGGCATCGGCTATGCGCATGGGTTTTTGCCGCTGCTCAAGCCCAGCGCGCTGGACATGCCACTGGACGCCATGCTGACGGAGGAGGGCGTCGTTTGGGACCGGGAGGGCTGAGCGGGCGAGAGCCTGTCACCCTCTGAGCCGCTTCAGCGGCGCGGCAGCCCCTGCCACCACGCGGCGGCGATGCGGCCCACCTCGGCCAGCACGGCCTGGTCCTCGTCGCGCATGCGGCCGGTGCGGCCCGGGGCGTCGTAGTAGGCGGCGATGACGACGGCCTGCTGCGCATCGGGCCAGGCGATGGCGACGTCGTTCAGCTTGTCGGCCATGTTGGGGGCCATCGCTGTGCCGGTCTTGTCGCCCGCGCGCCAGGCTGTGGGCAGGCCGGCGCGCAGCCGCTTGCGGCCGGTCTGCGTGGCCACCATCCAGCCGGCCAGCCGCTCGCGCGACGCGGCCGACAGCCAGTCTGATTGCAGCAGCCTTGCCGTCGTGCGGGCCATCGCGGCGGGCGTCGTCGTGTCGCGCAACTCGCCGTCTGGCACCCCGTTCATCTCGGGCTCCATGCGGTCCAGCCGCGTGTGGGCATCGCCCAGCGCACGCAGCGACGCGGTGATGGCCGCAGGGCCGCCCAGCAGCGTGATCAGCAGATTGGCGGCCGGGTTGTCGCTGGTGACCTGCGTGGCCTCGGCGAGCGCGCCCACCGTCATGCCGCCGGCCTTCAGCTGCTGCGATGTGACCGGCGCGTGCGACACCATGTCTTTTTCGCCATAGGGCACCCACTGGTCCAGCGCCAGCCGGCCCTCGTCCACGGCCTTCAGCACCAGGCCGGCCAGCGGCAGCTTGAAGGTGGAGCACATGCCAAAGCGCTCGTCCCGGCGCAGGCCGGTCTGCGCGCCGCTGACAGTGTCGAGCACGGCGACGCCAAGCCGGCCGCCGGCGCGGCGTTCCAGTTCGAGCAGCGCGGGATGGGCGGTCTCTGCCCCGGCCGGAGCGGCGAAAGCGGGCAGCCAGGCGGGCGCCAGCAGCGCTGCGGATGTGGTGGTCAGCGCCTGGCGGCGGCTCATGAGGCTCATAGTTCTTCTCGGGTTGGTTTGCGGATGCGGCGCATTGTCTGGATCTGGCTCCCCTGCACAATCGATGGTTTCTGAGGTCAGCTCTTAGTTTTTCATGGGGTCGCCGTGTCGTTGAATGGCGTGTCGTTGAACGGTCTGCGCGCCTTCGAGGCGGCGGCCCGCCACCTGAACCTGAGCCGCGCGGCCGAGGAGCTGTGCGTGACGCAGGCGGCCGTCAGCCACCAGGTCAAGGCGCTGGAGGCGCAGCTGGGCCGGGTGCTGTTCCGCCGCCATGCGCGCGGCCTGCTGTTGACCGACGAGGGCGAGGCGCTGGCGCCTGTCGTGGCTCAGGCCTTCGAGCGCATGGGCGCGGCGCTGGCGGCGCTGCGCCAGGGCGGGCCCGCCGAGGTGCTGACCGTGGGCGTCGTTGGCACGTTCGCGCTGGGCTTCTTGCTGGAGCGGCTGGCGGACTTCCGCGCCGGCCACCCGCGCATCGAGTTGCGCGTGCAGACGCACAACAACAAGGTCGACATCGCCGCCGAAGGGCTGGACCTGGCCATCCGTTTCGGCGACGGCGCCTGGCGCAGCGTCGAGGCCGAGCCGCTGCTGGCAGCACCACTGACGCCGTTGTGCGAGCCGGCGCTGGCCGCGCAGTTGAAGCAGCCTGAGGACCTGGCCCGGGTGCCGCTGCTGCGCTCCTACCGCCAGGGCGACTGGCCGGCCTGGCTGGCGGCGGCGGGTGCGCCGCGCGTCGTGGCGCGCGGGCCGGTGTTCGATGCGTCAGCGCTGATGGTGCAGGCGGCGCTGCGCGGCGAGGGCGTGGCGCTCGCGCCGCCGTGCATGTTCACGCGCGAGCTGCGCGCCGGCAGGCTGGTGCAGCCTTTCGCTCAGACCTTGGATGCGGGCAGCTACTGGCTCACGCATCTGCTGTCGCGTGAACCCACGGCGGCGATGCTCGCCTTTGCCGCTTGGCTGCGCGGCGAGTGCCGGACCGCATGAAACACCGCACTCGCTAGAACGCCCCGCGCTCCGGTTCGCCGTGCCAGTGCTGCGGGTCCGGCGTCCAGCGGGCGTCGGGTGCTTGCTCCAGCAGCGCGGCCGCCAGGTCGGCCAGCGGCACGCCCAGGTGCGCATGCGCCGCCGCATTGCCGCCATCGGCCCGGTCGGCCGCCAGCACGAAGCGACGCAAGCGCGCCCAGTCGTCGCTCGCCAACTGGGCAACCAGGATGCGCGCCAGGTCATAGGACAGCTCGTTGCCTTCGTCCGCCCGCAGGAAGGACTTGCCCGACCAGAACTGCTGGATCTCGGCCGCGCCCCAGAACTGTTGGTGGCGGGCGTGCATCTGCTGCGGGCTGGGCCGGCTGCCGAAGGTGTTGGGCGGCGGCGGGCACAGGCGCTGCTCGGTGTTGACGGCCAGACCCTCGTTCAGCCAGGCGGGCAGGGGCAGATGGCTGAGGCAGCTGTGCGTCAGCTCGTGGGCGATGACGGGCTCGATGGCGCGCAGGTCGGCCTTGACGGTGGCGAAGTGCGCGCAGCCCGCGTTGATGAAGACGCCGCCGCTGCCGGCGAACTCGCCCGCGTCGGGGTAGTAGTGGGCCAGGTAGCGGTAGTAGGTCTCATCGTCGTCGAAGACGATGAGGATCTCCTGCTCATGGGCCTGGACGGACCGTGCCATGCCGTCGAGCACGCGCACGATGCGCTGCAGGGTCTTGTCGACGAAGTCGATCGTGGCCTCGGCCACACGGTCGTCCAGGCTGGACAGCAGCACGATCTGGCCGCGTTGGGCCAGCCGGTAGCGCGGCCCGAGCGCCGCGCCAAGATGCTGCAGCCACGCGATTTCGCAGGACGCCCAGGCCTGCGCCTGTGCGTCGTCACCGGCGACGCCTGCGACCCATGCATGGACGGCGTCCCAGTCGAGCACCGGCAGGCCGTTCGCGTCGATCAGGTTCGCGACGATGTTGAACCCGGGTGCGCCCGCTGCGGCTACCCGTGCCGCCGGTGCGGGCCGGGGCGCCGTGTCGACGGGGGTGCCCGGGTCGGGTTGCCGGGTCACGAGCGAGCGAAGGAGCTTCAGCATGGGCGTTGGCGCAGGTCCGCGAGAGAAGGCGTCGGCCGGACTATGGCAGCCTGCTGCCGGACAATGCCGGCTTCATTGCCACAAGCAAACCTCATGTCCACCAAGCCCACCTTGCTGTTGCTCTCGGCCACCGCCATCCTGCTGACCCAGACCGCCCACGCCGCGCCCAAGCCCTGCGATGAACTCAAGGCCGAGATCGCGGCCAGGCTCGATGAAAAGGGCGTCAAGGGTTACGAGATCACCGCCGTCGAAAACGACAAGGTCGCCGAAAAAGGTGATGGGGCCAAGGTCATCGGCAGCTGCGACGGCGGCACCAAGAAGCTGACCTACCTGCGCAAGTGAGGTGACGGCATGAGCCTGTATCTGGACCACCTTGCCACGCTGCAACGCCAGGCCGAATCCGCGCTGGAGCGCACCGGCTTCGACACGCTGCTGATCGCGGCTGGCATCGAGAAGTTCGCCTTTCTCGACGACCGGCCCTATCTCTTCCAGCCCAATCCGCATTTCAAGCACTGGTTGCCGCTGACGAGGCACCCGCACTCGTGGCTGGCCGTGCGGCCGGGCAAGAAGCCGCGCGTCGTCTACTTCCAGCCCGACGACTACTGGCATGTGCCGCCCAGCGCGCCCAGCGGCGAGTGGGTGGACGCGGTCGAGCTGGTCGTCATCCGTGAACCCGAAGCAGCGGTGCAGGCGCTGGCCGACCTGGTCACGCCGCGCACGGCCATCGTCGGCGAGGCGGACGCGGCGCTGCCTGGCCTCACACCCAACAACCCCGAGCTGCTGCTCAACCTGCTGCACTGGGCGCGCGGCGTGAAGACGCCCTATGAGCTGGCCCAGATGCGCGCTGCGCAGCGCCGTGCGGTGCCGGCGCATCGCGCGGCGCGCCAGGCCTTCATGGCCGGCGCCAGCGAGGCCGAGATCCACCGCGCCTACCTCGTCGCCAGCGGCCACACGGACCGCGACCTGCCCTACGGCAACATCGTCGGCCTCAACGAGCATGCGGCGGTGCTGCACTACCAATACCAGGACACCAGCCCGCCGGCTGAAGTGCGCAGCTTCCTCATCGACGCCGGCGCCGAGGTGAACGGTTATGCCAGCGACATCACGCGCACCTGGGTTGCCCCTGGCCATGACGAGTTCGCGGCGCTGATCGCCGCGATGGAGGTCGAGCAGTTGGGCCTCGTCGACGAGGTGCGCGAGGGCGTGGACTACCGCGACATCCACCTCAGCGCCCACCGCCGCATCGCCCGCGTGCTGCGCCGCGCCGGCATCGTCGCGATGGACGAGGAGGCCATGGTGGAAGAGGGCGTCACCAAGCCCTTCTTCCCGCACGGCATCGGCCATCTGCTGGGGCTGCAGGTGCACGACGTCGGCGGCTTCATGGCGGCCGAGGACGGCAGCGTGGCGGACAAGCCCGAGGGCCACCGCTACCTGCGCCTGACGCGCCCGCTGCAGGCCGGCATGGTGGTGACCATCGAGCCAGGGCTGTACTTCATCCCGATGCTGCTGCGCGAGCTGCGCGCCTCCAAGCATGCCGCGCAAGTGGACTGGACGGTGGTCGAGCGGCTGTCGCGTTATGGCGGCATCCGCATCGAGGACGACGTGGCCTGCCGCGCGGCCGGCGAGGTGCCGGAGAACCTGACGCGGGACGCTTTCGCGATCGCGTGACGACGGTGGCGGCTGGTGCCGCCACTGCGCCGTCAGGGCTTGGGGTCGCCGTACTGCACACCCCGCCCGTGCGTGCCGACGTAGACGCGGCCGAACACCTTGGGGTCGCCGCTGACGTGCAGGACCAGGCCCCACTGGTGGGCGTCATCGTTGATGCGCTGCCAGCTCGCAGCGCCGTCGGTGGAGCGGTAGACGCCGTGCTTGCCGGCGACGGTGCCGACGAGATAGAGCGCCGGCTCCTTGGCGCCGGGCGCGGCGCGGCCGAAGCCGAACGCGTGGATCTCGGTGACAGCCGGCTGGCGCTTGAAGGTGCGGCCGTCGCCGGCGCGGTACAGGCCGTGGAAGGCCGCCAGCCACAGGTCGCCCGTGCGGCCGGGCGTGGCGTAGAGGCGGTCCTGGCCGCCCCGGTCGTCGCCGCGGCTGCTGTGGTTGTTGCTGCCGGGCGCGACGCGCATGACCGGGCCGTCCGGCAGCGCCAGCGGGCGTGAGGTGAAGCTGAGGCCGGCGTCGCCGCTGGCATACAGCTTGTCGTCGAACAGCGCCATGGCGTGGAAGCGCGTCGGGTTCACGCGGTCGGCGATGACGCGGGTGCCGGCGGGCAGGCCCTTGACCGGTGTCCAGGTGTCGCCGCGGTCGTGGCTGACATGGGGCTGCTGACCAATGTTCCCGGACTTTGGCGTCCACACCCAGGCCTTGCCGTCGGCGGACACGGCGATGAAGCCGTCGCTGGATTTCGGGTCGGGCGCGCTGCCCGCGTTGTGCCAGGTCTTGCCACCGTCCAGCGAATAGCCTAGGTTGCTGCCGGTGCGGGCCTTGCCGATGCGCACGATGACCTCGGGTGCCAGTTCCGCGCCGGTCACGTCGTGCGTGTTGCCGAAGAAGGGCGGCTTGGGGTTGCCGGCGGCGGGCGCGTCCAGGTCGGTGTGCACGAAGCCGGAGTAGTCGCCGATGGCCGTCACCAGCGGCACGCCCTTCGTCGGGCTGTGCAGAGCCAGCGCGACGGTCTCCTCGATGCCGCGGCTCATGACCTGCCAGCGCGTCGGCTCGCCCTTGTCTGCGGCCGTCAGGTTCAGCGTCTCCCAGCCGCCGTAGCCGGTGGTGAACAGCGCGTGGTCGGGGTTGGCCGGGTTGATCTTGACGTCGTAGAGCCAGTGCAGGTGCGTGTCAGCGACATAGGGCGCGGCACTGGCGTCGAACGTGGCGGCCTTGAACAGCGGCTGCCAGGTCGTGCCGCCGTCGACGCTGCGGAACAGCTCGTCGCCGTCGCCCCGGCCGGCCGTGCTGGCGAGCAGGCGCTGCGGGTTCGTGGGGTCCACGGTGACGGTGGCATAACCGAACGGTTCGGTGGCAGACGGGCGGGCCGGCGTGATGTCGGCCCAGGCCTGTGCGGCCACGTCGTAGCGCCAGACGGCGCCGTCCTTCATGCGGTGCGGGCCGGGGTCGCTGGCGAAGGCGACGTAGAGCTTGCCGTCGCTGGCCAGCGCGGCGCGCATGGGGCGGTGCTGCGTGGGCGCGCCGGGCACCGGAGCCCAGCTGGCGCCGGCATCGCGGCTGACCCACACACCGGACCGGCCGACGACCGACACGCCCGCGTAGATCGTGCGGCTGGGCTGGCCGCGCGTGCCGCTGCTCGGGTCGAACAGCACGAAGTTGATCGTCGCCTTGCCATCGCTGCCACCCCAGCTGGGCGGCGGGCCGTCGGAGGCGTCGCGCTTCCAGGCCGAGTCGGGGAAGGTGTCGACGCGCTGGAAGCTGGCGGCCGCATCGGTGCTGCGCCACAGGCCGGCCAGCCGGCTGCCGAGGTAGAGCACGCGGCCGTCGTTCGGGTCCACGGCCAGGCGTTCGCCGTTGCCGCGCCCGCCTTCGTTGCCGCCCAGCTTGAAGGGCAGGTCGGTGCTCTGGAAGCTGCGGCCGCGGTCGTTCGATCGCAGCACGGCGCCGTTGGGCACGGCGGGATTGGTGTAGGTGCCGCAGGCGAGATACAGCGCGTCGGGGTTGTTGGGGTCGACGGCCAGGCTTTCGACGCCCATCAGGTTCACGTCGGCCAGCGGCAGCCAGTCCAGCAGTGGCTGCCACGCGCCCGTGGCGGTGTCGCGGCGGTAGGCGCCGCCCATGTCGGTGCGGGCGTAGGTCAGCCCGGGTACGGCGGGCTGAAAGGCAAAGCCGTCGACAAAGCCGCCGCCGACGATGGCGACCTCGCGCCAGCGGTAGGGCGCGTCCTTGGGCGGCGCGGCCAGCGCCGCCGTGGCGCCGGCCAGCAGCAGGGCGCCCAGCAGGGGTTTGATGGGGTTCATGTCTCCGGCACTGTCTCGTTCTTGGTGCCGGAATCGTAGTTTGTTCGGCGGGCGAACAAATACGGTTTACCCGTGGAAACTGGCTGTGACCGCGCCGCGCGGGTGGGCGCTAAACGGGCAGCCGGTAGCGCTGGCCCTTGAAGCGCAGCACCAGCTCGCGTGCGCCGATCTGCTCCAGCACCAGGTCGGCGCCCAGCTTGGCGCCTTCGCGCAGCACCTCGCCGTTGACGATGACGAAGCGGCTGGCCGGGTCATCCGAATAGACGGAGCCGCTGATGGCCAGCTTGGGCAGCTCGCGGCGCGTGCTCTCGGGCAGGTCGGCCAGCCGGGGGGTGGGCGTTTCGGCCATCGGTGCGGGGGGCGCGACCACCGCAGCCGGTGGCGGTGCGGGCGGCAGGTAGGGCGAGGCTGCTGACGCGGCAGGTTGCGGCTGCGGCGCGCTGACTGGCGCTGGCGTGCTGGCGGGTTCGGGCGCGGGTTGCGGCGTTGGCAGCGCGGCAGGCAGCGGGGCAGGCAGCGGGGCAGGCGCCACCGCTTCGGGCGGGCCGCTGCTCATCCAGATGCCGGCGCCTATGCCGGCCAGCAGCAGCAAGCCGCCGCCGGCCCAGGGCAGCCAGCGGCGCGGGCCGGCGGTGGGCGCGGCGTCGCTGCCGGACAGCGGTTGGGTGTGCAGGCCCGGCACCTGGCCTCGCTCGCGTTCGCGGTCGGCTTCGGCACGGCGCAGGGCGTCGAGGATGTAGGACATGGCGGGGTCAGTCGGTCGATCCGGGGGTGTTCAGGCGTGGCTCTGGCACACCCATGGCTCTATTGATCTGCATCAGCGTGATGGGGCCGATGCGGCCGTCCGGCTGCAGGCCCTGGCTGGCCTGGAAGGCCTGGACCTGGCGGCTCAGCTCCGTCCAGCCCGGCGGCGGCGCGGCAGGCGCGGCCGAGGCGGCCATGCCTGGCAGGCTGGCGAGTTGCGTGGCCAGCCAGGCGCGCAGCGGGCCGCTGTCGTCGGCCCGGGTGGCATAGCCCGGCGGTGGGCGCCAGAAGGTGGTGAACTCGCCGCGCCAGGCGCCGGCCAGGTCGGTCAGCGCGAGCCGGCGCGGCTCGCCGTCCACCATCACCGTCGCGTGCTGCGCGCCCAGCCCCACCAGCGCGGCCAGCGCCGGCGGCTGGCCGGGGCGGCGCAGCGTCAGCAGCACCGGGCGGTCGATCAGGCGGATGACCGAGAGGCTGCCGCTGGCGCTGCGATAGCACTGCAGGCCGCGCTGGGCGGCGGTGGCACAGGGGTCGGCCTGCTCGGGCAGCGGCAGG
>Ga0114942_1000505_pt1 | contig 11144 bp, 10 predicted proteins | sample LowerColdCreek_FD_88674 | JGI IMG/M metagenome (GOLD analysis project Ga0114942, IMG submission 88674) | Groundwater microbial communities from Cold Creek, Nevada to study Microbial Dark Matter (Phase II) - Lower Cold Creek | ecosystem: Environmental > Aquatic > Deep subsurface > Groundwater ... | reverse complement strand
GGACACAGGGATTGGGAGTAGTGTTAGCAGACAATCATAAGTCGGCTGTCAGTGTAATTGAAGCGTTCAACGGCCTGAAGGCACGCGTGATTGTTCAAGAATTTGTTGCAGAAGCCAAGGGCGCGGATATTCGTGCTTTTGTCGTAGATGGGCATGTTGTGGGTGCGATGAAACGTCAAGCCAAAGAGGGCGAGTTCAGAAGTAATTTGCACCGCGGTGGAGTAGCTGAAATCATCGAGCTGAGTCATGAGGAAGAAATTGCAGCGGTGAAGGCAGCTAATGCGCTGAAATTAGGAATTGCAGGTGTTGACATGTTGCAAAGTGAGCGTGGACCGCTTATCATCGAAGTTAATTCATCGCCGGGATTAGAGGGAATTGAACGAGCTACAGGTAACGATATTGCTGCGCATATCATTAAATATTTAGAAAAAAACGCCTAAACTAATTAATGTCATTGAAGCGGCGTTTATTGGGAAACTGCCTTGGATTTGTAAGTGATTTTCTGAGCTAAACGTTGCGAAGGTGTCTCAATAAAACGATGAAAGAAGTGCGAGCTTATTACAGCTATAGCTAATCCCAAACAAACAATCAAAAAACAATGCCAAGGCGCATTAGCATGGTGGGATAAGTAATTTACAACCGCGCCGCCAGTAATCATATGGATTAAGTAGAGGGAGTAAGAAATCTCGCCAAAATAATTGGATAACTTTGTTCTATATGAGGGCCAGAGGTGAAGAACAACCACGGGCACTAGAGCCGCAATAAAGTTAGATGCACCGAGCTTGTAGTAAATGATGACAAAGCAAACCAACTGAGAAGCTATATAGGAGCGCGATGATATGCGTTGGCAATAATAGAAAGCAAAAAGAATGCCTGCTAAAAATATTGGGCTCCAATGAAAGAGCCATTTGTCTTCAAGCGGCAGAAAAGCAGAAATCGCAAAGCTTGTGAATAACAACCACTTGATTGACTCAAATCTCGACAAGGCCAATGGAATGGTAATGGCGATCAATAAATAATATTGAAACTCGATAGCCAACGTCCAAAATACATCACTAATCCATCGTGCGTTATCCACAAACGGAACCAAATAGCCTAAATGCAACAGCACGTCTTTGATCCCAGGTTTGAAGTCGCTTGATATTGTGCCTGGAATTAAATCCCGACCATAAAGATAAATTAACGCCAACCCAATGGCTGCTAAGTAAGGCGGTTCAATCCTAATACATCGTTTCCACAGGAATTTTCCTATCTGATTAAACTTATAGTGTGCATTGATCAAACTCAACGGAATTACAACACCAGAAATCACAAAAAATATCTGCACGCCGAAATGACCCTTTCCAAAAAACTGACGAGCCAATTCCGCGTCAATAAAATCCTTGGTTTTAACTACAAAATGGAAGAGTACTACCATTAGGGCTGCTAAACCTCGTAGGCTCACTAGAACGGGAATATGTTGCGCTTTGGGCAATGTCATTTTTTCGTTTTTAAATGCAATGCAGCTACATCAACTTTATATTTTTTATAAAGTGTTTTTCTGCCAATAAGAATCTGGTAGCGCATGTCCGAACGATCCGTTAAAGTGACTTGGGACAAGATTTTTTTTCTACCAATTTGAATAGCCAGTTTTACACAAAATCGCACTTCGCTCTCGCCAAAGCTACTGCGCACAACCCGCTGATGGTATTCCGTGAAATGTTTGACAATTTGTTCGCCTGTTCCCAAATCAAAAATAGCTTCTAAAATCAATTGCTCGTTGTGTTCGATTTCTCGGCAAGACAAACAATGAACGGCACTGCGAAATGCGCCAGTATCAATCTTTGCCTCCACTAAAACATCAGCTATGGATGGCAATTTGACGAATTCGCGACGTCCAATAGTTTGCATCTTCTAGCCAAGTTTGGTTAGCATGGACTTAACCACTTCCGAAACCAATTTGCCATCAGCACGACCTGCTACCGCTTTGTTGGCTGCACCCATTACTTTGCCCATATCACTTGGACCGCTCGCCCCAGTTTGAGCTATTACTTCTGTTACAATGGCTTCAATCTCTTCGGTATTTAGCGCCTTTGGCAAATAGGCCGCAATGACTTCGGCTTGTTTGGTTTCTTCTGCAATCAAGTCTTCACGGTTTTGTTCACGGTAGATATCAATAGATTCCATACGTTGCTTATACAATTTATTGAGGATAGCCAATACCTTGCTGTCTTCAACCCCGCCATCGCCGCCTTCTTTCGTAGCCTCCAACAATAGTTTGCTTTTTATATCACGCAAAGCCATTAGTTTGTCCTTTTCACCGGCCTTCATCGCCAACTTAATGTCCTCGTTGATTTGTTCAGTCAATCCCATATTAATTCTGTATTTTTTGAGTTTATTAAGGTTGCTAAGTTATGATTTTTCATAAAAAGTTGATACATTGATTATTAAACTAGATTACTTTAGCCAAAAACCGAACGAAAATTCGGCAAAATATCATTCAAAATGGCCAAAAAACCAGTTCTTAGCAGAAAGGAGCAAGTGATGTTAACTGCGCTTCAATTGATCAAGTCCAACGGCATTCAAGGCGCTAGCATGGCCGATATTTCATCGGTGAGTGGCGTAGCTGTAGGTACCATCTACCATCATTTTGATAGCCGCGAAAGCCTCATCGATGCGCTTAGAGCACAAGTGGCAGAACAATTAGCTCAAGCCTTATCCGCCGGAATTCAAAGCAAAGGAACCCCCAAAGACAAGATAATGGGTTTATGGAACAATGCCTGGGCTTTTTTCGTCAAAAATCAATTGGCAGCCTCGTTTTTGGATCAATACGCTACAACCGCTCTTGGTGCAACTGCCAATGGAATGCTTAAGTCCAAGGAATTAGCTGGTGTGAATGACCTATTGAAGGATGCTATCAAACAAGGAAAAGTGCGCAAAGTGGAGCCAGAACTGCTTTTTGAGTGGATGATGGCCGCAATCTTAACCACACTGAGGGTAAGCAACAACAAGAACATGTCCTCCCTGAGCAAAAAGTCAATCGAAGCAGGCGCAGAAATGTGCTGGGCGGCGTTCAAAGCATAAAACAGTGCTGCAGAAGAACACCATTGAGAACTATTTTGTTGCCGAAAAAACCGAAGCAATCGTTTTTATTGTTATCGGAATTTTAGCTTGTGGGGTGGCATTAAGCCTAAATATTTGGCACAAATCTAAATGGTCCATGGGCATCGCTATTCCTTTAGTACTGCTAGCTATTGTTCAAATTGCCGTAGGTTTATCCGTGTACCGCAAATCTGATAAGATGAGGACTGATGCCGTTTACGCCTACGATTTAGATCCAGCATTTTTGAAAAACATCGAACTGCCTCGGATGAATAAAGTAATGGCGAATTTTAAATGGTATAAAACAGCCGAAATCATGTGCTTTGCAATTGGGCTTTGTTTATTATTTTTTCTGTCTCCAAATCCGGAATGGTCCTTTTGGAAGGGCTTAGGTTGGGGACTCATCGCACAGTCGTTTATATTGTTGGTGCTTGATTTTTTCGCCGAACGAAGGGGAAACCAATACGTAGAAGACTTAGTGAATTGGTTGAATCGTTAAGGTGTGCTTTTTCAACGCACTACAGTCACAAAACCTCTTATCAACTGCTCTTCTCCGATCAATCCTTTAGGATCGTAAAATTTGACTTTTATCAAATAAGGATATACGCCCGGTTCCACATAAAATGAACCATCACGGCGTTGACCCACCCACTTGAAATTGGCGTCATTGGATTCAAAAAAAACCTCCCCCCAACGATCATACAAACGAACTTCGAACTGATAGATTCGATCGCCAGATACATACCAATAATCATTAATCCCATCTTGGTCTGGTGTGAAACTGTTAGGCACAAACAATACACCAGGGCAAGTGTTTTCAATGCCAATTGAATACAATTCTGAGCACCCTTGCGGACTAGTTATTTCTACGAAATAATTGCCTGATGTGGTGGCTTCTACTACTTGATTCACCGATCCTGTATTCCACAATAAGACATCCCTTCATTTTCGGCATTCAAGAGAACTTGATAAGGAGGATATTCCATGCAGATTTCGATCAATTCATCAGTAAAGGGTTTTTCGGGTCCGGCATACACATTGACCTGTGAGGCGGCTGTGGTAAAACAAAATCCATTGTCGATACTCACCTCATATACGCCCGTGGTAACGATATCATAAGTATTCGACTCGCTCCCATCTTGCCATTGATAATGAAAATTGCCAACATACGCATCCAAGGTCATGGTTTGCCCTTCACAGAAGCTTGTATCAACAAAATTAGGCATCGGTGGGAAATCATAAAATATAACCTCCGTTGACGCCGTCGATATACATCCTTCTGCACTTATGGCTTCTACTTCGTAGGTGCCGGATTCGGCTACAAAAAGACTTGATTCATCAAAATCTACATTCCAATTAAATGCATAACTAGAGGGCAACTCGGTATCAAGAAACAATAGACTGTCTTCACAAATTTCTATCAATTCCGGCCAATCAATAGTAAAAGTCAAGAACTCCAATGCGATGCTATCTTGTGCTGTGCAACCTGCTGAATTGATAGCTTGGATCGTTAAGGTCTCAGTTGTGTTGACGAGAATACTTGTTGCAGACTCGTCTGGAGCAGTAACCAGATTAGCTGGTGTCCAAGTCCAAATCAAAGGATCATCGGTGTTGGCTTGTGCGCTAACAATGGATCCTATGTTCGAACAACCGCTGATGGTGTCAACGTTGGCTACAATTTCGAAAGTTGGAACTACCGTTATATTTATATTTTCTTGCCAAACGCATAGATCTTCATACGTGATTTCTAAAGCATAATTGGTCGTTTGATTTGGACTTGCCGCAGTACTTATATTTTGAGGAGAGGTGAGCGAGGTAGCTGGTGACCATTGAAATGTTAATCCCAAAACATCGCTCTCAAAGGAGGAAGCCAACTCGATGGACTCACCGGGGCAAATGGTGGAATCATTAGTGGTTAGGGTCAAATTGTCCAAGATGGCAACGAGTACGTCTATGTCAGCCGTGGCCGAGCAACCACCTTCAGAAATGATTTCGACCGAATACGTCGTGTTTGTGGGAGGCGAAACTGTGGGTTGATCTATAAACGGGTTATCGATATAGACCAACGGACTCCACGTGTAACTCAGTCCTTGGTAATTGGGTAATTGTGTGTCAAGTTGCACTCCTTCACTTGTGCAAAGTGCGATCTGATCCATAACTTCCACGTTGATTGGTGTGTCCACTTGTATGAAGATAGAATCAGTATAAGTGCATCCAAATGTAGCATCCGACATTTCGACATAATACCAAGTTGAACTCCCGGGGGTGACAGTTACGTTAGATGAACCGATCTGCACTAAATTAGCTTGAGGAGACCAATCATATCCGTAATTGTCGGTTTGTATAGAGCTTATTTCAACATTATCGAGCACCCAATTGTCTTGATTATTAAGCCATAATCCAATTTGACTCCATTTGAATCGGGTATTTGCAGAATAAGCACCCAAGGGTATGCTTTGCGAAATGGCGGTAAACACAGGATAATTGGACTCGTAATACGTTTGAATAGTAATCCAAAGTCCATTATTCACTGAATAGGACAAGACTACGTGGTCACCCGGATCAGCGTCCTCGCATGGTGAAGTGCCATCGGCAATCTTTAAATAAAAATCAATATGTCCACCAGACAATACGTTCAAAGGTGTCGTTATGGCTTCGCGTGTGATATTCCCGTTAAAATAAAGTGCTTGATTGCTAACTGCTCCACAAACCGAATTGGCTGAGCCATTGGTAATATCCTCCCATGACCCCCAAGCAATGTTCGGATCAAAATTATCGTCCCAAATTATAGCCTCGGTGATAACATTCAAATCGAGGGAAGCACCCTGGCAAATCGATGTATCGGAATAATTTAACTCCATGCTCGAAATTCCTCCAGGTGCTACGCTAATAGTCACACTATCGGTCAAGGTAGCACAGCCTGACGGTGTAATTATGGAACAGACGTAGGTGGTGCTTTCAAGGGGGGCCGCTGTCGGATTGGCGATGTGACTGTTATTTAAATGGCTTTCAGGTGACCATTGATATAAGTAAGTTCCATATTCACTTTCAAGTGATAATGCGAGTTGCACCGTTTCGGCCCTGCAAATGGTTTGAGCAGGTGTAATGGTATAATTGGGTATAACAGGCGATTCAACCTCAATAATCGTCGTAACCGGGCATCCTGAAAGTGGATCAACCCCTGTACCCAAGTATTGACCAGCATCAAATGGGGCATTTAATGTCCACGTATTCCCATGAAATAGCACGGTATCTGGTTCAATTGCCATTGCCCAAGTAGCATTGGTCAATGCAGCATCCATCTGTAATGTAATGGTTAAGTCTGAACACAAATAATCATCGGGTATGGGAGGTTCATAGGGGTGTGTAGACCCAAGACTGTAGGCGTAACTTTCACCATCTCCAACGCCATACACATAACCACTTAGGCTACCAGATAATATTTCAAGAACATGATTGCCATTGGATATTTCAATACCACACCACATCATTTCGGAACAATCAGCAAAGTACTCGAATAGATTGGGGTTAATTTGAATGCCATCTAAAAAAACCTGTCCCAAATCTTCTGCTTCAATGACCAAGTTGAGATAATGATCAACAACAACAAGTGATGATAGGGTGGCAAAACTAACTTGATTGAGCTGTTTGCTTTCGTCATCGAGGATAAGCATTGAAGGATCGCCGTTGCCAACGCATCCGAGACTTTCCATGTATTGCACTGCGGCTATAGGTGCGTCTGCGACGATACAATGGGCGAGTGCGTCTTGATTGAACTCGATATACTGTCCTGAGTTTAGGTTGTAAACGCTGCTGCCGTCAATAGTTATGGTAGTATTGTTCTGTGAGGCCAATAAACGCCAAGTAGTCACTGCCGGTGTAATGTATTGCCACGGTGCCAAATAATAAACATTTCCCCAAGAAGGCAAGGGGTAATTTTGTTCAAATAGATGATCGCATAATCCACATTCAGGTGTGATATTGGCGCAATCCGTGCCTGAAAAGACAGCAAAAGTCCTGCATGATCCGCTTTCATTGGTTCCATTGATGCGTGTTCCTGTCAGATCACCACCTACCAAAGTGCGCAATTGGATGCATTCTCCTTCGGATAAAACTACATTAAAAGGCAACCCTGCAGTGTACCCACCGACCAGCGCAGTACTTGGGGTAATTTCAATTGCAGTTTGGTCTGCAGTTGCCACTACGAGCATTTCACTTTCATAGCCAGCTAGACCTGTGTATGAGGATGCGATGTATGATATACCCAAGGCTTCAATTGGTAGTATGCGGGCAGCATCGCCCGTGTAAGGGTTGAAATTGTAGGCAAAAACGGAAACGCTATCTTGCGATAATACCTGAATTCCACGATTTTCGATTTGGTTGACAGTGGACATTTCACCAATGCTATTGGGAATAATCACCGTAGTGGTAGAGTTCGCAGCAACATTAAATGATTGTGCATAATTCTGACCAGGCACGAGGACAACGCCATTGGTGGCTTGACGGCTTGAAATAAGAACGCGTAGCTCTTCACCAGCATCTTGGTCATAGTTTTTCATAAAACCAAACCAAAATTCGGTGCCTTGGGTCGTCGCAATGACCTGAGCATGCAATGGCCATTGAGCGCAGGCGGCCCACAGAAAAAGAATAAAATATTTATTCAGCACGTTCAAATATACAAAGGTCCAATTTAATGTATGATCCGTTATTAGAACGAACGGCAAACAGGGCCAAGAGGTTGCGTAAGCTGCTATGTGCGGCCATAAACTTTTGCGTAGGCAAGTTGGGCAATGGCTGGGTCCCTGAATTCTGACGCAATCTGCCTGCAATCTGCACCGATGTTCGGATTCTGAAGGAGCAACTTCATGTTGGTCAAGGCAGTCTGTTGATCAATCTCTTGGGTGCTGGTCAATACAACCCCAACCCCATATTTCTGCGCCAAATGACTGTCCTGACTGGTGTCAGGCATCAAAAGTATGGGCAGGCCCATGGCCCAGTATTCCCCGTTTTTTACGGGAGTTCCATAGCGTTTCGAAGGAACACTCATTTGAGGGTTGTAGGCAAAGTCTGCCATGGCAAGGTACATGGGCACCTTTTCTGGAGCGCATTTTAGAATTGTCACTGGCTCTAAATTGATGTTTAAAACACGGGCGGCTGCCTTGATTTTTTCGCTTGGGGTAGAGGTCAAAAGCAGCCATTTCATGCCATTGGCGAATACATTTTGCGCCAAATGCATGAGTTGCAAGGTTTCTTCGAAATAATACATGCCCCCGAGTTGACTGACGCAGATGCCTATGGTGTCCTCTTTCCTAAATCCAAACTTGATGCGCAATTCGTGCTTGTCAAATAGGTAAGGGTCAAAAATAGTGAGGTCAATACATGCTGGCTTATAGGCTATTTGCCGTGGCGATATTCCGTATCTTGTTGTACTATACTCGAGCATGGAGGGATGTGCGGCAATCAGAAAGTCTGCATCTCGGGCCATACTTTTTTCAAGCGCAAAAAGTATCTTGAACGCTTTGGAATGTTTCGTCCAAACTCCGGTCTCCACCATAGCGTCCGCATGAGGTTCCCAACTATCGATCACAAGTTTCTTCTTGCTATAACGATTTGCCATCCAAGCCAAGGCGCCTGCTACCGGGGCAAAAGCATGCAAGACTTGAATATTGTGCCGAAAACAGTAAAATCGAATTTTAAGGACATTCCACACCCATAAAAACCATCCTTTCCATCCAATTGGTGCATATTGAGTTGGAATCCATTGGATCTGCAATTCGGCCATCAAGTGATGAAAGGCGGGATCATTTGCCGCGGCATTATCAGGTTCAGCGGTGAGCAAATGTATCACACTTCCTTTCCCAATAGTGGAGCGGATCATTGGGATATTGGGCAATACATACCGGTGCACAAGGGGATCTCTCGAACTCCAGCTGCAAAGGATCAATAGATTGATGGGTTTTTCCACGGTTAAGGTCGTTCAAATAATACGTGCACGGCGGCCAAGAGGCGACCCGTTTTTAAATGCGTTTTAAAAAACATGGTTCTATAAAAGGTGTGCTGTCGTTTAAATTCGGATGGGTCGATTTGATGTTGTACTTTAATAAAATTCAAAAATCTTCTATAGGCCGCCTGTAATTTTCGATGGTTCGTCATCAAGGATCCATTGCGCTTGCGAATTATGTAGATGGGATGGGAAACAGCGCCATATTCTCCTTTCTGTGCAAGTTCAAAAAAGAATTTACGGTCTTCCAAATGGCTCCAACTTTCATCAAAACGCGTGTTACCAATTTGAATCGATCGGATCATCCAAGTGACACCACAAAAACAAATAGCATTGATTTTATTCATTTCAACGGTGAGTTGCCGTGGAATTTGTGGTGACCAAATTTCAATAATTCGATTTAAATTTTCATTCTTTTTAATCACTACTCCATCGCAGTAAGCCATTTCAGGTTTTTCCCTGAAAAACCGGACGCGGCTGCTGAGACTCAACGGAGGCAAAACATCATCGGCATCCAAAAAACAAATGAATTCGCCTTGTGCTTTGGCAATGCCGAGGTTACGGGCTTTGCTCAAACCTTGGGTGGTTTCTTGAATGATAAGAATGCGTGTGTCCTTGAATTGATGACAAATGGTCAACGTATTATCCGAACTGCCATTTTCAATTATGATCAACTGCCATTGCAAATAGTCTTGCTGCAAAACCGACTCTATGGCCTCTTGAATGGTTTGTGCTGCATTGTGTGCAGGTAAAATGATGCTTACCAAATCACGATTCATGCGCTGAGAATTGATCGTTTCTAACTTTAAGTACCAACGCAGATACACGTTCTATTTGATCGGCATAGGTGTTGTTCATCGCCCATTGAACGCGCCGTTGAACGTGTGTTTCGGCACCATAATGCGATAGGTTATTAACGACATGGCCGAATGTTGCCACATAGTCGTCAAGAGATTTGGCCATATGCAACAAATCATTTTGCTGAACATATTCTAAAATACTGTGGCACACAATCGGTTTGCCACTCGCCAAATAGGCCATTATCTTATGGGAGTTGGCAAGAATTTCAGGAAATTCTTGAGACCGATAAGCAAAAAACAAGACATCAACTTGTGTAAAAAACGATTGCAATTGGCCAGGTAAACATTCGCCCAGAAGGGTGACGTTGGCATTTTCGGCAATACGCTTTACCTCATTCAAAGCTCCTTCGTTGTTGTGCCCATTGAGATTGCTTTTGCCATAGCTACCGGCCATAAAAAAATGGACATTTGGATGGGCGCTGACCAACGCATGAAGCCATGGCCAATTGATATAAGGCATCAATAGATTGCCGGTGTACAATGCCTTGATCTTTTGCTCTACTAGGGGCAATGCGGTTGGTTGGAGAGCAATTGGCGCGTAGCCGTGTTGAATAAAATAGGAATGCGGATTATAAGGCTTCATTTTTTGCACAATGCCGCTAGTTACACCCAAACACAAATCAGCTGAATTCGACGCTCGCTCGATTTGATAATCGGTATGAAAGTCCATCATATGGTGAATGCAGAAGGCGTCGTTGAAACAATCAAGATCAAAAAACCGAGAATTATCAAAACTCCAAACCAAGGTAAATTTGACCTTGTGATCGCTCTGCATCCGATTGACAATGCGACGGTAGATGAATTTGCGTAAAGTTGAGGGAATGAAACGAGCACCGCGCACACTGTAAGTATCAAAAATGAAGTGGATGTGCTTATGGCGGTAGTCAAGAGCCAACTGTTTGTCTGCCCACGGAGGCAACAAAAACCAGACGTCATTGCCTAATTTTGCCAATTCCAGCGCGTAATGGTGCTTGGAAAGCATGGATTTACCCCATGATTCAGGTGAAATAACTAGGATTTTCTCTGCGGTTAAGGCCATTTTTACAAAGATATATATAGAATGAAGCGAGAAACGACTGCGACACGCTAAAGAACCCACAATGCAATACGCACGGCAAAAGACAAGGGCTTATGTGTTTGTAAATGAGTAAATTATGGATATTTTAGGCCGAGGGCAACTGAAATGCAGAAATTTTACACCG
>Ga0114942_1000504_pt1 | contig 11148 bp, 6 predicted proteins | sample LowerColdCreek_FD_88674 | JGI IMG/M metagenome (GOLD analysis project Ga0114942, IMG submission 88674) | Groundwater microbial communities from Cold Creek, Nevada to study Microbial Dark Matter (Phase II) - Lower Cold Creek | ecosystem: Environmental > Aquatic > Deep subsurface > Groundwater ... | reverse complement strand
TGATTGCTGGCAAACATAATACGCTTGCTATCTGGCATGTAAATAGGCGCCCAATTGGCTTGGCCAAAACTAGAAACCTGCCTTGCATTTGTGCCATCGGCATTTGCAATCCAAACCTCCATATTCGTTGGTGCCACTAAATTTTCTGCTAGTAAATCTTTGTATTCCTTTACATCAGCATCTGTTTTTGGCCTAGATGCTCTCCAAATTAGTTTTTTTCCGTCGGGGCTAAACCATGCACCACCATCATAGCCCAAACTTTGCGTTATGCGTTTTGTTTTTAGCGTAGCTAAATCCATTAAGTACAATTCAATATCTCCATCTCTGTCAGAAGTAAAAACCATTGTTTTTCCGTCGGGAGAAATGGTACCTTCCGCATCATAACCCGGACTATTGGTTAACTGTTTTACAATTTTTCCATCCAAATTTGCCATATAAATATCAAAACTTTCATACAAGGGCCATATGTATTTGTTGCCATACTTTTTTCTATCTGGTACAGGCGGGCAAGTATCTTGCGTAGCATGGGTAGATGCGTAAATAAAATGCTTGTTATCTTTCATAAAATAAGCACAAGTTGTTCTCCCTTTTCCTGTACTTACCAATTTTGGTTCAAACTTTTCGTTAGCGTTGGTAGGTATTTTTCCAATAAACATTTGATCGCAAAGAACCCCCTCTTTCGGGTTGGTTTTTTGGAAAACCAAGTATTTACCATCGTAACTAAAGTACGCTTCAGCATTGTCGCCACCGAAAGTAAGCTGACGAATATTGGCAAAATGTTTTTCATTGGCGTAGTGCAAGCTATCTGCCACCGGAGCGTTACCATGTTGTGCAAATAGCGAAAATGTTATAAAACAAGTAAGAATACTACAGATTACTTTATTATGTGTCATGTAATTTTTTTTGTGCGGCAAATCTAAAGTTTGTGTATTACTTATCTGTCAGAAAAAAGTAAATAAAATACACAGTTGCCATATTTTTGGGCTATGAAAAAGGGCTTATATACTTCGTTTTTATCGCTTATTTTTTTGGTTAGTTGTAAAGAAACAACAACGAAAACCGATAAGGAGCAACTGATTCCGCAAAATATAATTGACTTAGAAAAAAGAGTAAACACTAGCCCAGATAGCACCCAACTTAGGCTGCAATTAGCAATGGGCTTAGATAGTATAGGCAATACCAGCAAGGCTTTACAGCAAATGGATAGCTTAATTAAAAAAGATAGTGCTAATTACGGATTGTGGTATACCAAAGGGAATTTTTATGAACATATTAAAGATACTTTACAAGCCTTAAACGCCTACCTAAAAGCAGCAAGTATTTATCCTTCCGCTGATGCGTTACTAAGTGCAGGAAATATTTATGCAGAACAGAGCAATAATAAAGCCCTGCAAGTATCTAAGCAAATATTACTGATGCGATTGGGAAGAGAATACGATGCACATGCACACTTTATAGCAGGTGTATATTTGGCAAGAATTGGTGATAAAGCAGCTGCTGTAACTGCGTTAGATAAATGCATTAGTAACAACTACACCTATATGGAAGCCTATATTGAAAAAGGGTTGGTATATTTTGATGCTAAAGATTATACAAAGGCATTAAGCATTTTTACGTTTGCTAGTAACGTTAATAACTTGTACGCAGATGCTTACTATTATATGGCAAGATGTTATGAATTGATGGGTAAAAAAGATAGTGCTATCTTACGTTTTCAACAATCGTTGGCTTTAGATAAAAATTTAAAAGAAGCAGAAGTAGGAATAAAACGATTGGAAAATAAATAAATAATTTATGGCAATTATTGCTCCTTCCTTTTTAGCGGCAGACTTTTTACAATTAGGTGCAGCTTGTGAAATGGTAAACAATAGCCAAGCCGATTGGTACCATTTAGATGTAATGGATGGCGTATTTGTACCCAATATTAGCTTTGGGCAGCCAATAGTGGCGGGCCTTTGCAAGCAATCAACCAAGTATTGCGATGTGCACTTAATGATTGAAAAACCAGAAAAGTTTATTGAAGATTTTGTAAAAGCGGGTGCCCAAAATATAACAGTTCATTATGAGGCATGCACCCATTTGCACCGCAATATTCAACAAATAAAGCAGTTGGGCATACAAGCCGGTGTAGCCCTAAACCCACATACACCTATTGGCTTGTTAGATGAGATAATTTGCAGTGTAGATATTGTATGTTTAATGAGTGTGAATCCGGGCTTTGGTGGACAAAAATTTATACCAGAAACCATACAAAAAATTAAAGCACTTAAGCAATTAATACTCGCAAAAAATAGCAAAGCCTTAATAGAAATTGATGGTGGTGTAACGCTAGAAAATGCAGCAGAAATTGTACAAGCTGGTGCGGATGTATTGGTAGCCGGCAGCAGTGTTTTTGGGTCAAACAACCCAACAGAAGCTATTGCAGCCTTTAAAAATATTGCATAAAAAAGGTATCACCAGCCTTAAACTAGTAATACCTGTAATAATAATAGTTGTGTTCTTTATTGCTTAATTAAAATAGCAGTGTTTCTTTCATTTCCTTGTAATATTTCAACTATATATTTACCAGTTGTTAGGTTGCTTACGTTAACAGTAGATTGTGTGCTATTGGTATTAATGGCAAAGGCTTTCACCTTCTTTCCTTCCATTGTGTAAATACTCAACATACTTCCGGCAGTAGCAATTGAATGGTTAATAATGGCAATATCTGATACCGGATTAGGTGAAATAATTGGTTTGGCAATTTTAGCAGCTACCAATATTGTTTTACTATAAGTGTAAGTACCATCCTTATCTACCATTTTAAGGCGATAGAATGTAGAAATTTGTTGTAATAATTCTTGTGCTTCGTAGTTGCCAGCACCCTTTGCATTTACTTGGTTAATATTCTCGAAGGTTACGCCATCAATCGACTTTTCAATATTGAAAAATTTGGTATTTACTTCTGAAGCGGTTGCCCAATTTAACTGTACTTTTCCTTGGTTAATGGTTGCAGTGAAAGCAGATAAAATGGTTGGTAAAGTAGCGTTGCTAGATATTTCTACATCATCAAAACGAAAAGTGCCTGTTGTAGCATAAGTTGTGTTTGTTGCTACATAGCTTGTGCCAGCCGGATCAAAAACACTTACAATTCTAAAAGCAAAGTTTGCATTGTTATTCACAGCACTAATAGCAGAAAGGTTTACTGTACGTGTAGCCCATGCATCACCCACCGTTTGTACAAACACATCATTAACAAAATCAACTGTTCCTGTGGCAGCAGTGGTGTTAGCAGCGGTTAAATCGGGTGTAACCCAGTTAGTACCATCAGTAGTATATTGAAATCTTGAAAAACGAGATGAGGAGTTACTTTGTCTTTGGTTATAACCAATAATAATGTTGCTAAAACCAACGGTACTTACAGAAAATTGTACACCCGCAGTGCCACTAGCAACAGATGCTGCAGGATAGGCAGAAGTATTCAATGCAGAATTGTCATTTGTGTTAGAACCGCCATTGCCACCAGCATAAGTGCTTGTAACACCACCAATTAATGAGAAAGTGCCCGTACCGAATGAAGGAGTTGTAACACCAGTGGAGGTGCTACCATCACTTGGGTTGGAATTAAAGTTCCAGCCGGCTATGGTTTGTGCATTTGTGTTTAATACAATTACTAATACAAAAAAAGTAGTGTAAAATTTTTTCATCTGTTTTTTTTACAAAGTAATCTAGAGTTTAAGGGCTTAGTGTAATTTATGGGTTATCTTAATATTAAGAACGCAGTATTTAACTTGGTTTCCTATCTTCATTTTTATAAATCGTTCAATTTTCATGCGGGCATATTTTAGTAATTCTTTCCTAGTTTTCGCCATACTCCTATTTCCTTTTATTGCATTTGCACAAAAAGATTTTGCATTAGTAAAAGGTATTGTGGTAGATATGGACGGTAAAGTAATTAGCGGTGCAATAGTAGAAATATTAAGCAAAAACACTAAAACACCAACCAATAGTAAGGGAGAATTTAATATAAAAATACCCGCTCAGCAAGCCATTGCGTTGGTATTTAGCAATGTGGGGTACAAGAAAACACAGCAAAATTTCTTTGCTAAGCCAAATGAAAATATTACGGTAAAAGTATTGTTAGAATATGATTACAATACGTTACAAAATGTTACGGTTAGGGATAATAGAGATAGACAACAGGTGGGCTTAATTGTAATAGATGCCGAAAAAACATTGCTTAATCCATCGCCTATTGGCGGTATTGAAAGTTTAATTAAAATATTTGTAGGTAGTAACAACGAGTTAACCTCGCAATACAATGTACGTGGTGGTAGTTATGATGAAAACTTAGTGTACATAAACGATTTTGAAATCTACCGTCCTTATCTTGTAAGAAGTGGGCAGCAAGAAGGGCTTAGCTTTATTAACCCGGCATTAACGGGGAATGTAAAGTTTTTTAACGGCGGTTTTCAAGCAAAGTATGGTGATAAATTAAGCTCGGTATTAGATGTAACATATAAAAAGCCAAAAAAGCAGGAAGGAAGTGCGTACATAGGATTGTTAGAACAAGGATTGCATATAGCAGGTACCAACAAAAAAAATACCGTTACCTACGCATTTGGTGCAAGAAACAGAAGCAATAGAAACTTATTAAGTAGCCAAGAAACGCAAGGAAACTATATTCCAACCAGCACTGATTTTCAATCTTATACTACATGGGAAGCCACCAAAAAATTAAAGTTTGAATTACTTACTAATTTATCCACAACAAAATTTACCCTTTTTCCAGAAGAAAGTAGGTTAACCTCTGGTGTATTTTCTCCCTTATTTTCAGCTGCACTTGGGCTTGATATTAACTTTAGTGGCCAAGAAAAAGATGCCTACAGTACACAATTTATTGGGCTTACTGCAACACAGCAAATTAGAAAGAACTTACAGTTAAAATGGTTGCTGAGTGTGCTTAACAACAAAGAATCTGAGAACATAGATATTACCAGCAGTTATGTATTTGGCGAAAGAGATTTTGACAATAGCAGCGCCACATTTGGCTTAATTACCAACCCACTAGGTGCAGGTTTGTATCAAAATTATTCTAGAAATAAATTAGACATAAAAATATTTAATGCAACCAATAAAGGGGTTTATGAAAATGGAACGCACTTTATACAATGGGGAAATAGTGCTGAGTTTCAAAAAATAAATGACAAACTGCATGAGTGGGAATACAATGATAGTGCTGGTTATTCCTTGCCTTACACACCAGGGAATTTACAATTTTCTAAAGTGCTAAAATCAACCGCTGTGCTTAATGTGGTAAGGCTGCATGGTTTTGTACAAGATAATATTAAGTTTAAAGACAGTAACAATTTCATTATGCAATTAGGGCTCAGGTACAACTATAATAACCTTAACAATGAGTTGCTTTTAAGCCCAAGAGTTGGGCTATCTTTTTCCCCCAGAAAATGGAAAAAAGATGTGGTATTAAAAGCTGCTTTGGGCTTGTACCAACAGCCGCCCTTTTACCGAGAAATGCGGAGGTATGATGGAACAGTAAATACTAATTTAAAAGCACAAAAAAGTTGGCAAATTACGGCTGGAGCCGATTATAGTTTTGCTTTATTTCAACGCCCAGCAAGGCTTACAACCGAATTATACTATAAAAACTTATGGGATGTTGTGCCTTATGATATTGATAATGTTAGGTTGCGGTACTTTGGTGAAAACGCTGCAAAAGCCTACGCCGCTGGCTTTGAAACTAGGCTATTTGGCGAGTTGGTAAAGGATGCTGAAAGTTGGGTAAGTTTGGGCTTTATGCGTACTAAAGAAAACTTAAATAATGATACCTACACCACTTATAAAAATGCTGCTGGCGAGGTAATTAATGCTAATACAACTGATCAAGTACCTACGGATAGTACCGTTTCTACTATTGGCTATTTAAGGCGGCCAACCGATAGGCTTATTACTTTTGGTATGTTTTTCCAAGATTATTTAAGTACCAATAAGAATATTAAAGTGTATTTAAATACTTTATACGGTAGCAATTTACCTTACAACATTCCTGGCAATGTTCGCTACAGAAATGCATTACAAATAGATCCTTACATAAGGATTGACATTGGCTTTAGTGCAGTATTGCTAAATAAAGAAAAAATGAAAAGAAGGTATAGCCCCTTTAAAAATTTTGAAAATATTACGGCTAGCCTAGAGGTTTTTAACCTAATTGATAGAGCCAATACTATTAGCTACCAATTAATAAAAGATTTTGCCAACAACACTTACACCATGCCCAATAGGCTTACACCTAGAATGCTGAATATTAAGTTAATTGCCAATTGGTAAAAAAATTTGGTGCCAAAGCTTCTTTACGTTACACTGTGCTAAGCTCCTATCTTCCCTAATAATAGTTTACTCCTCTGTATTCTTCAACTTCATTAATAGTGTGTATGCACCATTGGTTACTATCGTTTTATTCTTTATAGAATCGGCGTTTGTAATTACTACAAAACCATTTTCTTTTATGCCTGTGTTTACGGCTGTCATTTCATATTGTAGCTTCTTTGTTTCAACAAATACATATTCTTTTCCTTCAAAGTTTACTACACTTTCCTCAGGCAATACGTAGCTTTTGTTTTCTTTCAATTCTACTTCTGCATTCATATACATACCTGGTAAAATGGTTTTATCGTAAGTTTCAAAGTGGCAGTGCACATCGGCAGTTCCTTCTGTGGTAATGTCTTTACTTATTAAAATTATTTCACAAATATATTTTTTATCAGGCTGTGCATTGGTATAGGCTATTACCTTTTGCCCAATAAAAAGCTTTGCAACATCTTTCTCAAAAACTTTTATGTTTAAATGAATATCAAGCGGGTTAATGAGTTCAAACATAACATCTGCCGGAGTTACATATTTGCCAATGTTCACATTTACTTTGCTTACATAACCTTTAATGCTACTATATACATTAATACTTTTAGAAATATTATTGGCAGTAATATTTTCAGGATTTTTATTAATCAACTTCAGTTTTTCTGCAGTTGCATTCATAGTAATTTTTTGAAAGTTTACCTCTGCAAGGGCCTGCTGTGTTACTTTATCGCTGCTAGCTTGGCTTTGGTTTAGTTCCTTTTGGCGGTTATATTCTAATCCGGCAAAATGCAGTTTTGATTTTGAGAGTAAATAGTCTTGTTGCAATTGTATATACTGTTGATCTTCCATTATAGCAATAACTTCTCCTCTGTTAATGTGCATTCCGGGCAACAGTTTAGTACTTGTTAAGTAACCGCCAAGAGGTACACTTACTGAAATTATATTTTGTGGGGGCACATCTATTTTGCCATTTAACTTCAATACTGTTGCAATATTTTTTTGCTGCAAATTGGTGGTATTAAGCGCTGTATTTTTATATTGTGCATCCGTAAGTATTACAAATTGTTCATTTGTTTCTGCTGCGGTATTTGCTTCTTTTTCCAATTTACTACTACAAGCAAATAGTAAAATGGTGATAGAAAGTGAGGGAATAATATTTTTCATTAATTAGTTATTTAGCAGTGATAAAATTGATAGAAATAATGCTTTCGTTTAAAGCCCTTATGGCTTCAATATAATTGCTTTTAATATTAATAGCTTGGTTGGTAAGTGTTACAAAATCTAAATAGTTTATTTCACCGTTGGTAAATTGCTTATTTGCCGTAACCATTATTAACGCTGCATTACCAAGGCTATAATCTTCAAATTGCTTAACAATTTTAGCATTGCTGTTGTAAGCAGTTAATATTTTTTCATATTGATTTTGAATGTTCAATGCCTCTGTTTGGTATTGATTCTGCAAAATATTTTCTTGTATTTTTCCTGCTGCAATTCTTGCTTTTTGTGCCTTTATAAAAATAGGAATACCCATACCAAACTGTACAGCACTAAATCTTGTATTGCCATCATATAATTTATTATCGGCGCCGGTGCCTTTGAAACTATTGTTAAAGTATCCGAGAGAAAAATCTGGTTTTAGCTTCTCTGTTTCCACAGCAGTTTGTGCTGCTGCAATATTTTTTTGTTGCTCAATAATTTTTAGTAAAGGGTTATTTGCAATGGTACTACTATCGCTAATTAATATGTTTGGCATTTTATACTCAATAGCCGTAGGCTCAATTTTATAGTTACTATTTAGCAATAGCTGTAATTCTAGCATTGAAGATGCTATTGCCAGCTGCACTTGAAATAATTGAATAGCTATACCCGATTTTTGCGTTTCAGCGGTTGTTTTTTCTAAAATATTACTCTCGCCTTTTTGCAGTCTTAAGTTGGCTTTTGCGTAAAAATTAGTGTATAAAGTATCAGCTTCCTTAAGTAATTTCTGCTTTTCTTGTAGGTAAAGAATTTCATAAAAAACTTGTGTTACCGCTTTTTTAATTTCATATGTTTTCAATGAAATGTTTAGCAATGCTGCATTGTATTCTGTGGTTAATAATTGCTTCTGCTTTTTATATACAGTGGGAAATGCAATGCTTTGTGCATACCAAATCTTGAATCGGTGTAAATACTATTTATTTGCCCGTATTCCGCTACCACACTGGTTTTTGGAATATCGGTTGCTGTTTTTATTAAAGACTTTGCGTAAGCTGATTTTAGTTGTTCGTTTTTTATTTGATAGTTATTATCAACGGCTCTTTTTATCGCACTATCCAAGGTTATTTCCTGTTGTGCAATAACATGCATTGAGAGAGATAATAATAAGAATACTAATGCTATTTTTTTGTTAGTAACCACTTTTATATTAATGCCTTTTTCAAAAATAATGTATAACAAAGGCAATACAAATAGGGTTAAAAATGTAGCAACTAATAAGCCGCCTATTACCACCGTTGCAAGCGGACGTTGCACTTCGGCTCCAGCACCATTACTTAATGCCATAGGTAAAAACCCTAAGGATGCTACAAAAGCAGTCATTAATACAGGACGCAGCCGTTGCTTTGTACCCGTTAAAACAATATGCGATAAATTAGTTAATCCATTCATTCTTAATCTATTAAAAGATGCAATTAATACAATGCCATTTAACACCGCTACCCCAAATAATGCAATAAAGCCTACACCAGCACTAATGCTAAATGGCATGCCCCGCATAGCTAAAAAGAAAATACCACCAATTGCTGAAAGCGGAATGGCAGTATAAATTAACAAAGCCTGCTTTACAGAATGGAATGCGAAAAACAATAAAATAAAGATTAGCAGTAGTGCAATAGGAACCGCTATCATTAAACGTTGCTTAGCTTGGTTAAGATTTTCAAAAGCACCACCATAGGTTACATAATAGCCAGTTGGGAATTTTAGTTGTGCATCAACCTTAGTTTGTAGCTCGTTAACAATGCTTTGCACATCCCTATCTTTTACGTTAAAGCCCACAACAATTCTGCGTTTTGCGTCTTCTCTTTGTATCTGGTTTGGTCCATCTTTTATTTGCACAGTTGCCAGTTGCGATAAAGGTATTTGGTTTCCATTGGGTGTAGGAATAAGCAGGTTTTGTACATCTTCCAAATTCTTCCTTTCTTTATTTGCAAGCCTTACCACTAAATCAAAGCGTTTTTCTTCCTCGAAAATTAAGCCAGTACTTTGCCCAGCAAATGCGGTATTTACCACTTTATTTATTGAAGCAATACTTAAATGGTATTGAGCAATTAATGGCCGATTGTAAGTAATAATTATTTGTGGCATTCCGGTTACAGGCTCTACAAACAAGTTTTCAGCACCTTTTACAGTACTTATTATTTTGGCTAGCTTGGTGGCGTTGGCCGCCAAAGTATCTAAGTTTTCGCCAAATATTTTTAATACTACATCTTGCCTTGCACCAGTCATTAGCTCATTAAAACGCATTTGTACGGGATATTGAAAGCCAGCGGTTATGCCGGGTACATCCTCTAATGCCGCACTCATTTTTGCAGATAATTCAGGAAAGGTTTTAGCAGAAGTCCATTCTTTTTTATCTTTTAAAATAACCATCATATCACTTGCTTCCATTGGCATCGGATCGGTAGGTACTTCCCCACTGCCAATTTTAGTTACCACTTTAATTACCTCTGGAAACTTTGATTTTAAAATATGGGCTGCTTGTTGTGTACTTTGAATGGTGGTATTTAAATTACTGCCTGCAAGTACCCTTGTATCCACTGCAAAATCTCCTTCCTCAAGCGCCGGTATAAATTCTCCCCCTAGGGAACTAATTACCATTATTGCTGCAGTAAATAAAAGTAATACTGTTGCCAACATTAACTTAGGAAAGCGTAATACTTTTAACAAAGCCGTTTGATAAACCAATGCTATACTTTGCATCGCTTTATCAGTAATGTTTTTCTTGTGGTTTAAATTTTTTGAAAGAAAAAAAGCACTCATCATGGGTATATAAGTAAGCGATAAAATGAAGGCGCCTAATAATGCAAACGCAACCGTTTGTGCCATTGGCTTAAACATTTTTCCTTCAATACCTTGCAGGGTAAAAATGGGTAGGTAAACAATTAGAATAATTATTTGCCCAAACACTGCACTATTCATCATTTTGCTGGCGGCAGTTGTAACTTCTCCATCCATTTGTTGCTTGTTAAGCGCCGAAAGGTTCTTAAACTTTTTATTGTGTGTTAGTTGATGCATTACTGCTTCCACAATAATTACTGCACCATCCACAATTAATCCAAAATCTAAAGCGCCGAGACTCATTAAATTTCCGCTTACGCCAAAGGCATTCATCATACATATTGCAAATAACATTGCTAACGGAATAACGGATGCAACTAAAAGGCCAGCCCTAAAATTGCCTAAAAAAAGTACTAATACAAATATTACAATTAGTGCACCTTCCAATAGGTTTCGCTCAACGGTGCTTATGGCGTTGTTAACCATTTTTGTTCTATCTAAGAAAGGCTCAAGCACAACGCCTTCGGGTAACGTTTTTTGAATTTGTGCTATGCGGGTCTTTACATTTTTTATAACATCGCTACTGTTTGCACCTTTAAGCATCATTACAATGGCACCACTCACCTCGCCCTCATCGTTATAACACATTGCACCATAACGGGTGGCAAAACCAATGTTCACGTCGGCTACATCCCTTATAAATAAAGGCGTTTCACCATTTTTTGCATTAATAGCAATGTTCTGAATATCGGTAATATT
>Ga0114942_1000503_pt1 | contig 11171 bp, 12 predicted proteins | sample LowerColdCreek_FD_88674 | JGI IMG/M metagenome (GOLD analysis project Ga0114942, IMG submission 88674) | Groundwater microbial communities from Cold Creek, Nevada to study Microbial Dark Matter (Phase II) - Lower Cold Creek | ecosystem: Environmental > Aquatic > Deep subsurface > Groundwater ... | reverse complement strand
GGTGCAGGCCTGTGGTAGACTGCTGCGCCAGGAACAGGATTATGGCCGGATTGTGATCCTCGACCGTCGGCTGGTCAGCAAATCTTATGGCAGCGCGATGTTAAATGCCTTGCCACCCTTTCAACGTCAGATAGATGATTAATCATGGAAGTACTGCTCGACCCCAGCATGCTGGCTTTGCTTTGCGCCGTGGCATTTGTTGCAGGATTTATCGATGCGATCGCCGGCGGTGGCGGGCTGTTAACGGTGCCGGCTCTGCTGACTGCAGGCTTGCCGCCTCATCTGGTGCTGGGCACTAACAAGCTGGCGGCAACTTTTGGTTCACTGACGGCGTCTTACACTTATTATAAGAAAAAGCTGTTTGCCCCGGATTTCTGGCGTCATGCGCTGTTGGCAACCGCGATCGGCGCCTGTATCGGCGTGCTGGTGGTTGATCAAATCAGCAGAAGCGCGTTGGAAAAAGTTCTGCCGGTATTAATCCTGCTGGCGGCCATTTATAGTTTATTTGCTAAAGTGCCGCGTGATGATCAGCAGCAATTACCGGTGCAAAACCGCAGGCATATCTGGACCCAACGCAGTCAGGGGTTCGTGCTGGGCTTCTACGATGGGATCGCCGGACCTGGCACCGGTTCATTCTGGATGGTCTCCAGCATGGCGCTGTATAAAATCAATCTGCTGCTGACCAGTGGACTCGCGCGCACCATGAATTTTGTTTCCAATGGCGTCGCATTAGTCACTTTCGGCTTGTTAGGACATATTCATTATCAACTTGGGATTGCGATGGGCATTTGCCTGATGGCCGGCTCCTATCTGGGCGCCCACACCGCCATCCGGTTTGGCAGCAAATTAATAAAGCCTTTGTTTATTTTGATGGTGATGGCGATTGCGCTGCGATTGGTCTGGCAGCAATGGAGCCAGCAATAATGTCAGCGCACAGCCTGCTGCAACAGCTCGATCAACAATTGCTGACCCTTGCTGCCAAAGCCGGCAAGCTCGATCAGCATTTGCCGGACTGGCAACAACGCGATTGTTTTTCCAGCCAGTTATTTCAGACCCGCTCGCGTCATCTACTCGACTATGTGCAGGAAAGTATGCAGCTGTGTCAGCGAATTAAGACCTATCTGGATAAACCGCAAGCAATGCAATCGCAACAAATGTTGTGTGAAAAACTGGCGGCACAGGTACAGGCTCTGATGCAGGCTTTTTCCAGCCAGGATGTTCGGCAAAAAGAACAGGCACCGAAATGGCGCGCAGCGCGCAGTAAGACCGCACCGGCAACAGTGGCACGACATCAGGCGGGTCAGTTATTGGCGCAACTGGGCGGCACCGCACAGGCCATGCATCAGCAGTTGGCCGAATATCGCGGTTTTGAGCGCCGTCTGCAGGACATGGTGCAGGAATCGGCGCAGCAGCAACAAGCGCCGGCCGTGCAGCTGGCTTTACATGCCCGGCTTGGCCGTTGCCGCAAAGCAATCAGCGCGCTGGAGGCCGAGATCCAGTGGTACGAGCAGCGTGGGCGTAAATCCTGATGCTGCCGCTGGTCTATCACGAATGCTACAGTGATTTGGTATTACCGGAACGGCATCGCTACCCGATTGGCAAATATCGTGCGCTCTATCAGCATTTGTTGCATGTGGGCGTGCCGGAAGCCTGGTTTGAGCTGGATACACCACCGGCAACCCCGGCACAACTCAGCCTCGTCCATCACCAGCAGTATATCGATGCGTTGTGTCGTGGCCAACTCGACAGTAAAGCGATGCGCCGGATTGGTTTTCCCTGGTCGGAATTTTTACTGCAACGCAGTTTGCAATCAGTCGGTGGCACTGTCCGAACCATGCAACTGGCGCTCAAACATGGTATCGCGCTACACCTGAGTGGCGGCTATCACCATGCTTTTGCCGAAGAAGGTGCTGGTTTTTGTCTGTTTAATGACTTAGCCGTGGCGGCCAAAGCCGCGCGGCAACAAGGTGTCGAAAAAGTACTGATTTTCGACTGTGACGTGCATCAAGGCGACGGTACTGCCCTGCTGTTTGCTGATGATCCCTCCATCATTACGGCATCACTGCACGGCGAAAAAAATTTCCCGGCACGCAAACAACAATCCAATTGGGACATTGCGTTACCAACCCACTGTGGTGACGAGGATTATCTGGATGCGGTCAAAACCAGTCTGGATTATTTATTACACCTGCATCAACCTGACCTGGTGTTGTATGACGCCGGCGTCGATATCCATCAGGATGATGATTTAGGCCTGTTACAGGTTTCCACTTTGGGTGTGTTTCAGCGCGATGCTTTTGTCTTTGAGCGCTGCCGCGCTTTACAGATCCCGGTTGCAGCGGTGATTGGTGGTGGTTATCAACGCGATATGACCAAACTGACTGCAGTGCACAGCCAGTTATTCCGTGCTGCGTGCGCCGTCTATGCGCCGGCGCAGCCATTACTGTGGGACTGATTACCCCGCATCCCCGGAGAAATAGAACCCGAGCTGACGCCGCACCGGTGCCGGTAACACGGGTAGACTGGCTTTGGGCACCAAAAACGTCGCCATATGGAACAGGTCAGTAAAAATCCGGTTTTTCTCCGTCGTCCGTTTCAAATAGTCATGACCACTAGAACCACCGGTGCCGATTTTGGTTCCCAGCATCCGCTGCACCATCATCGCGTGTTTGTAACGCCAGATCGTCAGGTTTTCATCGATTTCGGTCAGACAAGTCAGTACCTGAAACGGCAGATTAAACACTGGCTCTTCCTGATACAGGCTAATAAACAACGCGCCGAGCATGGCACGCTGACTTAAGCGGAAACTGCCTTGTTGCTGTAACTCAGCGTACTTGTCAGCATCCAGCAAAGCATTAAACTTCGCCCGGGTGCGCTCAATCTCATCTAATTGCAATTGCCGCTCCGGCGCTGCCAGTGCGGCAATAGATTCAACGGTTTGCTTATCTTCATCCAGCATTTGTGCTGTGACCTGCTGGTACATCTGCCAGAAGCTGAAATCGCCGAATTCGAGAAATGGCATCCGTTCCAGCCAGGCTTGTACCCGCTCAAATAACGATGGCAAGGTTTCAAAACTTTGCAGGAACTCACGGTCTTTGTCGTTCAGCCGGTTATAAAACGAGTTTTTGTCAAAATCGATGCGGAATTCGCTTTTCAGGCCCAGACCAATTTCCAGCATCTTAAATTGGACCGACTGAAATCCAGAGGCCGGCACCAGATAATCACGAAACGACATAAAATCCTGCGGCGTCATCGTTTCCATTACGCCGATCTGCTGATTTAACAGCTGCTGGATGGTAATGACGCGTTTTAGTTTATGCACCACGCCGGTCAGTTGCTGGTCATGGATCACCGGTTCGGCAAATACCGTCAGCACAGCTTTTAACTCATGCAGAATTTGTTTGAACCAGAGCTCGTACACCTGATGCACCACGATAAACAAGGTTTCGTCATGCGCTTCGTTACCATAACGAGCACTCTCCGGCGCTTGCGCCGCCAGAATTTTGTCGAGTTGCAGATAATCGCCGTAATAGCAGGGAGTGGTATTTTTTTGCATTTTTTATTATTCCGGCTCTAGGCCATGAGGAAGACGAAATAGTCTAACGTGACCATTGGTGAATGTCAGCAGCTGTGCCCGGCCTGAGGACTCTGGTCAGTCCGGTGGCGTTTTTGCCAACTAATGGTTATGCTGGGTCGATACCGGCTGCTTGCTGGCAGATTTAACCCAACTCGCGGGAGTAGTTGATGAAATTACATGACGATATCCATAATTATTATGAAAAACTGATGCTCGATCACCTCAGTGAACTCGGGCTCAGTGATGACCATGACAGTGAATACCTGGCCGATTTGTGTTGTATCGTGCTGAATCAGTTGCCGTGCAAATACATTCGTTATGAAGTAGATATGGCGTTTTACCTGCCACAAACCGAACGGTTTGAAATGGTGACGCGGGTGCAGGATGCCGTCAGCAAAGCCAGAGCATTCCTCGACAGCCCGGATAATAAAAAGATCGAACCGGTTGCCCCTGCCGAAGCATGACCACCGACCATCCATCACTAGACCAAGCGCCGCCAGCAGTGCAACTGGCGGTCGACCTCATCATGCTGCTGGAACAACATCAGCTTGACCCGACCATTGTACTGGCTGCATTACCCATAGTGACCAGAGATTTTCAGCGTAAACTGCAAATTCAGCAACAAGCGCAACAATGAACTGTCACAGCTGACTTCAGATACATTTCAGGGAAATTTGGGTGGTAGCCTTACCAGCCACATCCCGGCACATAGATCATTCGCTGCGGCTGCTTCCTTCCGGACCTGACCGGGTTCACGAACTACTATTGCGGGAGGACCAATAAGGCCACCATAGTGTTGCTGACGGGCGTCAGCAATGAGTGCGGCGGCATTATGCGCAAAAGCGCTTTAGCCTGCAACCGAAAATCTGCCAGCTGCAACAAAAAGCTGCCGGCTCGGACAAAACTTCAGCACAAACCGTCAATCCGCGTTAAAAGTTTTGCGGAAAACGGGGCTGCATCTGCGCAAAAAACGCGCGCATTTGCGGATAATCGGCGTCAAAACTGTCACCAGGTTGCAGCAGAGGGCCGAAAACTACGGATTTGGTTTTAAAATCCAATCCAATCAACTGGATCGGGACATTGGCTTGTTTGGCAATATGCCAGAAACCAGATTTCCACTGCGCAACTTTTTTCCGCGTACCTTCCGGTGCAATACCCAGCAGCAACGCAGGCTCGCGCTGAAATGTCCCGACCAGCTGCGGCACTATGCCATGACGCTGGCTACGCTCGACCGGAATGCCACCAAACCGCAGCAAAAAATTCCGCACCGGCCAGATAAAAATACTGTGCTTACCCAAAAACGAGATTTTCACTCCAAGCGCCAGACTGGCGGCAAAAGCGACAATAAAATCCCAGTTTGAGGTATGCGGCGCTACGGCGGCGACCAGCTTTGGCAGGTTCGGTAAATTACCGCGGACTTGCCAGCCGAGGCGCTGCAGGATCCAGAAACCCAGCCGCTGCGCCCGGGCACTGCCATGTCTTGGCAATGCGGGCGCCAATTCAGGCAATTGCAGACTCACCGCTTTAATACCGATTGATATTGCACCAGCAACATTTTGAAGCGCTGTTGATTGGCTTGCCCCAACCGCAGCATTTGTTTTTGCGCCATGCCCAGCTGTTCCAGCTCCGCATCGGCAAAAGCATAATGGACCGAGGGTAGCGTCAGGTCTGGTTCATCACTGATCTCAGGTGAGCTGAGCAAGACTTTGATTGCCTGTTGCACACGGTCATCAAACTGCTGATCCGGGTAACCCAGCTCTAAATAAGCTGCCTGCAGCAACGGATAAAACTGCTTATACAAGGCGCCAACCTGCTCAGGGGGTACGCTCTCCAGCAAATCCAAATATGGCTGGTAACGCGCATAGTTACTTTTATCCAGCGTATAGCCCTGGCCTTTAGCCTTGGCGGCGAAGTCTTTGCTAAGACCTTTAAATAAAGCCTGTTCGGCAATCAATCGCCCTTGGGCAATATTGTCGACCTGGACGACAAAACGCCGAATCATTTCTTCGTTTAAAAACAACGATGCCAGACCAGGTTTCCATTTCAGGCCAAAAAACGCAGCTTTTACTACCGCATCAGATTGGTCCAGGGACGGTAATACCGGTGCCCCTTCGACTTCGGTTTCGCCGCCAAGATCTGTGCCGGCATCGTCGGCCTGCGCGGCCAGGCCGTCTTCACCTGTTGGTACCGGTGTCAGTTTGTCAGCGGGTTCAGCTTTAGCAGGCTCAGGTGTGACAGGAACTGGTGTCTCTGCGACAGGCGCGGTCACAACAGGTTGAGGCGCAGGTTTTAATAAATACCAGGCGGCACCTGCGATCAGCACCAGTACCAACACCGGGGCAATCCAGGATATAGAACGGGATTTTGGTTGATTCGACATAAACGCTTCGACTCCTTGTGAACCTATTCAGATTACTTTAACGCAGACCATGTCGTTTTAGTTATTAAAGTAATTGAAAAGTTTCCATATTATCTTGTTATTGGCATGACCCGGCCGGCGATGGCATTGCTTAAAACCATGCAATAGTTAATAGTTAGCCTATTCAGACGTATGTTGTTATCTCTATGACAGATAAAACAAATTCACAAAAAACCGCCATTTTACTGACTGGCGGTGGCGCGCGCGCGGCTTATCAGGTCGGCGTGCTCAAAGCGATCGCACAGCAATATCCGCGCAACAGCAAAATTCCGTTTCAAATCATCTGCGGCACTTCCGCAGGCGCGATCAATGGCACCGCAATCGCCTGTTATGCCAGTTGCTTTCAGCTCGGCGTCAAAAAGCTGGAATGGGTGTGGAAAAATTTTCATACCGGTCAGGTGTATTATTCCGATTATATCCGCGCCACCTGGCATCTGCTTCGCGGCTTCCTCAGCGCTTTTCAGGCTGATTATGCCAATCATAAACCGGTGTCGATGCTCGATAACAAACCGCTGAAGATCCTGTTAAACAATATGCTGGATTTAAAACGGCTGGACCGCAATATCATGGGCGGTTATCTCGACAGCGTGTCCGTTACTGCCAGTTGCTATAACAGCGGTGATTCGATTACCTTTTTTCAAAGTCGCAATGCCAGCGAATGGCAGCGTTCACGCCGTTGTGGTCAACGCACATTGCTGGGTATTCATCATCTGATGGCTTCCGCCGCCATTCCGTTGGTGATGCCATCCGTGCGGATTAATCAGCAGTACTTTGGCGATGGCTCTGTCAATCAACTGGCACCGCTCAGTGCGCCGATCCATCTGGGCGCGGATCGGATCCTAATCGTCGGACTAGAGCAGCCCCGCCGGCGCGAACATCTGCAGCAGATGCCCCATCACCCTAACCTGTCCACCATTGCCGGCCATTTGCTCGACAGTATATTTTCTGACACGCTCAATGCCGATTTGGAACGGATGCAACGGGTGAACAAAACACTGGAGACGTTGCAGCAACACAACATCGAGACCGAACTCAAACCGGTACACAGTTACCTGATCAATCCGTCGGTGAATTTTAATGCGCTGGCCAGCGAGCATTTTCTGGCGCTGCCGATGGCAATACGCTCATTGCTGCGCAACATCGGTATCAAACAACATTCAGATTCCAGTCTGGCCAGTTATCTGCTGTTTGAGAAAAGCTTTACCAAACGCTTAATTGAACTGGGTTATCAGGACGCCATGGTACAAATGGACGACCTGATGACTTTTCTCGCCGCCAAAAATTAGTCATCTGCGGCAGCATGCTGCCGCTATTGCCCGTACTGCAACGCACTATTTTTATACATTATCATTTCTAAACAGCTACTTACACTGAGTGGCACAAAACATGCTTTGCTGAACTATTATCCACGTCAGGGAGTCGCTGATGGAACTGTTCAGCTTTTCCGATATGTCATTACAACATGTGCCCAGTTATGCCGGTATAACCACCAGCCCATTGTGGTCCGCGGTCACCAGTAAACTGGGTTCGGCATTGCCGGAGCAACTGCAAACCACGCTGGAACTTAACCAGCAATTGCAGATGTTCTCAATGGCCGCCGGCAAAATTCTGCCATTGACGGCAATGCAGCTGTGCACCGCCGTCGGTGAGTTTAAGGCCGCCGGTTCCAGCAATGGACCGCATGAATACCGCAGTATGCTGGTGCTGAATGAACAATGTCTGGCTGAACTGATTTACCAAAGCGAACTGCCGGTCAGTCCGATGCAACAACGCAAATTGCTGGAATTGGAACAACAATGGCTGTTCCCGCTGCGCAACGCGTTGATTGTCACCCGGCTACAGCAACTGGCCTTGCGTGATACGCTGACGGGCCTCGGCAATCGCCGGTATTTTGACGATGCGATCCAAAAAGCGCTGCAGCTGACTGAGCGAAAGCAACAGCCGATGGTGCTGATCCTGCTAGATTTGGATAACTTTAAACAAGTGAATGACAACTTCGGCCACCATGCCGGTGATGAAGTGTTGTTAGCAGTTGCCGACGCCATGCGCTGTACCCTGCGCGCCAGCGATAATCTGTTCCGCTTTGGTGGCGACGAATTTGCCGTATTGTTGACCGCAGAAGATGCACAAAGCGCTGAATTGGTGGCACATCGCTTGGTGAAAGCTATCAGTCAACACCATATCTGTGTCAAATTTGGTGTCTCTGCCAGTGCAGGTTTAGCTTCACACCAAGCGGAAGAAACTACCCAAACCTTGTTCAATCGGGCCGATTCGGCGTTATATGACGCCAAGCAGAGTGGTAAAAATGCGGTACGCACAGCCGCTATCCACGGCAACCCCATTGCCGAAGTGATGAACGCCTGAATTAAACTTCTGCTTTAAAGTGCAGCCAGCTAAGCGCTTGGGCTGCCATGCAATGACTGGCGAAACCAGGCACTGCGACCACAATGTTTTGCTGTCCGGCGATGATAAACGGCATGGAGCCACGTCGCCAGGGCGGCACTTTCCAATGTTTACACCAATCTTTCAGCGCTTTACTGTGGGCATTGCCTGCAGGTGTAAAGCGTTGATTAAGCTGACCTGTCATTAGCCACAGCTGCGCTGCCAGAGGCACGGCAAGCGGCAAGCTGGACCATGTAACATCGGGCGCTTTAGCATCTCTATTCCATAAAAACTGCCAGTGCTGCCAATGTAGTCGTCGCTCAGGCTCCAGCCAGGCCCCCTCAGCTGGCTGCTGCGCGGCTTGTTGCTGTGCCGTTTGATCAAGCAGATACAACAAGCCGTCAAAGCGGCGCAACTGCCAGTCGCCCCATTGCAGCTGCGGCTGTGCATCCGTCTCAGCCAATAAAAAGCACTGCACAAACTCACGGGTTTGTTCGGCAGACGGCGTCAGGTCATAGCGGCTGAGGAAGTGCCTGAGTAATAAGTCGCGCGCCGGATTGTCGAGTTGGGCAAGCCGGGTTAAATCCAGTTGATCGTGGCGCAGCACTTGTGCCAAATCGGTTGCCAGCTGCTGTTGCTGGTATGCAAGACTTTGCTGCAATAAATGACAACTGCGGGCAGTGGTCTGGCTGATCGCCGGAAAACGTTGTTGTAATAATGGCAGCACGTGCTGGCGCAGGAAATTACGGTCGAAACTGTCATCCTGATTACTTGGATCTGTGACAAAAGCCAGCTGCTGAACTGCGGCATATTGTTCCAGCTCACGGCGGCTAAACGACAGCAGTGGCCGCAACAACTGAGTGCCAGCAAAAGGTTTTTGTGCGGCAATCGCGGCAAGCCCTTGCAACCCACTGCCGCGTTTGAGCGCCAATAACACAGTTTCCAGCTGATCATCAGCATGGTGCGCCGTCATCAGCACAGTGTCCGGCGTCAGCAACCCTGCCAGCGCCTGATAGCGTAAGGTGCGGGCCTGTTGTTCTATATTGCGCGCTGGGTCGGCTAGCTGGACCCGGCATAGCTGAAAGTCAACCTGTAGGGTTGCTGCCTGCGCCTGACAAAATGCCGCCCAATCGTCGGCCTGTGCCTGCAGGCCATGATGGACATGGGCGACCGTTAGGCAAAAGCCGGCCTTTTGCCGCAAGCCTGCCAACAGGTGCAGCAACACCATTGAATCCAACCCGCCGCTCAGTGCCAACAGGACATTGGACTTGTTGCTGGTCACGAGCGCAGTCAATACGGCCTGCTGCAGGTTGTGGCATAAAATATTGGCTTCAGGGCTTACAGGCATCGGGATAAAAAAGCCGCCTGACGGCGGCTTTCCTTGTTGCTGGCTTAGCAATAACCAAAGGACATCAGGCGTTTATACCGCCGGTCCAGTAATTCGGCAACAGAGAATTTGTCGAGTTTCGCTAAATCACGTTGCAGCGCAGCTTTGACACTTTGCGCGATCTGCTCGTGAGCGCGATGCGCGCCTCCAAGCGGCTCATTGATGATGTCATCAATCAGGCCCAGTTCCTTGATCCGTGGTGCAGTCACGCCCATCGCTTCGGCCGCCAAAGGCGCTTTGTCCGCGCTTTTCCACAGAATGGAGGCACAACCCTCCGGAGAAATCACCGAGTAGGTGCTGTATTGCAGCATGTTGACCTGATCGCCAACGCCAATCGCCAGTGCACCACCAGAACCACCTTCACCAATCACGGTACAAAGCACCGGCACTTTCAGGCCTGCCATCACTTTGAGGTTACGGGCAATAGCTTCACTTTGGCCGCGCTCTTCCGCGCCGATGCCCGGATAAGCACCCGGCGTATCGATAAAAGTGATAATCGGCATTTTAAAGCGTTCAGCCATTTCATACATGCGCAGCGCTTTACGATAGCCTTCCGGCTTTGGCATACCGAAATTACGTTTGATTTTCTCTGCTGTATCACGGCCTTTCTGATGACCAATAATCATCACCGGACGGTCACCTAAACGGGCCGTGCCACAAACAATGGCCGGATCGTTGGCAAAAGCACGATCGCCTGCCAGTTCATCAAAATCAGTAAAGATGTGCTTGATATAGTCCAGCGTATAAGGACGCAGCGGATGGCGGGCTAACTGTGCAACCTGCCATGGACCTAACTCTGCAAAAATCTTTTTAGTCAGCGTCAGACTTTTTTCTTTGAGCTTGTTCACCTCTTCTTCGAGGCCGAGGTCAAACTCTCCATTACGGCTGACTTTGCGCAGTTCTTCTATTTTTGCTTCAAGTTCCGCAATCGGTTGCTCAAACTCTAAATAATTCAGCATCATCGACTGTCACTACCTACCTAATTAAATTCAAGTTGTATTGTTGCTAATTGTTTTAACTGATGCAACAAAGCGTCTGTGGGTGTGATCCACCAATCTGTACCGAGTGCCAGTGTCACCGCGCCTTCCGGGCGCTGATAACGTAATTTGACCGGCACGGTTCCGGCTTTAAATTCGTTCAGGACCTGCCGCAGCTGTTGCAGCTTGTCCGGATTGAGCTTGTCGGCGTCTATACTGACAAACAAATGTTTCAGGCATTTTTCCCTGGCCTGAGTGATCTCTACGACCTCGCGGCCGGTCATTGTAAGGCCGCCGCTGAAATCATCAAAGCTGACCTGTCCTGATACCACCAAAACCTTGTCTTTTTGCAGCAGATGCTCGAAGTTCTCGAACTGTTCGGGGAAAAAACGTACATCTAACCGCGCCGATTTATCGTCGAGCTGCACC
>Ga0114942_1000502_pt1 | contig 11183 bp, 10 predicted proteins | sample LowerColdCreek_FD_88674 | JGI IMG/M metagenome (GOLD analysis project Ga0114942, IMG submission 88674) | Groundwater microbial communities from Cold Creek, Nevada to study Microbial Dark Matter (Phase II) - Lower Cold Creek | ecosystem: Environmental > Aquatic > Deep subsurface > Groundwater ... | reverse complement strand
TCAGCTCAGCTCGCTGATCCGGCGTAAATGTGCGGCATAAAAACCATCAAAGCCGGACGTTGCCGGGCTGATGTGTTGCTCAGACAGCAGTTGAAAATCAGGCCGGCTGGCCAAAAAGGCGTCAATCTGTGCGCGATTCTCGGATGGAAATATCGAGCAGGTGGCATAGACCAGCTCGCCGCCAACACAAAGCATTTTGCTGTAACGCTGCAGGATGTCTTGCTGCAATGCCCGAAGTTCCGCCAGACGCATCGGCGAACGCCACTTCGCATCAGGATTACGTCTGAGCACGCCACTGCCACTGCAAGGCACATCCAGCAGCACAAAGTCCGCTTTGCCAGCCAGGCGTTTTATCGTTTTGCTACTGCTGATCAGGCGGGTTTCAATATTCGCCGCACCGGCTCTGTTGGCGCGCTGCTGCAGATTGTCCAGCTTCCATTGTTCAACATCCATCGCCAGTAAGCGGCCTTTTGCCTGCATCCGGGCAGCAAGCGCCAGCGTTTTGCCGCCAGCGCCGGCACAGGCATCGATCACCCGGCTGCCCGGTTTGACCGGCAACGCTGCCGCAATCAATTGCGAACCGGCATCCTGTTGTTCAAACCAGCCCAGTTTGAACGCTTCAGTTTGAAACAAAGCGCCATCTGAGCTGATTTCCAGCGCCGAATCGACGCCCTCAACCGCTTTACTCTGAATACCGGCTTGTGCCAACGCACGTTGCAGCGCGTCACGGTCGGTTTTTAGTAGGTTAACCCGGATAAAACGTGGCGCAGCCTGCGCCAGTGCTGCGCGTTCTGCTGGCCAGCCACTGCCAAGCTCAGCCTGACCAAGCTGGTCCAGCCAATCCGGACAGCCATCTTGCATCGCTGCCGTTAACTGCTGCCAGCGCTGCTGCAGCTCATCTGAGCCGCGTTGCAACGCATAGTACAGGGCCACAGTGTCGGCTAAGCTGGCGTCAGCGCCGGCCAATTGCTGATAGGCATTTAATTTGCGCAGAAAAGCGCCACAATGCCATACCACCTGACTTTGCAAACCAACTGCGGGCCGCGCTGCGCCAAACACTTGCGCCATCGCCCGTTCCAACTGCTGGTCCTGTTGCAGGACCAGTTGCAGGATGGCGTACAACAACGGTGATGTGGCTTCGTGATGAACAAGTGACATGAATAATTCCGGCAGGTCAGGCTGCTGCTTAAAAGAGGCGCGATCATAAGAGCTGTGTGTCAGACTGGCAAGCCCCGTGCTGCCAGCCTGAGCTTTATGCTGAGATCAGGCTGAGATCAAACCAACATGCTGTAATTGCTGCTGACGATACTGACTGGGCGACACACCGGTCCACTGGGCAAATTGCAGGCGAAACGCCGAGCTGCTGGCAAAACCACAGAGACCGGTGACAGACTCAACCCGCTCGCCACGGCTTAACAACAGCTTTGCCTGTTCTATCCGGGCCTGTTGCAGCCATTGCTTGGCACTTTGACCAACGCTCTGCTGAAAATGCCGGTCAAAACTGCGCCGGCTCATGCCGGCCTGCTGCGCCAGTTGATCTATGCCCCAGGGCTGAGTCAGATCTGCCAGTACCGCGTCCAGCACCGTACTTAAGGTTTTACTGGCGGTTGATACCGGCAGCTCGATAAATTGCCGTTGCCCGCCCTGGCGGCTAAAAGGTACCACCAACCGCCGGGCTGAACGATTAGCCTGCTCAGCACCAAAATCGGCTTCAATCAGTGCCAACGCCAAATCAATGCAGGCCGCACTGCCGGCAGAAGTGAATATCTGCCCAGCTTGCATATATAAAGGATCGGTATCGAGCTGTACTTTCGGAAACAGGCCGGAAGGCTTTGGCGTATTTCCAGTGTGTAGTGGCCGTTTTGCCATCGAGCAGTCCGGCATAAGCCAGGATCACCGCGCCGGAACAAAAGCTGACCAGGCGGGCGCCACGTGCTGCTGCCAGCTGCAACGCCTGTAACAAGGCTTGCGGCGGTTTTTCTTCAATATTGCGCCAACCCGGCAGCACTATAGTATCTGCTAGCTGTAATTGGCTGAGATCTGCCGACAGATGTAGCGCCGATCCGTCGCCCAATTGCAGCACCGGCCCATCAGTACCTATCACCTGACTTTGATACCACGGTGAATTGGTCCGGCCGTGACTGACAAAAATCTCCACAGCGGCGCCGTATTCCAGCATCGACAGACCGTGATAGGCACAAATTACTACCCGATGTGTCTGCTGCTTGTTTAGCTGTCCTGTCGTCATCGTTCTCCCCGTCTGTCAGCAAATCCAGCTTGATTGTGACGGTCATACACTACCTCAGCAAGCATTTGGCTGAAAACAGGCGCTCTTTGTCAATTTAGCCAGTGTTGTCTGCGGGCGCGCTTTGTTGAAATAGCTCTGAGTTCACCCAACCCACAGGAGTAGTCCAAATGACCTTATCGCATAACCAATCCGCACAGGCCGTGGTCACAACACATAGCCCTTCGTTGGTTTCTCAGTACCCGGCAGCGCCAGTAGACGCCGTGATCAGATGGTTTAGTCAGCGTCTGCAGTTTGAAACCGATTGCAGTGATGTACACAGTGCGCTCAGCAGTGGTGCCGATGATTTTGTGCTGCTGGATGTACGCGGGCAAGCCGCGTATGCCAAAGCCCATGTCCCCGGCGCGCTCAGTTTGCCTCATCGGCAAATCAGCGTAGCGACGTTACAGGCCTTACCGCAACAACGATTGTTGGTGGTATATTGCGCCGGACCGCACTGCAATGGCGCCGATCAGGCTGCACTGAAAATCGCCCGGCTCGGTTACCCGGTGAAAATGATGATCGGTGGCCTGCAAGGTTATCAAGACGAAGGTTTTCCGCTGGCGACCGGCACAGAGGACCAATCTGCTGCGGCACAATGTGGCTGCTAAAAGGCTTGGCCCCAGCCAACAGACTGGCTAATATCCAGCGTCGATGTTGATGCAGGATATTGTTGATGGCTCATTATGCCGAAATTTTTCTGCTGTTTTTCCGGCTTGGTTGCAGCTCCTTTGGCGGCCCGGCCGCGCATTTGCTGCGCTTCGAGCGGTGTTTTGTTGGCGAAAAAGCCTGGCTGAGCGCTGTGCAATATCAGCAATTGGTCGCGTTATGTCAGTTTTTGCCAGGTCCAGCCAGTAGTCAGGTGGGTATGGGCATCGGTTTGCACAGAGCCGGTCTGCCCGGCGCTGTGCTGGCTTTTTGCGGCTTTACTCTGCCCTCAGTCGTCTTGATGAGTCTGGCCGGTATTGCCGGCTTAAGCTGGATATCACCAGCTGCGCTACAAGGCGCCTTCTGGGGATTAGCCGCCATTGTGGCCCATGCCGTCTGGCAGATGGTCGGTAGCCTGACACCGGACTGGCCGCGACGCCTGTTGGCCTTATTGGCCGTCCCCGTGTTTTTTTACTGGCAAAGTGCCAGCGCGCAGCTGGTCATTCTACTAATCTTTGCCGCGATCGGCGCCATCTGGCTGCGTCCTGTGGTTGTAGCTCCAGCCCTTAACACCACCGGCCGGCGTGCGCGCAGTTTGATCCTGCTGGGACTTTTTTTTCTGCTGCTTGTCACCCTGCCATGGCTGGCAAGCCAATTTGGTTCAGCAATGCCATTGCTGCTACTCGCTGATGTTTGTTACCGCGCCGGCGCTTTAGTTTTTGGTGGTGGCCATGTAGTTGTGCCCCTGCTGCAGCAAAGCAGCAGTCAGCTGCTGGCGGCGAGTGATTTTCTGGCCGGATACGCAACCGCCCAACTTTTGCCTGGCCCGCTGTTTAGTTTTGCCGCCTATCTGGGTGTAGCTGCTGGTCAGGGCATTTTCGGCGCAATACTGGCCACGCTGATGTTGTTTTTACCGGGCGCTTTGTTGTTATGCGCTATTTTCCCCTGGTGGTACCAGCTGGGCCGGGTCTTGCCTTTGCAAGGCGCGGTCGCCGCGGTCAACAGTGCGGTCGTCGCGCTACTCGCGGTCAGCTGGGTTAACCTGATCCTGCCGCATGCCGTCACTACCCACTGGCATTGGCTCCCTGTTGTGGCCGGGCTCCTTTTGTTGGAACGTCGCTGGTGTCCACCGGTCTTGCTGATCCCATTGTGCTCGACACTGTCTGTAACTTTGTCACTTAATTGACAACAACGGTTTTTATTTTCATGCTCATTGCAATAGTCGTTCAGAGGATGAATCTATTGCGTCTTTATCTTTGTGTCATCGTACTGTGGCTCTGCGGGCGGGCTTTCGCCAGTGAAGCGCAGCTACGGATCCTGACGTCAGAAAAAATGCCGTTTAATTATGTTGAAGACCAGCAAATCAAAGGCATTTCGGTCGACTTATTACAACTATTGTTTGATGGTCAATTGCCGGGCCCCGTTGAGTTAATGCCGTGGCCACGCGCTTATGACACCGCGCTGCAGCAAAAAAATGTATTGCTGTTTACCATGGGGAAAACTCCACAACGGCAGGCACTTGGTTTTACTTTCATTGGCCCGGTTTCACGGCGGTTCCATGCTTTATATGCAACTCGCGCCGATCTACCACTAGTACAAAGCTTTGCCGATATCAAAAAACACCGGCTGGTGGTGGCCGGTCTGCGCGCTGGCTGGCTCAGCGAACAGTTTAAAGCGGCGGGCATTAATATTGAGACCGTCGGCAGTTACCAGCAAGGCATGGAGATGCTGTTGAAAAATCGAGCGCAGTTGTGGTTGTCGACTGATTTGGAAGAACAGGTGCTGCAGGCGCAACATCCCGATGCACCGGCATTAATACCAGTCTGGCGCTTGTTGTGTTCGGAAAATTACTTTGGCTTGTCGCCGGGCTCAGATCCGGCGCTGATTGCGCAACTGCAACAAAAATACCGACAAATTTTACAGTCAGATCAGCCGCTTGCGCTGCAACAGAAATGGCAGACCAAACTGGCTTTACCCTTGGAATTTGCGGCATCAGCCGGATTTTTCTTAAAAAATGCTGATATTTTGCGCTGCATACCAACCAGCCAAGCGGGCTAATCAATCTGTATCAGCACATTGTCAATCAGTGATATTCCGGATATAAATCAGTGAAAGAATAATCTATTCACACTGTTCGCTACGGAGTCTGGTTTAATGCTGCCATTAAAATTCGCTCAGAAGACTTGGCGGCTGATCGCCGTTACACTGAACTGCTGCTTATTGCTGGTTGGCTGTCAAAGCAGCCCGTCGTCAACTCCCCCGTTAGCAGTCAAGCCTGTTGCTTCGGACTTGGACAGTCCATTATTGGCCGCGTGGGTGACAACAAGCGCGTTATCGATCCAACAGCCCGATTTGGCCAATCATCCTGAAAAATTTCGTTTACAGCTGCTATTGACAGAGATCCAGCGTGATAGCGACGCCCGCCCGGTGTTGCGGCATCAACAATACCGTGCGGATGACGAGTATCTGTATCCGGCGTCGACCGTGAAACTGGCGATTGCGGCGCTGGCACTGGAGTACTTGCAACAGTTGGCTGTTTATGGCGTCAGCGCCGATTCCGCGATGCATACAGAGCCATTGTTACCCGGCGATGTGCTGGTCAATCGCGATGACAGTGCAGCGTCCGGTTTGCCGACTGTGCGTCATTATGTAAAAAAAATCTTGTTGGTCAGCGATAACGACGCATACAACCGCCTGTATGAATTGATGGGACAGCAATATATCAACTCACGGCTGGCGGCTTTAGGTTTTCGCGATGCACAGATCTTACATCGGCTGGAGCGGGCATTGAGCGCTGAAGAAAATCGTGCCACCAATGCCGTCGCTTTTTATGACACTAGCGGTCATTTGCTTTATCGCCAGCCGGCGCGACAAGCACCGGCAATGCCGGCAAGGCCCTTTACGCCAGTCGGCAACGACTATCTGAAAGACGGTTTATCGCAGGGTAAACCGCTGGATTTTAGTCAAAAGAACCGCTGGAGTTTATCGCATATGCACCGGCTGACTCAGCTGATTATGTTGCCTGAGACCATACCGGTCGCTACGCGTTTGCAGTTGTCTGCGGTGGATTTGCAGTTTTTGCAGCAGCAGATGGCACAGTTGCCGGGTGAAAGTCAGGACCCACGCTATGACCCGGCGCTGTATTGGCCGACTTATGTCAAATTTCTGTTATATGGCGCAGCTAAAGATGTCGTGCCTGATCCCCGCGTCCATATCCACAATAAAGTCGGTGATGCTTATGGCTTTTTGCTCGACAGTGCTTATGTGCGGGATGAATGCAGCGGCGCAGAATTTATCATGTCGGCCGCTTTATACGTCAATCAGGATGGCGTGTTAAACGACGACCACTACGACTATGACACTGTCGGTTTGCCGTTGTTAAAACGCCTCGGCGAGCTGGCATTGGCGCATACGCGGATTCAGGCACAAGCAAAGACGCAGGCTACAGGACAATGTCAGCGCACTGCCCGCCCCTAATACTGCGTTGTTCGTTTTAATGCCGGGTCGGCAGCGCTGCTAAAGGCCAATGCGTTAAGCCGTTCACGGCCTGAACGCCTAAACCAGGGCTGGTATTGAGCGAAATGGTCGGGCCTTCAAAGCGCGTGCCGCCGCTGACCGGGTCAAAGCTGGACAACGTCGGCCCATCTAAATCCAGATAGCGGATGGTCTGTGGAAAGGCCGCTGCCAGATGCGCGGCCGCAGCGACACTGATCGAAGATTCCAACATAGACCCCAGCATGCAGGGTTTACCGGCGATGTCAGCCAGTGCCAATACCTGTAGCGCACCGCTGATACCGCCGGTTTTCATCAGTTTAATATTGATAATGTCACAGCAATCCTGCGCCAGCAGCGTCACCACTTCGGCCGGGCTATAAGCACTTTCATCGGCCATCACCGGCGTCAGCACCGAATCTTTGACTGCTTTTAAGCCGGCAAGATCAGCCGCAGGCACCGGTTGTTCCACCAGCTCAGGCAAAATGCCGGCAGCTTCAATCTGGCGCAACGCGCGGATACTTTGTTTCGCCGTCCAAGCCTGATTCACATCAAGCAGCAGCTTGATATGGCCCGGGACTGCACGATGGATCGCCAGCACCCGTTCGACGTCGAGTTCCGGCTCACTGCCCAGTTTAATTTTCAAATGCTGGTAGCCAGCGGCTACCGCTTTGTTCGCGTCCGAGACCATTTCATCGACCGGGTTCATGCTAATAGTGATGTCGGTGGTCAGGCTAGTTGCATCACCACCGAGCAACTGACAGAGCGGAACTGCCAATAATTGCGCCCGGACATCATAAAGCGCGATTTCAATCGCAGCTTTAGCGCTGCTGTTGCCAACCAGTCGCCGCTGCAACTGATGTAGCAGCGACTGGAAATTGAAGATGGATTGCCCAATCAGCAGCGGTTTAAACACCGTGTGGATCACCGCCTGCATCGATTGCAGGCTGTCGCCGCTAATCACTAGCGTCGGCGCGGCTTCGCCATAGCCACACAGCCCGTTTTCCAGTTCAATCCGAACGACCAGATCCTGCACGGCGTCGACGCGGCGAAGTGCAGTGACAAAAGGCGTTTTTAACGGCACTTCTAACAAAAAGGTGTCGATGTTACGGATGCGCATAGGTCTCCCGCGTCAGGCTTTTGATGTTGTAGAGCGCTTGCAGATAGCTGGTGTGCTGATTGAGCTGCAACGGCAACAACGGCGTGATACTGACGCCATTTAATTTGCTTTGATAATACTGGCCATTGCTCTGAAAATAACTCAGGCCATTCACTGAGTGGATGACAAATAATTGCTGGTTATCAGTTCGTCCAAGCACCAGCATCACATGGCCCGGGATTAGTAACAAATCACCCGTGTTGGTATGGCTCAGCGCCTGCGTTTTTTCGATATCGCTGGCATTATCAAGCTGAATTTCCGCAGCAAAACGCTGTTTGCCGATGCTGCTGGTATTGCGTGGTAGCAGCACACCAAAGGTCTTAAACACTTCACCGATAAAGCCGGAGCAGTCGCGGGCGTTGTAGTCATGGCCCCAGCCGTAGCGCTCACCGAGAAACTTAAATGACTGACGAATGATATGGGCGCGGGTCAGCGGCAAAAAGCCGGTACGAACATCCTGACTACGCGCGACCAGCGCCGGCAGTAGCTGTAAGGTGCCATCCTGACGGCGCACCGGTAGCTGCACCACATAACTGAATGCCGTATTTTGATCATGCACCAGCGCCGGAAATTCCTTCAGTAGCGGTAACCGCACGCCCATATCCAGTGCGACCTCTGATACTTCTGGCTGTTCAGCAGTAAAGTTGGTAAAAGCCCGCGCCCCGGTGACCAGCAAAAAATCTGGGTCATTGGCAAAATTCAGCGCGGTCTGTTTGTCGGTTCGCGCCAGATGTTTGACCTGCAGCCAGCCACTGTAGTGATAATGCCGGACAAAGGCCCATAACCGGTCCTGACTATAATGCAGCAGCTGCAGCGGTTGGCCCGGAAACACCGCTGTTTCCTGAAAACGGTCGATATCGGTATCCATGCCGTCGTTAAACACCCGATCCAGTGTCGGAAAAGTGCGGATAATGCCGCGACTGGTGACGAGTGCGTAAGCAGCCTGAACGCTGGCCCCAGCGCTAGCCTCGCTGCCTGCCAAGGTTTGCAGCGCCATCGCTTGTTGATAACGCGAAAAGTCTGCCGGCGTGACCTGGCGGCCATCGGCATAAAATCGGGCCGTTTTGGGCAACGACGAACTTTGGTTGATGAGCGTCAGTAATTGTTGTTGGCTGTAAGTATCCGGGGCTTTAGCAAGATCGAGCATATCCGGTAAAGTCAAAAGCAGCCTGGCGTTGCTGGCGGCGATTTGATCTGGAGTGCGCAGGATCTGATCTGGTTCTGCTGTGCGTGCCAGCCAATAGTCCGGCGCCAATTGCGCGGCGCTCAGGAATGGAATATCGTGCGAACTGGCTATTGCCGGGGATATCACTGTCATAACTCCTGTACTGATGATCATCAGGCCGCAACGTACCCGGGCAGACAGCGCGGCAAGTGAGGAGCGTTGGCGGTTGGTTATTCCAATCATTCTAAACCTATCAGTGTGGCAGGAATTATTTATTCAAGTATACTGGCCCAACATCAAATTACAAGCACAGGCAAAGTGATGCGAAGACTACACCAACTGCTAAAATCAGTTTTAAAATCAATCATTTTACCTTTTAAACACGTGTTCAACGCCCGCTCAAACCTACCGCATTCAGCATCATGTTTTTCTTTGCCTTTAGTCTGCAGCACGCTGTTCCTGGCCGCATGTAGTCAGTCCATTCGCCCCGTTGCTGACCAACTCCCGGCAGAATCAATGATCCCAGCCGGCACCACGCAGTTGGTCGTCGTCGTCAGCGACAACTGGAACGCCAGTAGCGGTCAGTTATATCAGTTTTCCCGTGTTGCCGGACAGCCATGGCAAGTCATCGGCCAAACTAGCCAAGTTGACCTTGGCCGAAATGGCACCGCTTGGGGCCTTGGCTTACACCCGGCGCAAAGCGGGCCGCAAAAGCAGGAAGGTGACGGCAAAGCACCGGCGGGTTTATTTCGCCTGAGCGCGGCGTTTGGCGCCTTGCCAACGCTTGCCAGTCAGATGCCCTATCAGCAGATGAGCCGGTTTGATTATTGTATCGATGTACCGACCTCGCCTTTGTATAACCAAACACTGGATATCCGCCAGTATCGTCCAGAATGGACCGTCGGCAGTTCCGAGCCGATGCGCCGTGACCTGATAGCAAAACCCGATGCGGTGTATGAACAAGGTTTGTTTATCGACCACAATTTCAGTTCAGGCGAAGCGCGCCAGACCGGCGCCGGCAGCTGTATTTTCATGCATCTGAAATCTCCGGACGGCCGGAAAACCGCCGGTTGCACTGCGTTAGCGCCTGAACATCTGACAGCATTGTTGCAATGGTTAAGTCCGCAGGCAGAACCGCTGTATCTGCTGCTGCCCGCCAGCGAATATCAACGGCTGCAGCAGGACTGGTTATTGCCACCGCTGCCGACGTCACGCTGATTTAAACCGAGGTTTTCCCAGATGCTAAGACCAGTCGCTGCGTTTTTTGTGATGTTACTGAGTGGTTGCGCCAGTCAGCCCGGTGTCCAACTGCGCCATGATCTTGTCCAGCAGATCCGCGCCGCAGGCCTGCAGCCGGACCAGGTTGCGTTGGTGGTGTTGCCGGTGACGCTGCCCGGTGAGTCTGCAGCGGACAGTCCGGTGATCCAACACAATGCAGATTTGTTGCTGCAACCCGCCAGCACATTAAAACTGCTCACCAGCGCCGTGGCATTGGATCAGCTTGGGCCTTTATGGCGGGGCGAAACTGAGCTATTGGCCGATGCGGCCGATTTGGCGCAAGCTCGGCAAAGCGGCTTGTTAACCAAGCCGTTATATGTGCGCGGAAAAGGCGATCCGGAACTGGATTATGCGGCCGTGTCGTCTTTGTTAGGGCAGCTCTATAACGAAGGGGTGCGCGAGCTACGCGCTGGCGTGCTGCTCGACCGCAGCTGGTTTAGTCCGTTATTGCCCGACCCGGCCGCGCCGCCTTTTGATGAGTCGCCGCGTGCCCGCTACAACTATATTCCGGATGCGCTCGGGCTCAATCAGCACATGCTGCAACTACAGATACGCAGCAATGCCACCTCGGTGCAACTGACCAGTTTGCCGGTGCTAAACGACTTACAGCTCAAGTCTGAATTGCAATTAACCGACGCGCGCTGTGACCAGTTTAATGCTGATTTGCTGGTGCTGAATGAGCGCGCACTGCCAAACGGCGGCGTTGAACTGGTGCTGCGCGGTGAATTTCCGCGCCACTGTTTACACGAAGAAGATGCGGCCTGGCTCAGTCGTGATGCGCAGTGGCAATTAAGCCTGAGCCAGTTCTGGCGTCAGCTTGGCGGCCGTTTTGGCGCCCCGTTGCGAGTACAACAGGGAAAAACGCCTACAGATGCAGTGATCGTGGCGCAGCATTTCAGCCGGCCTTTGCCGCAATTGCTGCAACAGCTGAATAAAAATTCTGACAACGGTCTGGCGCGTATGCTGGCATTGCAGTTGGGCCGTCTGGCGCCTGCTGGTGCAGATCTGCAACAAACGGATACAGTGCAGGCCGCCGAACAAGTGGTCGTGCAATGGCTGACGCAGCGCAAACTGCCGACACAAGGGCTGGTGCTGGACAATGGCTCGGGTTTGTCGCGCCATGCCCGGATCAGTGCCAGTCAGTTGGCGGCGTTATT
>Ga0114942_1000500_pt1 | contig 11235 bp, 15 predicted proteins | sample LowerColdCreek_FD_88674 | JGI IMG/M metagenome (GOLD analysis project Ga0114942, IMG submission 88674) | Groundwater microbial communities from Cold Creek, Nevada to study Microbial Dark Matter (Phase II) - Lower Cold Creek | ecosystem: Environmental > Aquatic > Deep subsurface > Groundwater ... | reverse complement strand
CGCACCTGAACGTCGCGCATTGGCAGTCGGCCTCCGATCAGCAGAACATCCTCCACGTTGCCCGGGTGCCGATCCTGACCGTCACGGGCATCGAGGATTCCGAGTGGACCATGACGGTCGGTTCCTCATCCGCGATCAAGCTGCCCACCGACTCCAAGATGGAGTTCGTCGAGCACAAGGGTATGGCCATCGAGGCCGGGGCCGCGGACCTGAAGGTCCTGGAAGAACGCATGCGGCAAGCGGGCGCCGAACTGCTCGTCATCGACCCTGGCCGCATTACCGCCACGCAGATACAGACCGAGAACGCTGTCGGCATGTGCGTCCTGCAACGCATCACACAGGGGTTCGAAGATGCGCTCGACATGGCACTCCAAATCACGGCCGACTGGGTGGGCGAAGCTAGTGGTGGCCACGTTACCGTCTTCAACGACTACGGTGCCGCGTCGCTGCAAGAAGCGTCGGCGCAGCTTCTTCTGTCCACGAACCAAGCCGGCAAGCTGAGCGACGAAACGCTGCACAGTGAGTACCAGCGCCGAGGCATCCTGGCCGCCGATGTGTCGTGGGAGGATGAGCAAGCGCGAATTGACGCACAGGGTCCGGCGCTGGGCGAGATGGGGGCGGCGACGAATTCTGGCAGCGCCAGTGCAGAGGACTTGTCAACCGCGGCCGGTGGAAGCCCGGCAACTACTCAGCCGCAGGCGCCGCCCTTCGACCTGGACGCGCTCATCACGGCCATCGGCAGCATCACCTTCCCAGCGCCCATCGTGAACGTCGAGGCGCAGCCTGCTCCGCAGATCACGGTCGAAGCCCCAACAATCAACGTCACCGTGCCCGAGCAGGCGCCACCTGTCGTCAACATTGCGCCGGCCGCCATCACGATCGAGGCGCCGCATATCACGCTGCCTGAGATCACCAACAACATCAATGTGCCAGAACAGCAGCCTCCCATCGTCAACGTGGCGTCTCCCAACGTGAGCGTGAGCACACCGCCTGTGAACGTCACGATCGAAAAGGGCAGCGCCGTCAAATTTACCGAGGACAGCGACGGGAACATAACCGGCGCTGTGATGCAATGACCCCGCAACTGAAGACCGAACCCGCGATCCTGCAAGGCCAGGCCCGCCGCATCAGCGCCGCCGAGAAAGCCGCGATGGAACTGGTCGCGCGCCCGGCCGTCCTGCGCGCAACCATCCAAGTTACTCGCGCCGCGACCGGAAAGGTCGAGACGTATGAGATTGTCGGCACCGAGGCCGGCGAACCCACAACTGGAGCCTGAACATGGCCGTGACCCATCCGACAGCATTCCGTGACGCCGTTGCGGACCTCGTTGACTCAACGCTGAGCACAGCTGCAAAGCTGGTGTTTCGCTTGAGCGGAACGGCGGGCTCGCCAGGCACCGCCGTCGCCACGCTCGCCTTCGGCAACCCGGCCTTTGGCGCCTCGTCGTCGGGCGTCATCACCGCCAACGCGATCACCAGCGACACCAACGCCACCGGCAACGCTTCGGCGGTTGCAAACGCAACCCTAGAAACTGGCGGCGGGACGGTTGTCGTTCACTGCGCCGTGGCTGCGTCTGGCTCAGACATCAATCTGACCGGAGGTTTGACGATTGGCGCTGGCGATACGGTTTCGTGCAGTTCGCTCATTTACACAGCGATGCCTTGAGGAACTGACATGGCACTGACCACTGAACAACTTCCAGTCTTGCGCGCAGCAATTGACGCTGCTACAGACCCCGCGTTCGTCGAGGCTAGAACGAACGGCCAAAACACGCTAATGGCTGATTGGTTCAACGCGGCATCCGTCCCGGCGTTCATCGTCTGGAAAACGAAGGTTTCTCAAGACGAGATCATGCAAAACGGTTTCGACTGGGTGCGCGTCGATAACCTGAGCGTCGGCAAGGCGCGTATCTGGGAGTGGCTTTTCGACAACGCCGAAGCGGCCATCAACCCGAGCAAGATGAATGTCCGTCTGGGTATTGATGAGGTGTGGAAGGGAACGCAGTCTGATCTGAATGTGCGCGCTGCCGTCTACGCGCACTGCAAGCGCCCAGCAACACGCGGCGAGCGGCTGTTTGCGACGGGCGCGGGCTCAACAGAAACGCCGGGCGATCTTGTCTATGTGGGCGCGATCCGCGACACCGATGTCGGCAACGCGATGCAATTGGAGCCGTAAGCTATGACCACGCTCAAGCTTTCCGGTTACCTCGCGTCGGCCATCACGGTCGTTTTCAGCGGCACGCAGCAGATCAACTCGCTAACAGACAACGAGTGGGCGGACCTGAGCGACGAAATCGACAACAGTTCAAATAAGTACGCCTTCGCGGATTTGGATCTGGCTCTCGGATCGGCCGCGTTCACGGGCGCAGATGCTGGGATCGAGGTATACATCGTTCCCAGCGTTGACGGCACGAACTATCCAGATTGGACCGGAAACACCACCAGCGACGCGCCGGAACAATCGCACTACTTCGTTGCGTTCCTACCGCTGAAGGCCGCTACGGCAGCGCGTCGCGTTGTCTCGTCGAGTCAGGCGGCAATTGAACTGCCGAGCGGAAAGTTTAGGTTTGGCATCCGTTCGCGCGCCAATGTGACGCTAGCAGGCAGCGGCAACACGCTGTACTACCGTCCGCGCAGCTATGACTCTGTTTGATAGTCAACGGAATGTTGAGCTATAGCAACTCGCACGTTGGCAAACAGCCAACAGGCCCCGCAGAGCTAATCGACCTAGACAATGGTGCTCGCTGGTCGGGTGCGTTTAATTTTGGTCTGGGGCCTAATGGCGGTACTAATAGCACAACACCAACTGGCGTAGCATACTCTGCCGGGCCGGCAGGTTTGGCGGTCAAAACCGCCGGGGATTCTAGTAGCTATTTGACGCTGCACGACACAAGGCTAGCAGTTACAGGGCCGCTAACGCTTGTTTGCACTTTCTCTATTGAGGCCATTCCTTCAAATAGGGTAATAGCAAGCTGCAGTTCTGATAGTCCCGATTGGTACGACTCACCATTTTTGTTTGGAGTTACGTCTTCTGGAAAAATATATCTAGGACGGGCTGGTGGTATTGCTACTGAACGTGCATGGATGGAGTCTACTTACAGTTCGATTCAAACAAAAACAATATACACTGTAGTTGCTGCTTCTAATTCTTTCACCGTATCACAACACGCAGATGCAAGTAATGTTGCGTTTTTTGTAAACGGGATCAAATACTCATCGTCTGTAAATTATGCAGAAGCCGGCACTGGTGCAATTACTGCTACTTCGGCAGAGACTCGCATCGGTGGCTCAAAATCTAATCCGACTGCAGAACCGTCTGAAAGCAACGTGTTCTTTCTCGGAGTCATATCAGGGATGGTCTCTGATAATCTTGCGCGCCGGTTATCTAGAGGAATTGGGGCCGCGTATAAGACGCGCCGCGTGGTTATTCCTGCCGCTGCGAGTTCTTTGCCGACTCTAAGTTCAGCAACCTGGGTGCCCGGCAGCCTGACCAGCAGCGGATTCCGCCCGCGCGTGACGGCTACGTACTGACATGGCGCAGATCGCCTACTGGATAGCGCATCTGTCCAGTGGCTGGACAGGCACACCCACTGGCGCGCAGATCGCTGCGGGCAATCAGTCAGACAACTCGCCCGCCAACTACAGCGGCAGCGAGGCGGGTTTCGCCACCAGCGGCACGATTCAGATCGACGAGTCTACGGCCATCACCGGCCTGTCGGCGGGCACCAGCTACACGACCGCCTGGACGGTCTATGACGATGTCGCGCTGACATATGCGACGCCGACTGTGGGGGCCATCAAGACGGCGCTTGCCGCAACTGGTGCGCTGTCCGCGCAGTCTGCCGCAGTCGCCGGGTCGGCGGCGCACAAGACGCTGCACACAAGTTCTGGCACGCTCGTCGCGGGCTCCGCAGCCGTCGCTGGCTCGGCGCTTTCACCGCACACAAGCACTGGTGCGCTTTCAGCACAAGCCGCGACCGTCGCAGGTTCTGCAGTTCACCTCGCGCTGCATACGTCAAGTGGCGCGCTCGCGGCGGGCGCGGCTACGGTTGCTGGCGCGGCGGCACACCAGCACGTTGCAACAGGCGCGCTTTCCGCTCAGGCCGCGTCAGTCGCAGGTAGCGCCGCGCACCTTTCCCTACACACGTCATCCGGTGCGCTGGCCGCTAGTGCCGCGACGGTCGCTGGCGATGCAGAACACACGGCAGACGGTGCATTTGATGCGGATGGCGCCCTATCTGCACAAGCCGCTGCCGTGGTCGGTGCTGCACAGCGGTTCGCGCTACACACGGCGTCCGGGGCGCTTGCTGCTGGTGCCGCGACGGCCTCAGGCTCTGCGACTCGCCTTGCGCTGCACACGGCAGAAGGCGCCATCGCGGCAGGGCCGGCGACGGTTGCTGGCGCTGCTGTTCATGTTGCCCCGCACGTCGCCACAGGCGCACTGGAGGCCGCTGCTGCCGCTGTCGCAGGTTCGGCAGTCCACAACACGGCAGGCGCAGGCGCTGCAGCCGTATGGAGCTACGTCCTGTCCAACGGCCTGACGGCCGAAGAAACGCTAGTTGCCATCCTTGAGTGCTGCCAAACCGGGCGAATGGCAACGGTTGAGAAGCTGCTTCGCAACAAGCTGATTACAGACCCGGTGGCGGGCGTGCAGCGCCTTTATGACGATGACGACACAACCGTCATCTTGGAAGGCCCGCTGTTCGAGGATGCGGACGGCACCCAGCCCTATCGCGGCCAAGGCGCAGAGCGCAGAGAGCGCTTGACATGAAAGGAAACCGAGCATGAAGCTGCCAACGATACCCCACGACAAGGCCACGCACTTCATCTACGGCGCCGGCATCGCACTTCTGGTTATGCACGCCTGCATGGCCTTTGCTGGTATCGATCGGTTGTGGGCGAAGGGCGCTGGTCTACTCGCGGCTGTGCTGGCGGGCGTTGTGAAGGAGTGCGTGGTTGATCGTGGCACGAACAAACGCGCAGCGGCGCGCGGCGAGCCAGAGCCGCACACAGTCTCGGTCGGCGACGCCATCGCAACCGCGCTCGGTGGAGTGCTCATTCTGGTGTCCTAAAATGGCGCGCCCTCTACCCAATCCGAATCTCGACTGGCCGATCCCGCTGGCGGCGGTCGAGTTGATCGCCAATAGCGAGGGGCTGCGCCTGCACGCCTACCGCTGCCCGGCTGGCCTTCCCACCATCGGCTGGGGCCAGACTAAGGGCGTGACGATGGGCATGGTCTGGACGAAGGAACAGGCCGACGAAGATTTGTGCGCCACGCTGCGCGAACGCGCTGACGAGGTGCTTTCCGTTTGCACGGATAAGCCTTCGCCCTACGAGTTGGGGGCGATGGTGTCATTGCAATACAACATCGGGCACGGCAACTTTCGGAAGTCGTCGGTGCTGAAGGCACACAACCGCAACGATCCGCAGTCGGCATCTCGCGCTTTCAGTCTTTGGAATCAGGCGACTGTCAACGGTGTGCGCCAGGAGCTGCGCGGCCTGACCGCCAGGCGCGCGGCAGAGGGCGCGTTGTACCTGCGCCCGGCTGATGACGCACCGGAACTGCGCATGCCGCAAGCCGTGGCGCCGCAGTCTTCGGTCGCCAAGTCTCCAATCATCCAAAGCGGCGCCGTCGCGGTTGTCGCGGGCAGTGCGTCAGTGCTTGGCGAAGTCAAGGAGCACCTGGGCGTCGTCGGCGGCGTCGCGGCGAGTGCCCGCACGGTCATCGTCGATACGCTAGGCATTCCTGTATCCGCGCTCGCCCCGATGCTCTTGGTCGTCGTCGGTGGCGTGGTGGTCTGGAACCGCTGGAAACAGCGCATCAAGGGCTGGGCATGATCTTCGCGCCCATCCTCGCTTTCCTGCGCGCGATCCCGTGGTGGGCCTATGCCATCGCTGCCTGCCTCGCCTGGGGTGGGTATCAGCGCTACCAAGCCAAGAGCGCGGCCAAGGTGTACCAGCAAGCGCAGATCGAAGCCGCGAAGCGCACCGAGGCTGCATTGGCAGACAATATCCGTGAAACCGCGCGGCGTCTCGCTGCGCAACAGAAGGCGACGCAAGATGCTGAAGCACAAACCGTCAAGGCCCGCGCTGCTGCTGGTGCTGCTGCTGGTGCTGCTGAGCGGCTGCGCCAGCGACTCGACGCTATACGCGCCGCCAGCGCACCTGCCGGCGATACCTCCACTGCCGGCGCAGGCACGGCAGACCGACTCGCCGAAGTTCTCGGCCAATGCACAGACCGATATAGAGACGTGGCTGCAGCGGCTGACCGAGCCGTCATCGCCGGAAGAACCTGCGAAGCCGCCTATTCCTCGTTGATACGTTGACAACCCGCCGAAAGGCACAACCCCGAAGGAGCCGAAATGGCAACCACCCAGAAGCTGAACCGCACCGCCAACACCGATGTTTATGGATTGGTGAGGCGGATCAATCGATTCATTGTCGAGATCATGAAAAGCCAGTCGTCGGGCGTGAGTCAGACGATTAGCTTTGACGTGGCCCGCGCCCGCTCGTACCTGGGCGCCGTCGTCGCCTATCACGATTGGGTCGTGGCGCAGCCGTCGCTGGATCTGCCGGAAACTGGGCCTACGTACATCGATTTGCCGACGCCGCCGGCCGTACCGCTGTTCGAGAATGAATCGCTGTATGACCTGTGCATGCTGCTGGAGTTGGCGCGCGAGGAACTGGCGAATAGCCAATCGTCGCAACTGTCCAGCAACCTGATCAGTTTCGACTCGTCGCGGCTCATGGCGATCATCAGCAAGGCCAGCAAGTTCATCACGGACTATGTGACCGTTGTTGACCCGCTGGATCAGCCGGAGACGAGCCCGATGACGGCCTCAACTGGTCAAGGGCTGCTCGGTGTCTCTGGCTGAGCGAGTCAAGGTCGTATTCGAGGCTGACTCAGTAGACGAATTGGTACGCAAGTGTCAGGCGTTTATCAGTCAGCATCGATTGACGACAACGGCAGCGACTGCTGCGGTAACTTATGGGGCCAAGACGACAAATACGTGGCCCGTTCCGTCGTGGGCGCCGAAGGGGAGTAAATGGGTGGCGAGACAGGCGTTGCCCGCTCTTCTAAGCCCGGATGGAAGGGAGGTCGCTATCAGTTGGGTCGCGGGCACTCCGCAGCGGCCGGAGCAAGTCCGCAAGACGATTCTTTAACTCAGGAGCCAATCATGGCAAAGACAGTCAATGTGTCCATCGTCATTACGCGCGATGGAAAGACGCAAGTTCAAAATTTCGAGAAGATGGGTTACGCCACCTTCGTCGCGCTGCAAAGTGCGCTGAATGGTGTGCTGTCGAGTCTGCAGTCGTGGGGCACGGCACGCGTCGCATCGCAGGTCGATGGGACAAAGGCGAAGGCAAGCCCTGGCGGCGACAATGACTTGCGCGCAGAGATGCGCGCCGATCATGGGCAGGGCACGTCTGAGGTCGCACTGGGTTACACCGGAATCTCTAAAGAGACTGCAGACGAAATCCAAGGCGCGCTGCTTGCTGCCGTGGCGAGCGTTGTCAAGCCTTAACGAATGCCTTGCGCGCTGACACAAATTCACCCCGCGGTTTTGTGGCTGCTTGTCTTTGTGGTCGGCGCGTTAGCAATTCTGACGGCGCTTGCCAGTGCACCCCGCGACGATTGAGGTTGTCTGGCACAACGGCGCTGGGTTCGCCATTTACCAAGGTGCCGGCATTAGATTGACGGCGCCGCCACCTGATTTGGGTGATGCAATCGAGGTCCACTTTACTCCTGGGGTTGTCGCCAGAGTGCGTTACTACGGTTCGGAGGCGCGCGATATGACGCAGGCGGAACAAGATTCTCTGTTAAAGCGACTCGTCGCTATGAACTGCGGCGCGTTTGATGCGTGGAACGAAGATTCGCAGACGCTTGCTGTTGTCATGTACAAGCCATGAGCATCGTTGCGCGAGGACTGGGACTGGGGACATACGCTACGATTCCCGTGACGGTAGGCTACGGTCTGCGCGCTATCTTTACTCCGCCATTTCTGGGCGCCGGTGGCAGGCTCCGCGGCGTCACAGGCTACGCAGCCGAGACGGCGCTGGACTTCGATCGTGTCTCGCGCCGCCGCATCAAGCGCGCCATGTCGGAGGCTGTGGCCCGTGTTGGATCGGCCCTCACAGATGCCGAAGCGTTCGTTGTCGAGCAATCGCTGCGCGCGTTCCTCGCCAGCGGTGCCAAGCGCTCGACCAACGCCGTTCAGCGATTCATCACGGAGACGATCGCCGGGCTGCAGCGCGCCGACTTGGAGCGCCGAGCCGCGTCGCAGCAGTTCGCCGAAGATCAGCTCGAAGCCGTCGCCCAACAGCGCCGCGACAACCGGCTTCGGGCGATCATCCTTGTCATACTGCTGATGCTGTCATGACGCCCAACGAAAAACTCCTGGACGCATCGATCGATCACCAGATCGACCTGCAACACTACGCCAACAGCGTTGTGCGCGAGGAGATGGGCCAGCTCAACGACGAGGATGCCGCGCTGTTCGCGCTCCTGCTGGCCGCGCTCCTGTCCCTGCCGACCAACGCCACGCCGGCCCAGGTCGACGCGGCCCTGGCCCCTGCGTTGCTGGCCAATGAGCGCGTTTATGGCGACGCGGCTCGTGACCTCGCGGCACGGATGGAGGCGCTTGCGCAGGAGGAGGTTGAATACCAACTGGCGCTGACCGAGCGCGCACAGGATCAGCGGCCCACACCGCTCGACACCGCACGCACCGTGGCCGACATGCTCGCGGTGCCGATCATCGGACTGACCATCGCGGAGACGATGCGCGGGCTCGCCGCCAAGCGTGCCGAGGCCATCCGCCGCGCGGCGCAGGCCGGGTTTGTCAACGGCCAGACGGCAGACGAGATTGTGCGCTCGCTCCGCGGCACCAAATCCGCAGGCTTCACAGACGGGCTGTTTAACACGTCACGCCACCATCTGGAGACGACGATTCGCACGGCCCTGAGTCACGCCGTCTCGTACACCGTCGCTGCGTTCCGCGCGCTCAATCCGACGATCATCCGCGCCGTCGTGTGGTTGTCGGTGCTCGACACGCACACCTCTACTTGGTGCATCGCACGAGCCGGCAAGCGCTACACGGCCGACGAGGCGCACCGCCCCATCGGACACGCCTACGACTGGGGCGCTGGCCCTGGCCGCTACCATTACAACTGCCGCTCGACCTCCGCCCCGCTCGTGGCGGGGGAAATCCCCAACGCGAACACATACGCCGACTGGCTCAGCCGCCAAAGCGCCGCGCGACAAGATGAAGTGCTGGGGCCGACGCGCGGCGCCATGTACCGCCGCGGGCAGGTCAGCGTCGAAGGGTTCCTGAACAACCGCGGCCGGCTGCTGACGCTGGACCAGCTGCGCGCTCGAAGGCTAGGTGCGTCATGAGTGCTGCCGTCTTGCCGTTCAAGCCGCGTGCCACTGAGGTGCCACACCTCCAGGGTGTCGCGGTATGTGTCGCCTGTGGCCACGAGTGGCACGTCGCCATCCCGGTCGGCGGTGCGGTCAACTCGATGGAATGCGAGGGCTGCGGTGCCATGAAGGGCGTGTACAAGCGGTTCGTGCGCTATGAGGTGTTTCCACAATGGCAGTGCGGCCAATGTCAGGGCGAGTTGTTCACGGCCATTTTGATCGACTCGACACCCACCGTGGCCTGCGCGTCCTGCGGGGAACTCCGCAACGCCATTGACTTATTTAACCATTGACGGACTCACAAAAAAGTTTGTCCAGAACCCATACGATTGTCGTAGAATCCGCATATTGTGAAAAAGTCAAGCGCTTTTTACACTCACTGCCCAGCCCTCGGATGGGGGATGGGTGCTTTGGGCCGGATGGCCCCTCCGCACTGCTTGGGCGGATGCCCGCAGGAACTTAACCCCCACCCATGAAACTCAAACTCACCGCCGAAGGTCACGCCGTTGTTCAAGATGGCAAGCCGGTCTATGTTCACGACGACGGCAAGGAAGTCGCCTTTGACGCCGCGGGCACGGTCGCCACGATCAGCCGCCTCAACTCCGAGGCCAAAGGTCACCGCGAACGCGCCGAAGCAGCCGAAGCCGCACTCAAGCCGTTTGCAGGCATCGAAGACGCCGCCAAAGCCCGCAAGGCGCTGGAACTGGTGGCGAACCTGGATGCGAAAAAGCTGGTGGATGCCGGCGAGCGTGACAAGGCCATCGAGCAGGCGATCAAGGCGGTCGAGGATCGGTTCGCCCCCATCGTCAAGTCCAAGGAAACGCTGGAGGCCCAGCTACACGCCCACATGGTCGGCGGTGCGTTCAGTCGGTCGAAATACATCGCCGACAAGTTCGCCACCGAGGGTCCTGCGGGCGTGGAGATTGCGCAGGCGCTCTTTGGCAAGCAGCTCAAGGTGGAAGACGGCAAGGTGGTCGCGTACGACGCCAACGGCGCCAAGATCTACTCGCGGGCGCGGCCCGGCGAGTTGGCGGACGCCGATGAAGCGATCGAGCAACTGGTGGAGTCGCACCCTTACAAGGCGCACCTCATCAAAGGCTCGGGCGCGTCGGGCGGCGGCGCGGGCAACGGTGCCGGTCCTGGGGGCAACGGATTCAGCGGTCAGCAAAAGGGCAAGCTCGACGGCACTCCCGCCGAGCGCACGGCGTTCTTCGCATCGAAGTACCCGGAACTCAAGTAACCAAGCCTGGGCGAAGTCCTGGGCGCGCACAAGGAATGTGAATCATGGCACTCAGCGACATGAAGGTCTTCAATCAGTACGTCCGCGAGGCGACGATCGAAACCCTGGCCCAGATGGTCGAGAAGTTCAACGGCGCCTCCGCAGGCGCCATCCAGTTGTCGACGCAAGGCTTCGACGGCGACTACATGATGCGCTCGTCGTTCAGCTCGCTGCACGCCGCGCAGCGTCGCGTCGACCGCTACGCCACCAACACCTCCGCTTCTTCGACGGCGCTGGCGCAAATCCAGCACAACACCGTCAAGATCGCTGGCGGCTTCGGCCCGGTCGCGTGGGAGCCGGCGCAACTGCGCTGGGTCGGCGACAACCCGGCCGCGGCCGTGGAGGTCATCAGCCGCAATATGGCAGAAGCGATCATGAAGGACATGCTCAACTCCGCGATTGCCGCAGCCGTGGCAGCTATCGAGAACGTCGGCGCCACCGTCATCTATGACAGCGGCACCGGGCCGATCAACTACGTTGACATCAACACCGCGCACTCGCGCTTCGGCGACATGAGTCAGTTGCTGGTGGTTGATGTG
>Ga0114942_1000499_pt1 | contig 11242 bp, 11 predicted proteins | sample LowerColdCreek_FD_88674 | JGI IMG/M metagenome (GOLD analysis project Ga0114942, IMG submission 88674) | Groundwater microbial communities from Cold Creek, Nevada to study Microbial Dark Matter (Phase II) - Lower Cold Creek | ecosystem: Environmental > Aquatic > Deep subsurface > Groundwater ... | reverse complement strand
TATGTGCCGCCCACGGCGGGCGTTATCGGCCAGGTAGTCATAGGCGCCGCACCCCATACCGACCAGGTAGTCCTGTTGGAGTCCGCGGCGGCGATAGTATTGCGGGAAGAGCGCACCCAGGAACAATGACAGGTCGCCCAGTTGTTGCAGCAACAGGCAGCGCTCGTGCTCGTTGTGTGTCTGCACGGCATCGTCGTAGAGCAGGGCGAGCGGGCGAAGAGTGAAGCGACCGTCTTCGAAGGCGAAAAAATCCTCGCTGCGCGAGAAACGCACTAGCAGGTTCCCCAAGTACCAACAGGTGTCCTCCTGGGGTTGGGGTTCAAGTTCCTGCGCGTGCACGGCGAGTTGGTCGCGGAAGTACTCCGACAGTGAAGCGTCAGCCGTTTTGATACCGCTGGCCCCGGAATGCATAGCCCCCTCCATTCCTGAACTTTTCCCCAATCAATACATCATGATCCGGACTGCGGTCAACACTTTCCGGAATAGCCCGCAGGTCCAGGTAAAAAGTTGTGAGGGAGGTCTTGAAAATTATCTTTGAACCCCCCAGTGGGCGCAGAGGGTGGGTATTGCCTGATCCGGCTGAATGGCGGTTGCTATCAGCGCTGAGAAATGCCTGGCGATTCGTCTCGGGCTCGGGGAGGGTTTCGACCGGGACGTTCGACGCGTCGTCAGGAGCCCAGTGCATTGTGGCGATCCCGGAAATCTGGTGCCCCGGCAGTCGATCCAGTGCTGCGCTGTCGCCGCGCAGTTCGCCGTCGAGAAAGTCTGCCGTCGCCTGTACGAACACGTCAAACGCCGGATCGCCGGGGAGTAGATAGGAGCCGTGATCAGATGCTTCCAGGGTGAGCAGGCCCTTGTGCGGCAGGAGCTCGTTGTAGGTGCGCACGGCCTGATTATAATTTGCCAGAACATCGTTGACGCCGTGCACAAGGAGCATCGGAGGGGTGTCCGACAGGTCATACTCGCCACCGGTGAACGGTGCTGCCACACCCGCGAGCGCTATGGCGGCGTCAATGCGCGGGTCACGACAACACGAGTGGGCAACGAGCCCATAAGTCGTGATAGCGCCATTGGAGTGTCCACTGGCAGCGATCTTGTCGCCGTCGACGGAGTCGCTCAGGAGCAGCCCCGACGCGTCGGACTCGGCCAGCATCTGGTCGACAACGAAACTCACATCTGCAGGCTGGTTCTGCACGTCCCCCGCGACAGCACCGCCCGGCGTTGCGTTGTTGGTGAGCGGGAATAGTGGCAGGGCGACCACATACCCCCTCGACGCCCACGCCTCTGCCAGCGGCAGCAGGTGGTCAACCTTGCCACGGAGCCCATGCGAGAGCACGACCAGTGGATAGGGCGCGGCCCACGTATCGACCGGTGCATCCGGTTTGACAGCGTCTTCGGGTGTACCCTCCGCCGGGTAAACGATCGTGGTTTCAAGTGTTCGGCTGGGCGCTTTGGGTACTGAACCGTGAGCGGCCGTCGGTCTGGACGTGTCGATAAACGTCCTCGACGTCGTTCCCACCGCGTAAACCTGCGGTACGCGTGACGCCCCAGACGCGCCCGATCCGCTGTCGTTGGAATTTGAACAGGCTACCAGCGCCAGCAATGTCGCGCACGCCATGATACGCGCTACCTGTTTTAAGCTCCTGTGCTTTATGCTCCTGCGCATTGAGCCCCCGTGTGATGCGGTTGTGTCCTGGTGCCTGGCCGGGGCCTGTTTCGCTCCGATGCCGGACCTCATTGCGAAGTAATTCAGTGATGTCGTCCATTGAGAGGATATATCACGCTGCCATTCCTGTCGCCACTACTGGCCACTTTTGCGATGGTTCATTTCGTGAGTACTGTCCGGGATGCTGTCGGCCCCCAGACCGACCGCCCAGTCGAAACACTGGACCTCGACCATCATTGGCAACTGGTAGCAGTAGAAGTCCAGGAGCTTGCGGCGACCGGAGGGCTCCAGCAGATCGGTGGGCACACTCATGGCAACGTGGTTGAATGTGGGATTTCGTGTGGGGATATCGCTCATTACGTCTCCCCTGGTTCTTCAATTCGATCTCGTCTACTTCCTCGGAATTGCGCCTGGCTGCCAGCAAGCGCGCAAGGTCGCCCACCCGCGGTTCGACTGTCGCCCAGCAGTTCGCGCGTGTCTGCGCGCTTCGCGAGATGGTGCTGGTTCTCGCCGCAGTATAGATACCCTCTTCCATTGCAACCGGGCTGAAGCGACTACTGTTGGTGAATACGGGCTCGAGCCTTTGTAGCCTCGGTGCTGAGCGAGCATGTCTCGGAGTTCAAGAGGACTAGGCTCCGAGTCAAAAGCAGAACTACGAGATGAAGTTCGAACGGGATTGATCGGCAGTCTCACCCAGGCGCCCGAACTCTTAACGACCGAGAACCTCTTCGATGCATGGCTGGAGGATCTCGGCGACACGCCGCGCACCGTCATCGGTAAAGTGCATGTCGTCGTAGAACAGATCAATCGCTGGTGGCATTGACGCCGCGACGTCACAGACGGGCAGGCTATGCTCGCGCGCCAGAACCTCGAGGAAGTCGTTGTACATTGACGCGATACGCTGCATTGCCACTAGGTCGAGCGTGTAGTCGGCAAATGGCGGCGTCATCCAGAGCAAGCGACGGAGTTTCTGCGGCGCCTCCTCCGAGTACGCACTGGGCTGAGTAAGCAGCACGCAGTGAAGGCCCTCCTCTCGACAAGTACTGACCAGTGCACCAATATCCTCCCGGTACTCCGGCGATACTTCGGCCGGGTTGAAGACTCGCTTCCTCGTCCGATTCAGCGAATCCCGGGGCATTTCGCTGTTGAAGCCGTCCGGCTTATCGATCACGACGCTGGCATCGCGGCCGGATCCACCCATGAGGCGGACTCGCATCGGCGTGACCACGAGCCGTCCAAGGGTCTTTCCGAACAGGCTGTTTCGCAGTTCGGGAAGCCGGTAGCTGTCGCGCGACGGTTCGAATGCATCCCGGATCTGTTTGTTCCAGTCGTTGGCGCCGACCATCAGGAGTACGAGGTCTGGCTCGTACTCTGCGATCGCCTTCAACGTTGCTAAATGGTTCCTGGCACGCAACCCCGAGACACCTGTGTTGATGACCTCAACGTCACGCGAAGTCGCCCGTAGCCCCTCCTGCAGCAAATGCGTCCAGGTTGCGTGATCGTCGAGCATGATGTCTTCGGTGGTGGAGCCGCCAATCGCAAATATCCGCGTGCCGCGCTTTTTTTCGTAGTCGACCGGCGGTGCAACTCGAAATCCTTTTGCGTCCGTGGTGATCTTACGAATGCCGGCGCGAAAGCCGGGTGCATGGTCCGTGCGAACGTCCACCGTGGTCCGCAGATTCGGTGGAAGGGTGATGTATTCATTGCTGATGAGGGGACTCGCAATTGACTGAACAACCAGAAATATCCCGAACCAGAGGGCGTAGACCTTAGCCATGGGCCAGGGCGTCGCCTGCACTGCAAGCGGCAGCGAGAACAGGGCCAACGAAAGAACCGACCAGAAGGAGGACTCCCGGTCGAAGGTAATCAGACCAAAGCTCAGAATCAGGAACGCAGCCAGCCAGCGCACCGCGCGGAAAATCAGGATCGCGTTGGCCGCCACGTGGCTTTCCATCAATGGGCCTCCAATCGTTTCAATGACTGACTATCTTCAATTGCTTTGAACCAAGCCTCCGCCGCGGCGTCAAGTCCCGGGCCGGAGAAGTGGCAGCCATCGTAGCGATGGTAACCGTCGAACAACTTGTCCAGGTCAGGGCCGATGAAGACTCCTGGCAAAAGGTGTGGCAACTTGGCTTGTATGGTGCGCACTGCATCATTGCTGCGTTTCTGGCAGCGAGTGCCCTGCGCGACCACGATCGGGGCACCCACCGCCATGCTGCGCAACTTGTTGAGGAACTCGACGACCTGGTGCCGGTAAGACTTCCCGGAAGTTTCGGCGAACGAGTCCGCCTCGCCCTGGTGCCACAGCACAATCGATGGACGAAACCCGGCGTCAGACAGTCTCCTGAGCGTTTGTACCAAGCCAGATGCGAGGTCTGGATGATCGTTCCATTGCTTGATGCTGGTACTGGCAACCGCCATCGGCACAAGAAGTACCGCCCGTGCCAGTCCCTTCTGCTGCAGCAGTGGCGCCAGCCGCATCCATACGCTGCCGCCCATGCCCGTTGCGCCTGGAAGGGGGTCGGCCGCAATGAAGCAGCGTCCGTCGTAGGTGGTGTAGATGCCAGGCACCGGGCCGGCGCGGGTCTCGCCGTGGTTGGCTGCGTTGGACTGCCCGAGCACGAGGACAACTACGACCCCTTCGCGACCGATCGAAGCACAGTCAAGTTCCTGGTGTATTGGTAGGGGTAGCGTGACCGGGTCCAGCGGTGCGCGCAACGGCGCACGCCAGCCCCACCAAACCAGCGCACAAGCCAGCATGGCGCAAATCGCGAGGCCGAAAACAGTCAGGCGGAAACGCAAGCTGCTATCGTAACGCGCATCTGGAAGGGTGCTCATAGAAAATATAAAAGGCCTTTTCAGAGTAGATTTCTTGACCGACTGTGTCAACTGAACCTGCTGCGCTATAGAAATGCGTGAAATTCGTGCCTATTGATCTGAAATTTTTGTTCTCGGCAGTGAGCACGCCATTCGTATCTGTTCATTTGCAGTCAGTCGGAGTGCGACCCCTCCGAACACTGGTCGAGTTCGTCCCGCCAACGGACGAACGCCGGCTGGTGTTTCATCGCTACTTCCTTCGGCCGATAACGTTAGCGGTTCAGTAGAACACGCAACGGGTGCGATGGCGCGGCACCGCCTTGTAGCGGTCGCCGGCGCCCCGTTCCCACAGCACTCCGTCGACGGTGCCCGAGTTGGTGCAGACATCTCGCGCAGCGAGTTCTTCGACCAACATTTCCACGGCGTGCACGGCGCAGGCTCTGATCTCGACCTCCTCGGGAGACCCCGACTCGACGAGTTCACCCCGTTCGATCCGCTCGACCAGACCCTCGTCGAAGTGCAGGACACCATCGAGCCTCAAGACATGTGGGACGAGGTTGTCCGCAAACATGGTCAATCGATCGAGGTCGTCGAAGCGGCCAAGACCCTCGCCGCCCAACGCTCTGTGCAGGTCAAACGCGGTGATCTGGGCGCGTTTGTAGAACGCGATCGGCCTCGATTCATACGAGGCAACATCGTCGAAATACCCGCATGTCGAAAGGGTTGAGGCCAAAGCTGCAGCGGAGTGGTCGCAGTCCTCGATCAGCGCCGTAAATCGGCCATCGAATCGCTCGACCAACATCACAGACAGCTCCGCCAGCGCGTTCGCGAAGTGGATCATGAGCTCGCCGACGACCTCGTTCGCGCCGTTTTGGCCGAACAAATCCGCGCAGGCGTATCGATCCAATGCGGCGAGTTCGGCCGCGCTGGGAGGCGCTGCCTCCCACAACTCGCGCCAGGCCGCCGCGACCGTGTGATAGCCGGAGTGGCCGGGTCGTTTGTTGAGGTGCGGAAAATAGCCGGAGCCGAAGTTGATCGCGTCCAGCGAGACAATAAAACCGACCGTCGTTTCGATGCCGGCCAGAGCTATGCGTCCCGGATTGTTGGGTGGCGTTTGGTCGGACGCGATAGTCGATGAATATGCACGGAGTCGGTCGGGATCGATGTGGACAAACTTGGCGTTCGCAGCGACCCGGGCGCAGTCGCGGCGCACGCATTCGAGAAGATCGATTGGGCTATTCACGGCTCTAAGTATAAAGGTATCGACAAGTTAATCTATATTTGCCCGAAAATTGGGTTTACAACTTGCAAAGCGATCAGGTGAACTGCATATCGAGCGAGGCGAGGCGCCTGATAAATAGGCTCGGCGTATAAGCTGGAGCTGTTTGAGTTATCGCAAATGTGATGCTGGTCGTTGTCCCAAAAAATACTTCTAGTGCAACACGGGTTTCAAGTCGGGTCAGTGCTGCCCCCACGCAAAAATGGATACCCTGGCCGAAGCCCAGGTGATTTTTGATATTGGGCCGGTCTATCACTAACTGTTCTGGATGTTCGAACTCATCCCCGTCGCGATTCGCAGCTGCACATAACAAGACCTGGAATAAGATGCCAAATACTTCATCTTCAGTGATTTCGCTGTCCTGGTCTCGCAATAACCGGACCAGATCTCCCATTACGTTAGCGCCGGGTTACTTTTGTGCTTCGGCAATCCTGTCATGCAGATATTGATGAAAATCCATTATTTCGTGAGCATTCTTGGCCAGGTCGTCATCGGTGACCACGCCGCCAATGTTTGCATGCACAGCGATGACCAGTAGTGAATTTGCCGTGCATCCTCGAATAGCCGGCATCGGGCACTTCCTAGACGGGTGCGTGGGCACGGAGCCGGGTGTAAAAGGGGCAAGGGACCGCCATTACGTCAATGTCGAAGGGACTATAGGGGCATGAAACCATCGTTACACCAGATTCTGTTTCGAGCGCCCTTGGTTTCGCAACTCGCGTACTCCAGCACGTGCGGGTTATTGCGTATGACGCGTCGTACCATTGCTTGCCACATGAAAGGCAGGCGAATACTTTTCCTGATACTAGATTAACGAGTACGGTTTTAAGTATAAGCAATATAAAGTGGGGTATTGCGAACAAATCCCGTCGCGTGGCCTCCCGGTCTATTGTCTAATGATGGCGACTTATCGTCATTGATCCTGGCGATTCGTATCGCTCCCGTCGTAGCTATCACAATCACTGATCGAGTTCGTTCCACCAACGGACAAACGCGGGGTTTTCGATTGGGATATCGCCCTATGTCTCGCTCACGGATGAATCCGCACCCCGAAGTGCTTCTCGAACGCGTCGTAATAAGCGGTGTCGCTCTCGTGCGCGCCGAGAGCGATCCACTCCTGATCGCTCATGCGCGCGCGGCCTTCGATCATTTCGCGCGAGCCCCAGGAGACGGCGTAGCGGAGCTGCGGCTCGCGCGTGGTGATCGCGCGGTGGACGACTGCGCCCACCTCGAAGGGGTCGGTCGCGTTGGCGATGCCGGCGGCGTAGAACTGGAACAGGCGGCGGTAGTGCGCGTCGTAGGCGTCCGTCTTGTTAGGGCCGTCCACGTTCTTCGCAAAGATCGCGCTCTTGGTAAGGCCCGGCTCCACGATCGAGACGCGGATGCCGAACGGCGCGACTTCCTGCGCGAGACCTTCGCTCATGCCTTCGAGCGCCCACTTCGAGGTGAAGTAGGGCTGCTGCCCCATCGCCGCGATCTTTCCCACCACGGACGATACGTTCACGATCGTGCCGCTGCGCCGCGCGCGCATCTGCGGCAGCACGGCGTGGATGCAGCGCACGGCGCCGTAGAGGTTCACGTTCATCACGTCGTGGTAGAGCGCGACCGTGCACTCCTCCGCGACGGCGTTGCCACCCACGCCCGCGTTGTTCACGAGATGGTCGACGCGGCCCGCGCGCGCGAGGATCTCCTCGAAGCCGCGCTTCACCGAGTCGTCGCTCGCGACGTCCATCACCACGAGCTCCACGCTCGCCCCGGCCTGCTTCGCCATCGCGTTCAGCTTCTCGGCCTTGTCGAGTGAGCGCACCGTGCCGAGCACGCGCATGCCCTGCTTTGCGAGGGTGATCGCGGTGGCGCGCCCGATTCCCGAGTTCGCGCCCGTAACAACTGCAACTTCCGTCATGACTGTCTCCTCCAGGAGCTTCGAAGTATAAGCAATATAAAGGGGATACTGCGAACAAATCCAGTCGCGCCCTCCCGGTCTATTGCCTAAAGATGGCGACCTATCGTCATTGATCGTGTCGATTCGTATCGCTCCCATCGTAGAACTATTCCGTTCGTTTCTCCACAGGGGTGCGCAGGTATCCATGCCAGGCGAGTGTTCAGTGACTTCCCTGCTGATTGAATTGTGAATTCGCGAATCTTGCTGGGGAGGCGATTCGCGCCACTGCTGCGGGCCAACGGCGAGTCAATATGAAATGGAGCTCCAGTCGCAACGCTATTGCGGTATTCCTGTCTTCAAGACCTTGCTTACGGCGGTGTTGTGGATAGCCGTCACAGGGGGGCCTGCACCTCCACGGCGTGGTCGATTGCGCGGATGCCTGGGTAGGCGGACTGGGCGACCGTGAACGCACGCTGTTGTTGCTGAAATATCCGCTGTGCGGCAGCATGGGTTAATCGCGACCGGAGTGGTTGGATGACTGGCGCAAGTGGACGTCGATGACGGCGGTCAAAAATGATCAGTTGTATTTTGCGCCACCGGATGTGTTGCAGCGCCATACGCCGAGGATTATCGAGGGTGCCACGCTGATGTGTGAAAAACTGCAGCTTGCCCGCGAGTTTTACGGGCAACCGAGCGATTGATCAAACAAAGGATCTGAACGCAGCGTACCTTTCCAACCAAAGCCTGGGGTGACGAAAAGAAGCTGAAAAAGGGTCGGACGACGCGCAAGGTCTTGTCCGACCAAGGACCGCAGTTCAGTAATCCACGCCCTTGCGCGCCTTGATGCCGGCGGCGTAAGCGTGCTTGATATCCTTAACTTCTGACACTGTATCCATGATGTCCTGCAGCGCGCTGCCGCCGCCGCGACCTGTGACCACCACACTCTGGGTCACGGGTCGCGAGGCGATAGCCTCCAGAATCATGTCTTCATCCAGATACTTGTAGGCGATCATGTAAGTCAATTCGTCGAGTACAACCAGGTCGTAGCTCGCATCGGCCAGCAGCGGTTTGGCGACCGCCCAGGTTGTTTCCGCTGCGGCGATGTCGGCGCTTCTGTCCTGGGTGTTCCAGGTGAATCCCGTGCCCATCTGGTAAAACGTTACTTGTGGACAGTGCTCACGCAGGAAGATTTCCTCGCCGGACAGTTGCTCGCCCTTGATAAACTGCACCACGGCCACCTTTTGACCATAGCCCAGCGCGCGCAACACCATGCCGAAGGCTGAACTGGATTTGCCCTTGCCGTTGCCAGTCAGTAACACCGCGATACCGCGCTCGGTATCCGCCGCGGCGATGGCCGAATCGACCTTGGCCTTCTGCTTCTCCATCGCAGCCTTGTGTTTCGCATCCTTGCGCTTCGTATCACTGTTCTGTTTGGTCATGTCCCTTCTCCGTGATCAAACCCGGCTAAAAACTAACGCGTACGCCCGCGTAACCTGCTATCTCTGAGGTGCGATAGTTCGGTATGTCCTGGTACTCCTCATCCGTGGCATTTTCCACCCTGGCGAAGACCTGCAGGTCATCCAGCACCTGGTAACTGGCGGCGATGTCCAGTACTTCGTAATCGTCAAGGCTAGCGCCGAATTCATCGGCAATGTCTCGTGCGATACGGTAGTTGATGTTGATCTGCAGTCGATCATCCCATGGAGTAATAAGCAAGCCAATATTGCCCAAATGCTTTGGTGCGCGCCGTCGCTGCTCGCCATCGAAGTCCTGCGTGTCGGTATAGGTATAGTTATTGGCCAGGGTCAGCATCTGGTTGATCGGCACTTCGGTGGTCACTTCCACACCCGAAGACTCAGTTTCGCCATCGGCCTGCAGGTAACCGGTGGGAATGATCGGGTCGTAGTTGGGATCGAAAAAGATTTCGTCATCAATTTTCTGGTCAAAATACACCACGTCGACGTACCAGCCTGAAGTAGCAAAATAACCCACGCCAGCGTCGTAACCTTTACTTTCTTCCGCGCCGAGTTCAGGTAATAGTGGGTCGGGTGGAATATCGCTGCTATTGACGTAATCGTTGTAGGCAATTTCATTCAAGCTTGGTGCTCGGAAACCTGTGCCATAAGTACCCTTGATCTTGAATTCACCCTCGCCCGCTGTCACCAGGTATACGGCACCGGTACGGTAGGTGGTTTTGGTGCCGAAATCCTCATTGTCGGTATAACGCGCGCCAGCGGTAACGAAGATATTGTCGTTAAACCCACCCTTGTATTCGAGGAAGTAGCCTTCCTGATCCCGGCTTTCATCGCCGGTGCCGGTATTCATCGAGTCCCTTTGCAGTTCCGCTCCGTACACCAGGCTCAACATTTCAGATTGTCGCCAGTGCCCGAGGTAGTCAATTTGCTGGAAGTCACTGTCGGCGCTGAAGTCGTTGAGGCCCTCGGTGTAAAAATCGCGATCCGCAGTATTGGCGTTATACGCTATTGTGTTGGCGAACTCCTGTCCATTATGAACCAGTGCCACGCGACCGAAATCCTGGTTGTATTCGTTCCTGCAGTCATCCGAGCGAGAACCGCTGGGCAGGAAGCAGTTGTCATAGTCGTTCTTTCCTTCCACCGTGCGGGCCACCAACTCCGCACGCAGTTCGTTGGTGATATTCAGGCCGGCACGTCCGTGCGCAGTTGTATTTTCGTAGCCGTCATCGTCCCGCAGTTCAGTATCAGTAGTCAGGGCATTGAAGCCGTCAGTCTCGAAACCTTGCACCATGGCAGCGCCATCTACGAGCTCATTGCCGCCGGCTACATGCCCACCGTAGCGCCATGTGTCGTAACGGCCACCTTCAACCTCAGCCCCGCCGGACAACCCCGCCTGCGGCGTGGCGGTAAACATATTGATGACACCACCAGCATCGGCGCCGTAGGCCAGGCCTTCGGGACCGCGCAGAATTTCTATACGGTCGATGCCGCCGGACATTAGGTTGCCAAAATTGGGCCCTGCCTGTGGGCTGGAGTTATCCGTGATGTCTATACCGTCGATAAAGACCCTGGTGCGAAAACCGTCCTCTCCGCGAATGCGCACGGCTGTCGTCGAGCCCAGCCCACCATTGCTGGCGACGGATATTGACGGTTCATAGCGCAGCGTATTTGCCACGGTGCTGAAACCGCGCAGTTGTATTTCCTCCTGCGTGACAACGGATAGGGATGTCGCCACCTCCCGCAATGGCATTTCCACGCGAGAAGATGTCACGATAATTTCTTCCAGTTTGTTGGCCGCCTGCGCGCCGAGAGCGCCGATCGCGGAGACGCAGGTAAACGCCAGCGCAGTAGCTGTAGGTAGTTTTTTCATCGTATCTTCCTCAATAGCCTGTGAATGTAGGGCGATTGAAGGAGGGGATCTGGGAACGCAATGCAAGCATTGAGCAACCGTGTATGAAGCCCTCCGCTCCATCGTTGCACTAGACCAGGCAGGTGTCGGGCTCACAGTCAGCGACTGTATACCGTTGCGGGGGCAGCGGTGGATGAGGCCTGGGCCTTTCCACACTTCCCATTTAACTCACCCAGAAAACTGCTAAGGCAGTTGGCGGTGAGCACCTGGTTCG
>Ga0114942_1000498_pt1 | contig 11244 bp, 10 predicted proteins | sample LowerColdCreek_FD_88674 | JGI IMG/M metagenome (GOLD analysis project Ga0114942, IMG submission 88674) | Groundwater microbial communities from Cold Creek, Nevada to study Microbial Dark Matter (Phase II) - Lower Cold Creek | ecosystem: Environmental > Aquatic > Deep subsurface > Groundwater ... | reverse complement strand
GCCAGTTCGACCTGCAGCTTGCCTTCGTGGCTTTGCGCACGTGCCGCGAAGATGTCGAGAATGACCCCAGTGCGGTCGGCCACGGCCACGCCGAGGTGGCGCTCCAGGTTGCGTTGCTGCGCCGGGCTCAGCGCCTGGTCGAAGATCACTCCCTGCGCGCCGGTGGACAGCACCAGGGTCTTGATCTCGTCGGCCTTGCCCGAGCCGACGAACAGCGCCGCGTCGGGCGCCTTGCGGCGGGCCACGACGCGGGCCACCGGTTCGTCGCCCGCCGACTGCGCCAGCAGCGCCAGTTCGTCCAGCGTGGCGTCGAAGCCGGAATCCCTGCCGAAGTCCACACCGACGAGAACCGCACGCGTGGCTGCGCCCGCCTGCGTGGCCGATGGGGGGAAAGAGGAGTTCAAGGCCGGACTGACCAACGCCGTGACTGGCGTGCCGGCTTCAGGCCTGCTCGCCAGGTTCGCTGGCGTGGAAGTTCACCGCGCGCCCGGGCACGACCGTCGAGATGGCGTGCTTGTAGACCATTTGCGTGACCGTGTTGCGCAACAACACCACGTACTGGTCGAAGGACTCGATGTGGCCCTGCAACTTGATGCCGTTGACCAGGTAGATGGACACCGGAACATGCTCCTTGCGCAGCAGGTTCAAAAACGGGTCCTGCAACAACTGCCCTTTATTGCTCACGATATGCTCCGTGATGAAAGTTCTTGGAGTGGGGACCTTATCACAGGCACGGCGGCGTCGCCGTGCCCCGTCACATGCCCGTCATGACCCTCGGTCGGCAAAGGGGTTCTTCGACGAGCGCATCTCGACGCGCATCGGCGTGCCGACCAGCTTGAAGTGCTCGCGAAACCGTCCTTCCAGGTAGCGCTTGTAGGCGTCGGTCACATGGTCCAGCGAATTGCCGTGGATGACCACGATCGGCGGGTTCATGCCGCCCTGGTGGGCATAACGCAGCTTGGGGCGGAAGTTGCCGGCGCGTTTGGGCGCCTGATGCTGCACCGCCTCGAGCAGCAGCCGCGTCAGCACCGGCGTGGGCATCTTCATCACCGACGAGGTGTGGGCGTCGGCAATCGCCTTCCAGAGCGGGCCCAGGCCCTGGCGCTTCCTGGCCGAGATGCGCTGCACCGGCGCGAATTTCAGGAAGGCCAGCCGCTGCACGATCGAACGTTCCAGCATCTCGCGCTGGTAGGCGTCGACCGCGTCCCACTTGTTGACCGCCAGCACCACCGCGCGCCCCGATTCGAGTATGTAGCCGGCGATGTGGGCGTCCTGGTCGGTCACGCCCTGGGTCGCATCGAGCAGCAGCAGCACCACGTTGGCGTCGGCAATGGCCTGCAGCGTCTTGACCACCGAGAACTTCTCGATCGTCTCGAAGACCTTGCCCTTGCGGCGCAAACCGGCGGTGTCGATCAGGTCGAAACGCCTGCCGTGGTGCTCGAAGGGCACATGGATCGCGTCTCGCGTCGTGCCCGGCTGGTCGAAGGCGACCAGCCGCTCCTCGCCCAGCCAGGTGTTGATCAGCGTCGACTTGCCGACGTTCGGCCGGCCGGCCACGGCCAGGCGGATCGGCTTGTCGGCACCCAGTTCTTCGAGCGGCTCCGGCTCGGGCTCGGGTTCGCCCTCGAAGGCCGCCTCGATCAGGCTGCGGATGCCCTGCCCGTGCGCCGACGAGATCGGGTGCGGCTCACCCAGGCCAAGTTCGTGAAACTCGGCCAATCGCGGCGAATCGCTCATGCCCTCGGCCTTGTTCACCGCCAGCAGCACGCGCCGGGCAGTGCTGCGCAGGTAGCGCGCGATCTCGTGGTCCTGCGCGCTCAGGCCGGCGCGCGCATCGAGCACGAACAGCACCACGTCGGCCTCGGCCACGGCCTGGCGCGTCTGCTTGGCCATCTCGCGCAGCATGCCGTCGCTGGTGTCGGGTTCGAAGCCGCCGGTGTCGACGACGATGAACTCGCGGCCATCGACATTCGCATCGCCGTAGTGGCGGTCGCGCGTCAGGCCGGCATAGTCGGCGACGATCGCGTCGCGGCTGTGCGTCAGCCGGTTGAACAGCGTGGACTTGCCAACGTTGGGCCGGCCGACGATGGCGAGGACCGGCTTCACTGCGGCCGGAAGGCGAACAGCCCGCCGTTGCGCGTCACCACCAGCAGCGTGGTGCCCGACAGCACCGGCCTGCCGACCACTGGCGAGCCGTCGGTCGGCAAGCGCAGCAGCGTCTGGCCGTCCTTGCGGTCGAGGAAGTGCACGTGACCCTCGAAATCCCCGAAGGCGACGGTCGGGCCGACACTGGCCGGCGCGCTCAGTCCGCGGAACAGCATGCGTTCGCTGGTCCAGACGATTTCGCCGCTGGCCGTCTTCCAGGCGACGATGCGGTCGGTGGCGTCGGCGCCGAAGACCAGTTCCTCGTCGCCGCCGATCGCATTGACGCCGCCGGTGTTGCGCGCCCACAGCAGACGGCCCGTCTCGGCATCGACGCAGCCCACGGCGGCCTGGAAGGAACGCGCACAAAGCCGCGTGCCCAGCCGCAGCGCCGGGCCGATCAGGTCGGCCAGGCGTTCGACCTCGTTGCTGCCGCGCGGCGTGCCCACCGGCACCTCCCAGCGCAGCGTGCCGCGGGTCGGGTCGATGCCGGCCAGGCGCGGGCCCTGCCCGGCAATCAACGTGTCCTTCACGCCCGTGAGCACGCCGATATGCAGCAGCGTCAGCGCATCGCCCGGTCGCTGCAGCGTCCACAGGCGCTTGCCGTCCCGGGCATCGTAGGCATGCACCGCGCGGTCCACTCCCATCACGAAGACGCGCTCGCCAGCGACCAGCGGCGCGGTGCTGACGCGCGACCTGAGCTGCTCGCGCCAGATTTCCTTGCTGCCTTCGAAGGTGACCAGCTTGTTGTCCATCGTCACCACGGCGTGGAAGCGTCCGTCGCTACCGACACCCGCGCTCAGCGGGGCACCGGCATTGGCCGTCCACAGCTGGCGGCCGCTCTCGGCCTCCAGCCCCAGCAGCGTGCCCCCGCTGGAGGCGACGATGAAACTGCCTTCGCGCGACACCACCGACAACGGGAAGCGCACGGCGTCGACCTTGGCCGCCCACACCTGGCGGCCAGCGATCTTGGGCGTCACCGCCTCCAGCGCCTTGGGCTTGGGTTTGTCGGCCGCGCAGCCACCCAGCACGATCAGCGCCAACATCACGACGCCCCGGCCGATGACGGCACGGTGGCGCCTTGGCATCATTTGCCGGCCTCCGACGCCTTGGCGGCGGGCGCCGACGCCGCGGGCGGCGCGCCCAGCGCGGTGAGCTTGGCATCGATCAGGCGCCGGTACTCGATCTTCTCGTCCATCGCCTTCCACGCCGCCTGGTAGGCGCCGCGCGCCTCGGCACTCTTTCCCTGGGCCAGCAGCACGTCGCCGCGGCGGTCGGCGACCAACGCCTCGAAAGTCGGCGCCTTGGCCAGGTCGAGCTGCTTGAGCGCCCCGTCGAAGTCCTTGGCCTGCAGCAGCAAGCCGGCCAGGCGCAGGCGCGCCACGGTCTTGTATTCGTCTTCGCCGGCGTTGTCGGCCACCCAGGTCAGGCTGGCCTTGGCGGCATCGGCCTGGCCGCGGTCAAACTGCACGCGTGCGGCAAGCAGCCCGGCCTGTTGGGCGAACACGGTGCGCGGGTAGCGCTCCTTCAAGTCGCCGAAGATCTGCCCGGCACGCTGCGCATCACCGCCCTGCGCAGCCAGTTCGAGCTGATCGAACATGGCGGCGGCCTTGGCCGACTGGTCGCGCTGCCACCACTTCCAGCCGTTCAGCCCAGCGTACACCGCCAGCGCGGCAATCAGCGCCCAGGTGATGAGGTTGCCGTAGGTCTTCCAGAAGGACTTGAGTGCGTCGAGTTGTTCCTGCTCCTGCAGGTCTAGGGGTTGTGCCATGGGTCCTTCGAGACAGACGGGTTCGAAAAAGTGCCGGATTATGGGGTGCGCAGTTCATGCGCCCACTGCGCCACGCCGGCCAGCGGCCGGGCGCGCTGCACCGCCGCCGCGTCGCGCAGCGGCTTGATCGACAGCTCGCCGCGCGCCAGCTCGTCGGCGCCGAAGATCAGCGCGTGGCGCGCGCCGCTGGCATCGGCCTTCTTGAACTGCGACTTCATGCTGCCCGGGCCGTCCTTGCCGGCGGCGTGCAGCAGCACCGACAGCCCCGTCGCGCGCAAGGCCTCGGCGGTGGCGGTGGCCAGCGGCAGCGTGGCAGCGTCGGGAACGACCACGTAGGCGTCCCACGGCCGTGCCTCCGGCTCGATGCGTTCCTGCTTGAGCAGGTCGAGTACACGCTCGATGCCCAGGCCCCAGCCCACCGCTGGCGACGGCTTGCCGCCGATCAACTCGAACAGGCCGTCGTAGCGCCCGCCGCCGCACAAGGTGCCCTGTGCGCCGAGCCGGTCGGTGACCCACTCGAACACCGTCAGGTTGTAGTAGTCCATGCCGCGAACCAGCCGCGGATTGATACGGTAGGGCTGGCCCACCGCATCGAGCACCGCGCGCACCGCGTCGAAGTGCTTCAGCGAGGCTTCCCCGAGGTAGTCCATCAGCTTCGGCGCGGCATCCACCAGCGCCTGCATGGTCGGGGTCTTGGTGTCCAGGATGCGCAGCGGGTTGCTGTGGATGCGGCGCTGCGCATCGGCGTCGAGCAACTCTCTGTGCTGTTCCAGGTGCTGCACCAGCGCAGCCCGATGCGCACGCCGCTCATCGGGCTGGCCCAAGCTGTTGATTTCGAGCCGCACGTCGGCCAGCCCCAGGTCACGCCACAGCGAGCGCGCCATCAGGATCACCTCGGCGTCGACATCCGGCCCGGCGAAGCCCAGCGCCTCGACCCCCACCTGGTGGAACTGCCGGTAGCGGCCGCGCTGCGGCTTCTCGTGCCTGAACATCGGCCCGATGTAGAACAGCCGCTTGCCGCCGTCGTAGAGCAGCGAGTGTTCGGCCACCGCACGCACTACGCCGGCGGTAGCCTCGGGACGCAGCGTCAGCGGGTCGCCATTCATGCTGTCGACGAAAGAGTACATCTCCTTCTCGACGATGTCGGTGACCTCGCCCAGCCCGCGCACGAACAGCGGCGTGGGCTCGACGATCGGCGTGCGCACGTTCAGGTAGCCGTAGCGGAACATCAGCTCGCGCACCTTGTGCTCGAACCACTCCCAGCGCGCCGATTCCGGCGGCAGGATGTCGTTCATGCCTTTGACGGCCTGGATGGGTTCTGCCATGGGTCGTTGTGTTCGTGGCTGACTTTCGAGCGGCCGCAGAGGAACCGGCTTCGCCGGGCCGCCAGCGGCGCCCCCTGGGGGGAGCGCCGAAGGCGCTACGGGGGGGTTCCAAACCTGCGCTGGATGTAGTCTTCGACGATGGTGTGGAACTCCTCGGCGATACCCTCGCCGCGCAGCGTCACCGCCTTGGCGCCGTCGATGAACACAGGTGCAGCCGGCGCCTCGCCGGTGCCGGGCAGGCTGATGCCGATGTCGGCATGCTTGCTCTCGCCCGGGCCGTTGACGATGCAGCCCATCACTGCCACCTTCAGGTTCTCGACACCGGGGTAGCGTGTCTTCCACACCGGCATCATCGCGCGCAGATGGTCGTCGATGCGCTTGGCCAGCACCTGGAAAGTCTCGCTGGTGGTGCGGCCGCAACCCGGGCAGGCGGTGACGCTGGGGTTGAAGTTGCGCAGGCCCAGCGCCTGCAGGATCTCCAGCGCGATCACCACCTCCTGCGTGCGCGCCTCGCCGGGCTGTGGGGTCAGGCTGACGCGGATGGTGTCGCCGATGCCTTCCTGCAGCAGCACCGACAGCGCCGTGGCCGAGGCCACCGTGCCCTTGGTGCCCATGCCGGCTTCGGTCAGGCCCAGGTGCAGCGCGTAGTCGCAGCGCGCATGCAGTGCGCGGTAGACGGTGATCAGATCCTGCACGCCGCTGACCTTGCAGCTGATGATGATGTTGTCCGCGTTCATGCCGAGTTCGCGCGCGTACTCGGCCGACTGCAGCGCACTGCGCACCAGCGCCTGGTACATCACCGACTTGGCGTCCCACGGCTCGGCGCGCGCCGCGTTCTGATCCATAAGCACAGCCAGCAGCTCCTGGTCGAGGCTGCCCCAGTTGACGCCGATGCGCACCACCTTGTCGTGGCGCATCGCGGCTTCGATCATCATCGCGAACTGGCGGTCGCGCTTGTCGCCCTTGCCGACGTTGCCCGGGTTGATGCGGTACTTGCTCAATGCCTGGGCCATCGCCGGGTAGTCGCTCAACAGGCGGTGGCCGTTGTAATGGAAGTCGCCGATCAGCGGCACGACGATGCCCATCCGGTCGAGCTGCTCGCGGATGTGTGGCACCGCCTCGGCTGCCTCGGGCGTGTTGACGGTGATGCGCACCAGTTCCGAGCCGGCCTGCGCCAGCTCCTTGACCTGGATGGCGGTACCGATCACGTCCACCGTGTCGGTGTTGGTCATGGCCTGCACGCGCACCGGGGCGTCGCCGCCGATCGTCAGCGCATGACTGCCCCAGCGCACCACGGCCTGGCGCGTGCGCCTCGGACCCAGTATCGCGGGCAGGATCACGTCTTCCGTCAGCACGTCATTCATGGCGTCGCTTCACTTCAATTCGAGGCGGGCGACGTTGTCGCGCGTCACCGGGCCCAAGTCCACACCCTGCCCGCGGAACTGCAGCTGCGTGGCCGCGGCATTGCCGATCTTCAGCTTGAAAGGCAGCTTGCCGTTCAAGCCCAGGCTTTCACCGGGCTGAAGCAGGCGCTGCACCAGCACCTGGCCGCCGGCGTCGATCACCTCGACCCAGGTGGCATCGGTGGCGCGCAGAACGGCCACGCCGCCGGCGCTGTCAGCCACCGCGCTGGCGCCGGCAGCGGCATCCGGCACCGAATGCACCACCTCCACGGCGGGCGCCGACGCCGCGCTGGCAGGCATCGCAATCGCTGCCGGGATGTCGTTCGCAGCCGGGGACGGCGCCGGTACCGCCAACACAGCCGATGCTGGAAGCACCGTGGCGGCTGGCCCCTGCAAAGGACTTCGGGCCGGCCAGAATGCCTCCCACCAGCCCGAAGGCAGCAAGAACACGGCCGCCGCAGCCACCAACACGGCCAACGCGGCCCAGGACAACGGGTGGCGCACGGGGCTCGCGTCGGCCGGGTCGGCGCGGCCCGGGCGGTCGCGGAACGGCGCATTCAGACCACCGGTCGCGGTCGCCAGACCCTTGCTGCCCAGCTGCGGCAGCTGCGCCAGCACCGGCGCGGCGTCGATCTTCAAGGCACGGCACACGGTCATGGCCAGCGCGCGGGCGAAGGTGGCGTCGGGCAGTTGGTCGATGCGGTCGGCCTCCAGTGCCTCGAGCTTGCGCTGCGGGACCTTGATGGCCGCGGACAGCGCCGCGATGTGCAGCCCCTGGCGTTCGCGCGCGGCACGCAGCAGCGCACCAGCGCTGGCGCCAGAGGCCGACGGCGTCGCGGCTTCAGTCATTGAAGCGGCCCTGCTCGAACGCCAGCGCCTCGGGCGACTGCGGGAAGCGCCTCTTCAACTGGTCGCCCATGCCGCGCGCCAGCGTCGTGTTGCCCAGCTTGTATTCGATGCGCGAGCCCAGCCACAGCGTCTGCGCATTGGCCTGCTCGGGCGACTTGTTGATGCGGTCGATGTAGAAGCGGGCGCGCTCGTACTGGCCGCGGCGGTACTGCACATCGGCCAGGCTGACCGCCGTGTCGGCGCTGCTCGGGTCGATCTGGTAGGAGCGCATCAGCGAGGCCTCGGCGTCGTCGAGGCGCCCGTCACGCGCCTGGCAGATGCCCATCACGCGCAGCGTGCGCGCTGCACCGCGGTAGTTGGGCTGCACCAGCGCCTGCTGGAACTGGGCCTCGGCATCCTTGAAGCGCTGGTTCTGGCACAGGAACCAGCCGTAGTTGTTCATCGTGTCGGCGTCGCGCGGGTTGATCTGCAGCGCGCGCTGAAAGCCCGCCTCGGCCTGCGAGGCGTTGCCCAGCGCCGCATAGATCAGGCCCATCAGGTTGTACGCCGGCCCGTTGTTCGGATCGACCTGTATGGCCAGCTTGATCTCGTCGAGCGCCGTGTTGAACTGACCGCGGCTGAAGTACAGGCTGGCCAGTTCCAGGCGCACGCCGGCACCGCGCTTCAGCTGCTCCGCGTCGGGCGCCGGCGGCACCGGCTTGGCCTCGCCCTTGGCATCGGTGCGCGTCACGGTGCTGGTGCAGGCTGCGGCCAGCAGCAACAGGCCACAGGCGGCGCTGCGCTGGGCCCAGGCCCTCACTGCAGGCCTCCGGCAGAGGCTGCATGGATGCGGATCGGCTCGCGGCGCAGACGCTGCTGCACCTGGGTGCGGTCCTGCACCTCACCGGCCAATTGCCCACACGCCGCGGCAATGTCGTCACCGCGCGTCTTGCGCACCGTGGTCACCACACCAGCCTCGCGCAGCACCTCGGCGAAGGCGGCGACGCGCTGCGGCGTCGAGCGCAGCAGGCCGGATTCCGGGAAGGGATTGAAGGGGATCAGGTTCAGCTTGCAGCGCAGCGCCGGCGCTGCGCCCTCCAGTCCACGCACCAGCCGCACCAGTTGCTGCGCCAGTTCGGGCGTGTCGTTGACCTCGTGCAGCATGCAGTACTCCAGGGTGATGAAGTCGCGCGGTGCCGCATCGAGGTAACGTGTGCAGGCCTGCAGCAGTTCGTGCAGCGGGTACTTGCGGTTCAGCGGCACGAGTTCGCTGCGCAGCGGATCGTTGGGCGCATGCAGCGACACCGCCAGCGCCACCGGGCAATCTTCGCGCAGCCGGTCGATCATCGGCACCACGCCCGAGGTGGACACGGTGACCCGGCGCCGCGACAGGCCATAGGCATGGTCGTCGAGCATGACACGCAGCGCCGGCAGCAAGGCGGCGTAGTTCTGCAGCGGCTCGCCCATGCCCATCATCACCACGTTGCTGATCGCACGCTCGCCCTCGGGAAGCTGCAGCGTCTCGCGCAGCCGGCGTTCGGCGAACCACAGCTGGCCGACGATCTCGGCGGTGCTCAGATTGCGGCTGAAGCCCTGGTGGCCGGTGGCGCAGAAGCGGCAACCCACCGCGCAGCCGGCCTGGGACGACACGCACAATGTGCCGCGGTCGTCCTCGGGAATGAAGACGGTTTCGACGGCGTTGCCTTGGCCCACGTCGAACAACCACTTGAGGGTGCCGTCGGCCGAGGCTTGTTCGCTGATGAGCGTCGGCGAGCGCACCATCGCCACACCCGCCAGCTTGTCGCGCAGCGAGCGCGCCAGGTCGGACATGCGCGAGAAGTCAGGTTCGCCTTTCTGATGCAGCCAACGGAACAACTGCTGCGCACGAAAGCGCTTCTCGCCGAGGCCGTCGCAGTACGCTGCCAGGCCGTCGAGATCGAAGTCGAGAAGGTTGACCGCGCCCATGCGCTGCTGCGAGCTGCCGCGAACCGTCAGCGGCTGTAGATGCTCATGCCCGGGAAGAAGAAGGCGATCTCCACCGCCGCCGTCTCGGCGGCGTCGGAGCCGTGCACCGCGTTGGCATCGATGCTGTCGGCGAAGTCGGCGCGGATCGTGCCCTTCTCGGCCTTCTTCGGGTCGGTGGCTCCCATCAGTTCGCGGTTGCGCGCGATGGCACCTTCGCCTTCGAGCACCTGGATCATCACCGGACCGGAGATCATGAAGCCGACCAGGTCGTTGAAGAAGGGGCGCGCCTTGTGCACCGCATAGAAGGCCTCGGCCTCGGCACGCGACAGCTGCGCAAGGCGGGCGGCGACGATCTTCAGGCCGGCGGACTCGAAGCGGGCGTAGATCTGGCCGATCACGTTCTTGGCCACGGCATCGGGCTTGATGATCGACAGGGTGCGTTCGGTGGCCATGAAAAATCTCTCCTGAATCAAGGACTTGGCAAAGCCTTGCATTCTAACCCGGTAGTCCCGGACAGCTAGCGGCCACGGCCCCCACCGCCCCTTTGGCCGCCCGGCTTGCCGCGGCCCGGCCGGCCGCCACGGCCGGCGGCCGACTTGCGCGTGAAGGCATCGGCGCCGATGTAACCGACCGCAGTCTGCATCGGGTCGGGCTGGCGCGGCGCGGCCGACTTCTTCTTGCCGGCCCCGCCGCTGCCACGACCCGGGTTCAGCCCCGGCCCTTTCTGCACGAAGCGCTTGTCGTAGGTCTGCTGCAGCGGGTTCGGGATCGGGTCGTCCTCGCTGATCTCGACGCGGCGCGTGCGCTCCTGCTGGATGGCGCGCTTGTCGAAAGTCTGCTGCAGCGGGTTGGGAATCGGCCCGTCCTCGTTGATCTCGCGCTGTGCACGGGCCTGCTGGATGGCACGCTTGTCGAAGGTCTGCTGCAGCGGGTTGGGGATCGGCCCGCCTTCACCCCGCTCGGCGCGCTCCGGCCGCGGGCCGCGCTCGGGGCGCTCGAAGGGCAATGCAGCGTCGCTGCGCGGCGGCCGCTCGCCGCCCTCGCGGCGGCGGTCGTTGCGGCCCTTGCGACCCCCGCGGCGGCCGCGGCGCTCGCCGTCGGCACGCGGCTGCGCCGCTGCGGCCTCGGCGCCGTCGCCGCTCGGCCCTGGCGGCCGCGGGTTCGGCCGCGCGATGCGGCGCAGCGTCCACACATCGACCTCGTCCAGGTCGACCCACAGGCCGCGGCGCAGGCCGCGCGGCAGCACCACCGAGCCATAGCGCACGCGGATCAAGCGGCTCACCGCATGACCCACCGCCTCGAACAGCTTGCGCACCTCGCGATTGCGGCCCTCGGTAATGACCACGCGGTACCAGCGGTTGGCACCTTCGCCGCCGCCGTCCTCGATGCTCTTGAAGGCACAGGCCTGGCCGTCGATGGGCACACCTTGCAGCAGGCGCTCGCGTTCGGCCGCGTCGACCACGCCGAGCACGCGCACGGCGTACTCGCGCTCGACACCAAAGCGCGGATGCATCAGCTGGTTGGCGAGTTCGCCCGAGTTGGTGAACAGCAGCAGGCCTTCGGTGTTGATGTCCAGCCGGCCGACCGACTGCCACTTGCCCTGCGGCAGTCGCGGCAGACGGCGGAACACCGTGGGCCGGTGCTGCGGGTCGTCGTGCGTGACCACCTCACCCGCGGGCTTGTGATAGGCCAGCACACGCGGCGGCGGCGGCGCGATACGCGCCTTGACCACCTTGCCGTCGATGCGCAACTGGTCGCCGAAGGAAATGCGCTGGCCCACATGCGCGGGCTCGCCGTTGACGGTGATCCG